>Ga0209276_100126_pt1 | contig 150995 bp, 148 predicted proteins | sample DewCreD2012metaG_3_FD_185473 | JGI IMG/M metagenome (GOLD analysis project Ga0209276, IMG submission 185473) | Hot spring sediment bacterial and archeal communities from British Columbia, Canada, to study Microbial Dark Matter (Phase II) - Dewar... ...
ACCCCTTCAACGACAACACCTTCGTAATCGCCGACGTCAGCGTCGTCTTCCCATGATCTATATGCCCAATCGTCCCCACATTCACATGCGGCTTCGCCCGCACAAACACCGCCTTCGACATCGTTGCCCTCCTGAGCAGTTTTCATTTTGGAATCATGACCTGCGCGAGTGGGTTCAAATCCCACAAAACCGACCGCCCCTTCATCGCCCCGAGGCAGGGTGCTCCCTCACCCTGCTCTGCCCTCATGTCCATGCCCTTCGCCAACTTAAACAATATAAAATAATAACCCCGCCCTCTACAACAACCCAGCCAGCCCACCCAACGGCTGAAGCAATCAGGAAATATACTCACACGCGGCGGGAACTCCAGGAGCCCACGACGGGACTCGAACCCGTGACCCCACCCTTACCAAGGGTGTGCTCTGCCGCCTGAGCTACGTGGGCTCGCGATGAGATCTCCTTATTCATCTCCGAATTCGAACTTCACCATACAGATCCCTGAGGATCTCGATCATGAGGACAGAAGCTTTCCCGGGCCAGATCGCCCCAGGCTCCCACAATAAAATAATGGGCGGGGAGGGATTCGAACCCCCGAAGGCTTGCGCCACCTGGTTTACAGCCAGGCCCCGTTGGCCACTTGGGTACCCGCCCCTGTCAAGCCGACGGCGGGATTCGAACCCGCAACCTCGCGCTTACAAGGCGCTTGCTCTACCGGTTGAGCTACGTCGGCACTCCAGGTGCAATTATACCCAGTTTGGAGGGGGGCGGTCAAGATCAGGCTTCTGAAGTCAGGGCCGTCGGCTGCGCCATCCGCAGCGGCGGTTCCCCTGGAGCTCGGGCTCGATGGAGGGAAAGGAATCATCCCCTCCCTCCAGACCTCAGGACGGCGGCGCTGGGCAGCTCGTTTTCCCTCACCGAATCCGGCGGCCCAGACCCCTGAATCGCAATGCGGGATGAGCCCCATGATCGTCCTGATTCAGTTAAAATGTGAGCAAGCAGGCAATCCTTCGCCTCGGAGAGAGATCGAACGGCGATTGGTTACAGGGGAAACTGAACTTGTCACTTTCAGGAGCCTGATAAGCCCCCCATCTCCCTGTGGAACGATCGGAGGAGGGATCGCAATGGAAAAGCCGAACCTCCTGGAACGTCTGGCCCAGGGCCCTTTACTGGCGGATGGGGCCATGGGCACCATGCTCTACGCGCGAGGTTTTTCGTTTGATCGCTGCTATGAAGCGCTGAACATCGAGGCCCCCGAAGTCGTTCTGGATATCCATCGGGCGTATTTGCAAGCGGGGGCTGAGTTGCTGGAAACCAATACGTTCGGGGCGAATCGATATCGTCTCGCTGAGCATGGCCTGGATGATCGGGTGACATCACTGAACCACGCAGGGGTTGCCCTGGCGCGACGGGCAGCTCAGGAAGCGAACCGTCCGGTGTGGATCGCCGGCTCCGTCGGACCCCTGGGCGTGCCCCTGGCCCCCCTGGGTCGAGCCAAGGCCGTGGAAGCCCGGGAAGCTTTCCGGGAACAGATCGCCGCACTGGTGGAGGCCGGGGTGGATGCTCTGATCCTGGAGACCTTCTCATCCCTCCCCGAGCTTCTGGAGGCTATCCGCGCAGCCCAGGAGACCGCCCCTCATGTGCCCGTCATTGCCGAGATGACCTTTGCTCAGGATGGCTACACGCTGATGGGCCACAGCCCGGAGGAAGTCGTTGAGACCCTTTTGGACCTGGGTGTTCCCATCATAGGGGCGAATTGCTCGGTAGGGCCCGCCAAGCTGCTTCCGGTGATCCGCCGGATGGCCTCTCGCATCACAGAGGCCGGCGGTCCTCCGCCTTATCTGGTGGTCATGCCGAACGCGGGTTGGCCTGAGATGGCGGCTGGTCGCCTTCGCTACCCGGCCACCCCAGACTACTTTGCGGAATATGCGTCTCGCTTCAGGGCCCTGGGCGTACGGATCCTCGGTGGATGCTGCGGGACGACACCGGAACACATCGCCGCAATGCGTCGAGCGTTGGAGACAGAGGCGGAAACCCCGTCGGAGGACCGCCGTCCGATCTTCCAGGGGGTCTCCCTCCCTGCCCCGGTCGAACCGGAACCTACCGATCTGGCCCGTCGCCTGCAAGCCGGCCTCTTTGTCGTCAGCGTGGAAGTGGATCCTCCTCGAGGCCATGATGCCAGCGCCATGCTGGAGGTGGCGCGCTCGCTGAAAGCAGGCGGGGTGGATGCTCTGAACATCGCCGATAGCCCGATGGCCCGGCTGCGGATGAGCCCATGGGCCCTGGCCTTCTTGGTCCAGAACCATGTGGGCCTGGAAACCATCCTTCACTTCCCAACCCGGGGGCGTAATCTTCTACGCATCCAGTCGGATCTCCTGGCCATCCACGCCCTGGGGGTGCGCAACCTCTTCGTCGTCATGGGGGATCCTCCCGCTCAGGGAGATTACCCGGAGGCCACCGATGCGATGGACATCGTGCCATCGGGCCTGGTGCGGTTGATTAAAGAGCGCTTCAACGCCGGCCTGGATCACGCCGGAGAATCCATTGGTCGGCCGACCGCCTTCTTTGTCGGCGTGGCCCTGAACTTCAACGCACCGGATCCAGCGCGGGAGATCAAGGCGCTGCGCCGGAAGATCCGGGCGGGGGCGGATTTCATCATGACTCAGCCGGTTTACGAGCCCGCTGCCCTCAAGAATTTCCTCCGGCGCTATGAAGAAGAGGAAGGCCCCATCCCCATCCCGATCCTGGCGGGAGTGCTCCCTCTGTTAAGCCTCCGCCATGCGGAATTCCTGCACAATGAGGTGCCGGGCATCCGGGTTCCAGAAGCGATTCGAGAGCGCCTCCGGCGGGCTGGCGAAGCGCGGGCGCGCTCGGAGGGATTGCGCATGGCCCAGGAAGCCGTGGTGGAGCTCGCGGAGTTCACCCAGGGGCTCTATGTGATGCCCCCCATGGGCCGCTACGATCTGGTTTTCCAGCTCATGGAGGCGATCCCCGCTCACCGTCGGGGACGGACGCCACGGCCGAATGGAGGGAGCCGTTGATATCGGCCATGAGGCGCCATTCCATGTCTTGCCCCCGGGGCATCGGGAAAGGAGGAGACGGCAGGATAGCGGGGGCCACTTTCGAGGCTTGGCTGCCCCCGGATCTCTTTTCCGCCTGGGAATACCCTACAGGGAGGTTCTCATGGGCTATATCGAACAACTGCTGGGCGAGAATGAGCGCGTCCTTTTCCAGACTCGGCAGCATCCCCTGGTCCTCCTCCGCCCGGTGCTGGGTTATGGGATCCCTGCGGGCGTCCTGATCGGCATGACCATCGCCAGCGGCCTTCTCTTTCCTCCGTTCACGCTCCCGGTAGTGATCGCGGGCCTGGCCCTGGCGGCGATCCCACTGGCCCTGCTGATCCGATCCCTGCTTCGCTGGTGGAACGAAGTGTATCTGGTGACCACGCGGCGGGTAGTCCAGGTGGAGGGGATCCTGAACAAAAACGTTCTTGACTCTTCCCTCGAAAAGGTTAATGATGTGGTCCTGCGCCAATCCATGTGGGGACGCCTGTTCAACTATGGGGACATCGAAATCCTCACCGGGAGCGAGATCGGAGTGAACCGTCTGAACCGCATCGCTGATCCTCTGCGCTTCAAGCAGGTCATGCTGGATCAGAAGGCCATGTTAGGGGAACGCCCAGGAATGGAGAGCGCAGGAGGCAGCGAGATCGAGGTTCTGCTGGCGCAACTGGAGATGCTGCATCGCAGCGGTCTGTTGAGCGATCAGGAGTTCGAAGAGAAGAAGCGGACTCTGCTGAGGCGAGAGGAGCATAATTCATGAAGGACCTATGCCGTCGGACCCGGGTCGGAAGGGGGATCGGCTTTCACAAGCCCCCTGGCGAGGGGATCCATGGCGCGAACTGTCGGGTTTCCAGAGAAAAGGCAAGGGAACTTCCCGGGTGGAGACCGCGATGCAAGTTCATGAAGTGATCCCTCGATCGGAATATGAGGCGGCCGCCGCGTGGATCCGGGAACGGATCCCCTTTCCACCGCGAATCGGGCTGGTGCTGGGCTCCGGCCTCGCCGCGCTGGCCGATGTGGTGGATGGAGCGATTGTCCTCGCCTTCACAGAGATCCCTGGCTTCCCGGCCGCCACTGTCGAAGGACATCCCGGACGGGTGATCGTGGGGCAGCTGGAGGGGCACCCCGTGATGGTGCTCCAGGGGCGCGCCCATTTCTATGAGGGCTATTCGGTCCAGCGGATCACCCTACCGATCCGGGTGATGCAACTTCTGGGCATTCGCATTCTGATCCTGACCAACGCGGCGGGCGGGATCAATCCATCGTTCCGGCCCGGGGATGTGATGATTCTCCGCGATCACATCGGCCTCTTCGGGATGGCAGGAGCCAACCCTCTCCGAGGGCCGAATGAGGCGGATTGGGGCCCCCGCTTTCCTGATCTGTCCCGCGCCTACGATCCAGCGCTACGAGCGCTGGCCCGGGAGGTTGCCGAAGCGGAAGGCATCCCGATCCATGAGGGCGTCTATGTAATGCTGGGCGGGCCCAGCTTTGAGACGCCAGCCGAGGTGCGATTCCTCCGTTTGATCGGAGCCGATGCGGTCGGGATGTCCACCGTCCCGGAGGTGATCGTCGCCTGCCACGGCGGGATGCGGGTTCTGGCCTTGTCCGGAATCTCCAATGTTCTGAACCCAGATGCTTTTGAGCCGCCCAGTCACGAGGAGGTCCTCCAGGCAGGCCGGGTTCTGGTCCCCCGGCTGATGACGATCATCCGGGGTGTGCTGCGGAAGCTCGAAGAGAAATAAAGCACAGGATGAGCGGGGGGCAAGGGAAAGGATGGCCCTGGAGCCGGATGGGCCCCTGGAAGTGGATCCCTGTCTCCCATTGAGATCAGGACGTCCATGTCAAGGCGGAAAGGCGCGAATGGAAACGTTGTGGGCTTTGCTGAAATCGCTCGCCCCGTTGCTCTATGGGGGCATCGGCCTGTTGCTGCTGATCACCATAGGGGAGATCTGGCGCGCTTATCGTCGGCTCCTTCGGGCATTTTTCCGCGTAGAGCGGGAGATGGCCGCCATGGAGCTGTTCAGTGGGCTGGTCCGGGCCGCATTTCTGCTAGCCCTCGGCCTGGGCCTCTGGCTCCTCGTAGGCCCCGGGATTCTCACCCCTACCTCCACGTCTTCCTCCCTGCTGACGCCGACCTTGGCGCCCTCCCCAACGGTGACCGGGCCTCTCCAGCCGATTCCCAGGCTTTCGCCCTCCCCCCACATCCCTCTCACGCCTTCCCCACTCCCCTCGCCCTCACCATCACCGGTCCCTTCCCCTTCGCCCACTGCGACCCCCACACCGCTTCGAGCGCGTTGCCCGGATCCGAACGCGCAGATCGAGTTCCCATCTCCGGGCCAGGTGATCTCCCAACCCATCACGCTGATCGGCACGGCCACCCATCCGGCCTTCCAGTTTTACAAGGTGGAAATCAACGGGCCCTACACCGGAGGCCAGTGGGTCACCCTGGGGGACATCGTGCGGCAACCGGTGATGCGGGGGCCGCTCTGGACCTTCGATCCTCGCCCCTTCCTGCCCCAGCCGGGCCGCTATCGGCTTCGCGTGGTGGTGGTGGATATCGCAGCGCGAGAGGCCGCCACCTGCGAGGTGCCTGTGGTGCTCACCTCACCAGAAGGCAGCAGTTAACGGGCGGGGTGTGAGGATAAAGAGGGGCGAGGCTTTAAAAAGCCCCGCCCCTCTTCGGACTCTCGGGATCCGGTTCGCCGGTGCGCAGGGCGCTCACTTCTTCGCGTTCAGGAAGGCCCCGAAGAAGGCATTGAAGTATTCAAAGGTCCCTGTGCGGCCCTTGTGATTGGGATCCTTAGCGTCCCACTGGGCCTTGAAAGTCGCCACCACGTCGTTGGCGTCCAGTTGCGCGCCGTTGTGGAATTTCACGCCTTTGCGGAGGTAGAACGTCCACACGGTGAGATCCGCGTTGGCCTCATATCGCTCTGCGAGAGCCGGCTCGACCTCCACCCCGCCGACTTTGTAAGACAGCAAGGATTCATAAACCTGCTCGCATGCCCGGAAAGTCTCGCCATCGGTCTCATCGGCGCACCAGAGAACCACGGGCTCGGCGTTCTGCATCCACACCAGCTCGCTCTTTCCGGGATCCATCACCGAGAAGCGCTCATTGTTGAGCGGGCTGGCATGAGCGCCCCGCACGCTGGCCTTAAAGGCGGCCGCTGAGACCCCATGGACCAGGGGAACCATCGGAACGTGGCGTTTGATCAATTCATTCACCTTATCATAATGTTTCTGGCGCTGAGTGGGATCGCTCAGCTTGGCCGCCGCCCGAATCTCCTCTACCAAATCCGGGAAGAGCTGGCCGAACTGTTTGTTGGCCTCGTTCGCGAAGTGATAGTCGTAGAAGTTCGTGGCATCGGGATAGTCGGCAAGCCAGCCCAGCAGATACATCGGCTCATTGCCTGCCGCCACAGCGTCCAGGAAGGCCCCCGATTCCATCACCTTAATCTGAACCCGGATGCCGACCTCGGCGAGCTGGGCCTGGATGTCCTGGGCCACCTTGCCCGGCTCCGGGAGATAGCCGCGCACCACGTCGCGATAAGAGAGGGTGATATTGAAGCCGTTCGGGTAACCCGCCTCGGCCAGGAGCCGCTTGGCCTCCGCCGGGTTGTAGTCATACCACTTCAGGCCATCCGTATAGCCTGGCTTCAGGATCGGCGGCACGAACTGCTCCGCCACCATCGAGCCCGCGGGGTAGAAGTTCTTGACCAGACGGGCCCGATCGATGGCCATGGCGATGGCCTGACGGACCTTCTCATTATCCAGCGGCGGCTTGGTGTTGTTCAGACCGAGATAAGCGATGTTCAGCGGGGGGCGAATGTAAAGCTTCAGGTTAGGATTCGCCTCAATCGCCGCGAAGTCGTTGGGGTTCGGGTTATCGATCCCATCCACCGTCCCCGCCTGGAGCTCCAGCAGGCGTGCCGCGGCCTCCTTGGACCAGCGGAAAATCAGGGTCTTGGCCTTGGCCTTCTCGCCCCAGTAGTCCGGGTTCGCCTCAAAGATGATGCGATCGCCCCGGATCCACTCCTTGACGCGATAGGGTCCGGTCCCGTTGGGTTTCTCACTCATCTTCACGGAATCGCCGCCGTTCGCATCTAGGTAGTCCTTATCCTGAATCGCAAAGGCGGCGAAGGCCACCTTGGATGGGAAGGCCGGATCCGGATAGCAAAGCGTAAAGCGGACTGTATATTGATCCACGGCCTCGATTGATTTAAACTCCCCTCCGTAATTGCAGTCCGGCGCTTCGACTTTCAGCGGTTGGAACGCAGGAGTAGGAGTGGCTGCAGGGGGCGGAGTCGGCGAGGGGGGCGGAACCGTAGCGGTCGGTGTGGGAGCGGCCCCGGGCGCACATGCAGCCAGCGCCAGGGCGAGCAGAACCCCCATGGAAATAAGACCCTTCCGACGCATGGCTTCTCCTCCTTTCTGGATAGGGGATTGAACAGCGGAAAGTCGGGAAGGGCTTCAGGCGAAGCCTGGTTCTGAGTATAGTCGGAACCATCGACTGCGTCAATCGGAAATCGCGGATCCCATGGGGCTTTGAGCGGGAGGCGAAGCATCTTTGGTCTCTTTCCTCAGACCACGGAGAGGAAGCCGCCTCGCCTTTCCGACTCCGAGCCCTATCGAGCCAGTCCAAAAGGGGGGCTTATGGGCCATGATTCCCACCCGCTGATCTATGCACATGAGGTTGGAGAATACGTGTTCTGTGCTCGGGCGTGGTGGCATCGACGTCAGAGCCATCCCTCCATCCGAGAGGAAGACCGGAGGGCCGGCCGTCGTTTCCATACACGCTTCGAGCAGCAACGTCGATGGGGAGGTTATCTGATCGCCCTGTCCATCCTCCTGGCGATCGCGGGCATGGTCCTCCTGTTCGGTGCCCTGGCTTTCCGCCTGTAACGCGCGCACGCGCCCGCGATCGATCTCCCCATCCCCCAACGCGAAGCGGGGCTGCTTCCGGAGCTGGGGGCCGGGCCCGCCAGGAGGATTCCCTCTCATACCATGCGTCTTCCTGACCATGCCGGAAATGCAAGGAATGATCCATCCTCCCCCAAGGGATCCGGGGGCGGGATCGGAATCAACGCCCCCAGAGCAACCCACCCCACACCGACGCGAACAGAAGCACGCTGATATAGGCGTTGACATTAAAGAACGCCACATTCACTCGGGAAAGATCCGTGGGAGAAACCAGGCGATGTTCATAGACCAGCAGGACCCCGACCAACCCAAGCCCCAGCCAGTAAGGCCACCCCAGCTGGCGCATTATCCCCAGGATGGCCAGCAGGCTCAGCATGCCCAGATGGTTCAGACGCGCCAGCCACAGCGCCGTTGCGACCCCGAAGCAGGCTGGGACGCTGTAAAGCCCCTCTCGGCGATCGAAATCTACATCCTGGCAGGCATAGATCAGATCAAAGCCCGCAATCCACAAGGTCACCACCGCGATGAGGACCCATGCGGGCGCATCCGATTCTTTCCAGAACGATCCACGAATGGCAATCCATGCGCCCATAGGCGCCAGACCATCGGTGAACCCCAGGATCCAGTGGCTGAGCCATGTGAAACGCTTGGTGTAATGATAGCCGATCAGAAAGAGCAGCGCTCCGGGAAGAAGCGCCACGCACAGAGGATTCAGCGCCCATGCGGCCACCAGCAGCACGATCCCGGAAAGCACCGCAGCCCCTTGCAGGATCTCCGGCCGGAGCAAGCCGCGGGGCAGCGGCCGGTTCGCCGTGCGAGGATTTCGCGCATCATATTCCCGGTCCGCCAGACGGTTCACGCTCATGGCCAGGGTGCGAGCCGCCGCCATGGCCACGGTGATCCAGAGGATTTGATGCCAGCGCGGCCAGCCATCGGCAGCCAGAAGCATACCGATATAGGCGAAAGGCAGCGCGAAAACCGTATGCTCGAATTTGATAGCCTCCAGGAAGATCTTCAATCCGCGCCACATCCTGATCCGATTCCTCCGGCGAGCTGGATCCGGTCAGCGTTGATCAACCGCATGGACGATAAGACCCATGCAGCGGCGCTCAAACCAGGAAGACGCCAGGATCCCTCTGGCCAGGAGACAGGCTGAGGCGAAGCGCTACGCCTCGTTCTCCCAATGGCTCAAAACCATCAGGATCTCGCTTAGAGAACGAACGATGGCATCGGGCTGGATATGATTAGAGGAAGGCAGAGACGCGGGCTCGCTGGACATCGCCGCCCAGATCCCTCGCATCCCGGCCAGATGGGCGCCCCGGATGTCAGCGTCGAGGAGGTCGCCAACGACCACGATGGCCTGCGGGGGGAGCGCCCACGTGGCCGCGATCTGCCGGAAAAGGGCAGGATGCGGCTTCCGCCACCCGACGGCGGCGGAGATCACAATGGGATCAAAGTAGCGGCGCAGGCCGAACCGATCGATCAGCCGCCAGGAATGATCGGCATCGCCCGAGTTGGTCAGGAGCGCCAGCCGATAGTTCCGGCGGCGGAGTTCCTCCAGCGTTGGGAATGTATCCGGGAAGGGCTGCCAGCGCGCCTCCTGAGGGGTCAGGAAGGCTCGCACGACCTCCTGAACGATCCCGTCCGGCAGCCCGTCATAGCCCAAATCACCCAGAGCCAGCGCGAAGGTTTCCACCAGCGGATATTCCCGCCAATCCTCCTGCCAGCGTCCATAGCGCAGAGCCATCCAGCGCTCCACGGCATCAATGAAGGCCGACTCCTCCGCATGGATTCCGTGACGGCGCAGCTCCTGTATGGCGGCCGCGAACATTTCCCGACGCAATGTTTCGGGATCCTCTGGAAGCTCAATCAAGGTATGGCCGAGATCGAAGATCAGGCCCTGGATCTTCATCTCCTAATCCCTCATTTAAGGCTGAGATCTTCGGGGAACCCTCCCCGCGAAGCGCGAACCTCCAGGCAGGCCCTTCAATTCGCGCCGGAGCGGTGCAGGGGGATCGGGCCGGCGGATTGCAGTCGGACCCAAAGCTGGGCCTTCAGGGCCTCCAGCCGTTCCCGATAAGCCGGGGAATGCACGTCCTCCACGCTCATCACCAAGGCGTCCTCCCGGTTGTCCCGATAATACCCAGGACGACGGCCCACGACCTCCAGCCCGTATTTCCGGTAGAGGTTCTGGGCCACGAAGTTGGAGGCCCGCACCTCCAGCGTGATCAGATGGGCGCCCAGAGCGATCGCCTCCTCAACCAGGGCCAGGAACATCAGCTCCCCTAGGCCACGTCCCCGCCACGGCACATCGATGGCGATCGTGCTGATATGAGCCTCATCCGGAACCAGCCAGAAGCCCCCATATCCCAGGATCGGCAATCGCGAAGGTGGAACCATCCATCCGATGGCGCGAACCTCCCGGGGGCGCAGGACCAGATAATGGGCGCTGGGGTTCCTTAAAATCTCCTGCTCATACGCACGCATCGGCCAGGGCATGGAGAACGCACGCCGCTCGATCTCCATGACCTCCGCGATATCCTCCCATCGCATCGGGTCGATCCGAAAAGGAACCGATTCCGGGATCCTGAGAGCTGGCATCTCAACCTCGCTTCGCCTGGTTAGAAACGCAGGCTGATCATTCCAGCATGATGGACGCCAGGCACGCTTTCCCAAGAGGAATCTCTCTCCCCTCACAGCCCCAACAAAGGCATGGGGAACGCGGAGATCCCTCTAAGGGCCCGCTCCCTCCGGGACACTGGGGGTGCGCAGGTAGATCGGGCGCACCAGCGCGGGATCTGGCCGCTCGCCCGCCTGATAGCGGGCCCAGGCCAGCCGGGCGGCCCCCATCACCCGGGATGGACCATCCCGAGGGATCAGCCAGGCCGTAATGGGCAACTGGGCCCATCGCTGGTAGTCCCGCGCCGTCCATTCCCCAACCAACCAGACGCCAGGCGTCCATGAAGTTGTTACCAGCTCTGCGCTCACCAGGGCAGGCTCCCCTTCGGGCACCCATCGCTGCGCCCACCGATAACGACGCGATGCCAATCGCCCCCTCCCTGCCGGGAGAAGCACGTTCAGAGTTCCCATCCACGGAGGCAGATCCGCCAGTATCGCCTCCTCCGTCCCGATCCCAAACAACGGGCGGTCCATGGCCATCGCCAGCCCCTTGGCCGCCGCAATGCCGGACCGGAGCCCGGTAAAGGAGCCGGGCCCGCTGACCACCGCCACCGCGATCAGATCCTCTGGAGCCAGACCAGCCCGGGCCATCAACTCCTGACAGCGTTGCATCAACTCCGCAGTATGCCGATCCGTTGTTCGCCAGTAAGCCACCGCCGCCCACTCCGCCCCATCGAAGAGCGCCAGGGCCAGCCCCAGGGTTGCGGTATCCAGCGCCAGCAGATAGCTCGGTTTGCCTTTCACGATCTCCCTCCAGATCCTCTGGGCCCTCGAATGCAGCCGATCGTCTGGAGTGGATCCCTAAAGCCCCCAGGGAAAATGATCTGGGTCATGCGACTCGGACCCGTATCGCTCCGAATCCATCATTGCCTGAAGGGCTTCCAGACGTTCGACGGGGAAGTCTCCCACCGCTTCGATCCGAATACGACGAATCGTGTCATCCAGAGGGATCATGGTTACCCGAAGATACGGCTCCGGGATGAGGCCAGCCGCTCGCTCCGGCCACTCCATGGCGATGATCGCCGTTTCATCGAACAGATCCCACAACCCAATCGCCCAGACCGTTTCCGCATTGTCCAGCCGATAAAGATCCACGTGATAGAACTTTCCACCTCCAGGCAGGGAGTAAGCCTGGATCAGAACGAACGAAGGGCTCTGAACCGGTTCGGCCACCCCCAGCCCTTCCGCGATCCCCTGAATCAGACGGGTTTTCCCGGCCCCCAGGGGGCCTTGGACAGCAACGATATCCCCGGGCTGGAGCCAGCGCCCCAGCGCCGCTCCAATCCGCCGTGTGGTGTTTTCATCCCTGGATGTTCGTTCCAGAAGCCACACCGCCATCGCTCCATAATGGATAGAACCTGCACCGCTGAGCCCTCCATCGGAGAGACGGGCTGGTCCCCTTCCGAATGAAGGGATTTGCCCGTTGAAAGAACTCACTTCCGCCGGTGAAGCCATCGGATCATCCCCCACAGCAGGCCAGCGGCGCTGATCCCTCCTCCAACCCACCACGGGAGATAACGCCGGATGAAAGCGAAAGCATCTCCTGACGCCCTCTCTGCCCTGGAGGCTGCCGGATGAAGCGGAACTCCCCGTGCGGTTTCCGGATCAAAGGGCCGGCCATCCGCCGGGATCCCATGGCGCTGAAGTAAAAAGGCGGTAACGGCCCGGTAATCTTCCTCCGGAAGGCTTCCCGGGGCGTGGAACGGCATCCGGGCGCGGATGTAAGCATAGAGATCCGCAGCCGTCGCGAACCGCTGGAGGGTGTTGGGCCCGATCAGCGGCGGGACCACGCGGGGAAGCGTGAAGCCATTTTCCGGATAAGGCTGCGTCCCGTGGCAATTGGCTTTCCAGCAATTCTGATGGGTGGGCGGCCAGGTCGCCCGCCACTCGTCAGTCAGCCCCTGCCCTCGATCCCCATGACACGTCGAGCATCGGCGAGCGAAGACCGCTGCCCCCCGCTCCGCTTCTTGGTCCTGATAGGCATGGGCAGAAGCGGTTGGAAACAGGAAGGCCAGCCCCAGGATCCCCAGGACCGTTCCCCGCCATCCGATCGAACAAGAACTCATCCGAGGGATTTCCCTCCGGGCTCAATTCCCCGTTTGGGGTTCCAACGGGGTGAGACGGGCAGTGAATCCGCCCGTCCGATCACGCCAGTTTTTTACCCTTCTCTGTGCCGCTTCATAACGCGGGGAGGGGTCCTCGGACCTAACCCCCCGGCCCCCTTCCCTACGAGGGAAGGGGGAGCCCAAAAATCCCCCTCAGGCCTTCGGTTCCACTTCCATTGGCGGGAAAGCGCTCATCCCCTCCAGGGCCCGACGGAGTTCGTTCACCAAGCGTCGGATGGGGTGTTCGGCGAACTGCTCCGCGTAATCCAGGGCCGCGGTCTCCGGATCGACCTCCGGCCCATACGCCTCCCGGAGATAATACAGATGGTCCATGATCCAGAGATAGAGATCGGCCTCGGTCCGACCCGGAAAATCCTCCAGCAGGCCATGCTCGCGAATGATTTCCACCACCGGTTGATATACGGCATCATACCAGTGGACCACCGCTTCATCTTCCGGGATCTCGCGGCCCAGCTCAAGGCCCATAAAGTAGCGATGCACCGCGATATGCTCCAGCAGGCGCTGATACCCCCCGGCGATCGTGAAGCGGATATCCGCCTCCGGGCGAAGGCGATCCAGATGAGTCCGCTCCAGGAACTCCTCATATTCATGAAGAATCTCCAGATCCTCCGCCTGAAGATCTGGCCCCACCGGCACCCGGCTCTGGACCTCAATCACCTCCGCTTCGATCTCCTCCCACCCCAGGGCCCGAGCCACGGAAACCCGGTGATGGCCATCCAAGACAAAGTAGGCATCGCCGACTTTATATAGCCGAACCGGAGGAAGATTAGCCTCCTGGAACAGAACAGTGCCCACCGCGATCCAGCGATCCGCCATATGGCGGCGGATCGGCAGAAAGGCCCGATCGAAGTCCTGGTATCGGTTGACGCTGCCGATGATATGATCCAGCGGAACCCGCTGGATGCCCCGGTAAACAGAGCCGCGCAGGTTCAACTTCTCCTTCACTTCATCAAACGCCAGCAGCCGGTTGGGACGCCCGGTCAGGCGGGCGATGAGATTCCGAAGCATCGCCCGGAAGCGGGCCCGTCGGTACTGAGCGATGACCTCCGCGGATACCGGATCGTTCCCGTTTATGAGTTCCCCCATCGTTCACCTCGACCTCCAGCACGTAATAAGGAAACACATTGATCACCAGAGTGGGGCCGACCGCGATGATGGGCCGGCGTCCATGGAAGTGCAAATGCCCATGCAGAAAATAGCGCGGGCGGAAGCGATCGATCAACCACCGAAACGCGGAGAAACCCTGATGGGCCGGGTCCGCCCCATCGCCGATCCATCGCGGAGGGGCATGGGCGATGAACAGATCGATCGCCCGCCCGTAGCGATGCCGGTTCCACAGAAAAAGCGGAACCATCCGGAAGACCCGAAGCCACATTTCCTCTTCGGTGTATTGATACCGGCCCTCAGGGTGGTAGCGCCGGGATCCCGCCAGCCCGCTCAGCAACAGGCCCTGCTCCCACACCACCATCCCATCCAGGTTCTGCCCCCCCTCCGGCGCATGGCGGATCCGGCCATTGGAGAGAAGCTCCGGACGGTCATGGTTTCCGTGAACATAGAAAAGCGGAGCGTTGAAAAGTTCCATCAGGAATTCCAGATATCCGTAAGGCAGATCCCCGCACGAGAGGATCAGATGGATCGGGGAAAGCCATTCCCGGGCCTGAGGCGAGTATAACGCCTCGACCACCTGATCGGAGACCGCCAGGATCCGAAGCCGGCGCCTCTCGCTCATGGCCACTCCCGCTGGTAATTTCGGGCCAGCTTGGCCATCACTGCCTGGCCCAGGTCGATGCCGTGCCGGCGGGCCAACTGCAGCAAATAAAGCATCACATCCGCCAGCTCCTCAGCCAGCGCTTCCCGATCCGCCGTTTCCTTCCACTGAAAAAGCTCCAGAACCTCCGCCGCCTCGAGGACCAGAGAGATCGCCAAGTTACGCGGGGTCTGCGGCCTCGGCGAGTTCGGATCATACCATCCCTTCGCGGTAACGAACTGTTCCATCGCCTCCTCGAGTGCACGCAACTCCATGGGTCCCCTCCGGGTCGGAATCATGCGTTGCCCAGCGCTGAATGAAGGTCCAGGCCGCCGGACGCTCCGGGAGGCGGGTGCCCTCTTCCCTGCGACCCTCGGGACCACCGGGAAGGGGGAGGGATCCTCGGACCTAACCCCCCGGCCCCCTTCCCTCGTAGGGAAGGGGGAGCCTAAATCTCCCCTCCCCGAAACGGGGAGGGGAAATCGGGTTGTCGCCCACCGGCGGATGATCATACAAATACAAGGGAAAACCCCCTAACCGGCGGGAGGAGCCCCCGCGCGACCGGATTCCGTATACCGATTCTCCTGCCTCCTGGTTGTAAAATCAAAAGCTGAAGGATATCCGAAATCTCCAGAGCTGAGGCCGCGCGATGGAGTTCAAAGATTATTACGCGATCCTGGGGGTCTCCCCTGACGCCAGCGAAGAGGAGATCAAGCGAGCCTATCGGAAACTGGCCCGACAATACCATCCAGATGTGAACCCGGGCGACAAGGCGGCCGAGGAGAAATTCAAGGAAATCAATGAAGCATACGAGGTTCTCTCAGATCCAGAAAAGCGCCGAAAATACGATGAGCTCCGCCGCCAGTATGAAGCCTGGCGTCGGGCCGGTTACGATCCGGGCCAGTTCGACTGGTCTCCCTGGGTCCAGCCGGGCCGGGTGCGGGTCGAAATGGGCGATCTGGAGGACCTGCTCTCCGGGTTCTCGGATTTCTTTGAGATGCTGTTCGGGGGCATGCCCCGACGGACGCGCGGATGGACCACCACCCGGATCCGGGGGCGGGATATCGAGCAGCCGGTGACGCTCACCCTGGAGGAGGCCTTCCAGGGAACCACGCGGATCATTCGCACGCGGGATGGACGCCGCCTGGAAGTGCGCATCCCGCCAGGGGTGCGCTCGGGAGCTCGCGTGCGGGTTCCCGGGGCTGGAGAGCCCGGTTATGGCGGGCCTCCGGGGGATCTGTATCTGGTGGTTGAAATCGCTCCCCATCCCCGCTTCGAACAACGGGATCGGGATCTCTACGCCACGTTGCCGGTCGATCTCTACACCGCTGTCCTGGGGGGCGAGGTTCCCTTCCGCCATCTGGATGGAAGGACCCTCATGGTTCACGTTCCGCCGGAGACCCAGAACGGCACGCTGATCCGTCTGCGGGGAGAGGGCATGCCTTCCCCTCAGCATCCGGGCGAACGGGGAGACCTTTACCTTCGGGTCTCCGTGGAGCTGCCCCGCAACCTGACCCCCCGAGAACGCGAGCTGTTCGCCGAACTGGCCCGCCTGCGCCGAGGGCGCTGATGGCTCGCGCCGGTTCTGCCGCTCCCCTTCGCTTCTTGGGCGGGCCGCCCATTATTGGCTCATTCTTCTCAGGAGTGAAGATCGATGGGCTCACGAATCCGGGAAGGGTTATGGATCTTCATCGCGGGGATCCTCGCGCTGAGCGGATGCCGCTCGCTCCCCCTGCGGGAACTGATTTTCATCACGCCCACACCAGGATCTGGCAGCGTCATCGTTGTTCCGGCAGGGCCTTCGCCGACGCCCCCACCGATCCCACCAGGGCTTGACGAGGAGGAGCAGCGCCTGATCGCCATCTACCAGAAGGTCCTGCCCTCGGTGGTGAACATCGATGTGGAGGGAACAGAAGCCTCTGCCTTCGGGAGCGGATCGGGTTTTATCTATGACACCCGAGGACACATCGTCACCAACAACCACGTGGTGGAATTCGCTGAGGAAATCTGGGTGACCTTCTACGATGGGACCGTAGCGAAAGCCCGCGTGGTAGGGCGGGATGTCTTCAGCGATCTGGCCGTGATTCAGGTGGATGCGCCCCCGGAGCTCCTGCGCCCTGCCGAGCTGGGGGACTCGGATGCCCTTCGGGTTGGCCAGAAGGTGGTGGCCATCGGAAATCCCTTCGGCCTGCGGGGGACGATGACCCTGGGGGTGATCAGCGCGCTGGGCCGTGCTCTGGAGACCCCCACCCGCTTCCAGATCCCGGATGTCATCCAGACCGACGCGGCGATCAATCCGGGCAACTCTGGAGGGCCTCTGGTGGATCTGCAGGGGCGGGTGATCGGCGTCAATTCGGCTATCCGCACGGATTCCAGTGCGACGGGGATACCGGCCAACATCGGCATCGGGTTCGCGATCCCGGTGAACACCGTCAAGCGCGTGGTCCCCCAGCTGATCCAGAACGGCCGGGTTCGCTATCCTTACCTGGGGATCACATCCACAGGCGCCATCTCGCTGGCGGAACTGCGCGCGCGAGGATACGATGTCCCCACCACCCGTGGCGTCCTGATCCAGGAAGTGGTTCCCGATGGTCCGGCTGCCCGGGCTGGCCTGCGGGGCGGCACCCGTGAGGTTCGGGTTCGGGGGGCACGCATTCTGCTGGGCGGGGACATCATCACCGCCATCGATGGTCATCCCGTCTCGTCCTTCGACGAGCTCGTCTCTTACCTGGTGAATCACACCGAGGTTGGCCGGACCGTGACCTTAACGATTCTGCGAGATGGACAGGAAAGGGAGGTCCGGGTGACGTTGGGCGAACGGCCCTCGCCATGAGGTCGGTGTACCCTGATCGGGACTTCCTCAACCTGGAGAGGAGGATACGGAGAGATGCGACGCTCGATCTGGTGGATCCTGGCAGGGATCGTGCTCTTTGTGGGGGGCTGTGCGGTCATCACCGCGAGCGCCCTCCTTTGGGCCCGGTCCGCCCTCACCCACCCATCCGGTGAGGCGACCCTCCCACCATCCGGAGGCACCACCGCTCCTTCCCCAACCCCCACCCCTATCCCTCCCGGAGTTCTGTCGGAAGCCCGGGCGCTGGAGGCGGCGTTCATCTCGGTCTATCAGCGGGTCAGCCCTTCTGTGGTGCACATCACCACCCGGGCGACCGCCTTCGATCTCTTCCGGGGCCCTGTCTACCAGGAAGGCACCGGGTCCGGCTTCGTGTGGGATACCGAAGGGCACATCGTCACCAATAACCATGTGGTGGAAGGCGCGGACCAGATCGAGGTGATCCTTGCGGATGGCACCACGGCCTCCGCCACGCTGGTGGGAGCGGATGCGTATAATGATCTGGCCGTGCTACGGATCCGGGTACCCCGAGAGAAATTGATCCCGGTGATGCTGGGGGATTCCTCGCGATTGCAAGTGGGGCAATGGGTGATCGCGATCGGGAATCCCTTCGGCCTGGACCGCACCATGACGGTAGGCGTGATCAGCGCCCTGGGTCGGACCTTGGAGCTCTCCGATCGGCCGTTGGGGGAGGTGATCCAGACCGACGCGGCCATCAACCCGGGCAACTCGGGGGGGCCGCTGCTGGATCTGGATGGGCGGGTGATCGGGATCAACACGGCAATCCGTTCTCCCAGCGGCGGTTCCATCGGCATCGGCTTCGCCATCCCGGTGAACACGATCAAGCGGGTGGTTCCGGAGCTGATCGCCCGGGGACGTTATCCTCATCCCTGGCTGGGCGCTTCCTTCTTTGAGATCACTCCCGCCTTTGCCCAGGCCTTCCGCCTGCCGGCGGATCACGGCCTCCTCACCGTTCAGGTGGTGCCCGGCAGCCCGGCCGATCAGGCAGGGTTGCGGGGGGCATCCCAGCGGGTGCGCACCCGCTTCGGCGATGTGTTCCTGGGAGGGGACATCCTCACGGCGATCGATGATCGGCCGCTGCGTCGGGTGGATGAGCTCGTGATCTATCTGGAGAATTACAAACGTGTCGGGGAGACGGTGACCCTCTCGATCATACGCGATGGCCGCCCCATGACGCTCCGGGTGACCCTGGGGGAGCGGCCGCCCGGATGACATGATCGGACCGTCAGACTGGAGCGGTGCGGCCCGGAGCCTCCATGGGAAGCCAGCGGTGTCGCGGCCGATGCTCCAAACCCTCAACCCCCGATCCAGGAGGTGAGGGCGATGATGGAAATCCAGGTCAGCTCAGTCGAGGTGGTGGATGAGGATGAGCCCCGGTATCGGATCGGGACGGTGGCGGCCATGGTGCGGCTGCATCCGCAAACCATTCGCTACTATGAATCGATCGGCCTGATCTCCCCCCGGCGGGTCCGTCGGATGCGCCTGTATTCTGAGCGGGATGTAGCTCGTCTGCGCCAGATCGTAGAGCTGACCCAGCTGGGCGTGAACCTGGCCGGGGTGGAGATCATCCTCCGCCTGCGCGAGCAGATCGCCGCCCTCCAGGCGGAGATTGAACGGCTGCGGGCGCTCCTTGGGGCCGAGCCCTCCCCGTCTTCAGAGCCTGAACAGCGCTTCATCCAGTGAGGCCTTTCGATTTCGCATGGATGTCCGGGGCTCCCGGGAATCTGACTTCCAGGAGGTCTCCATGGCCCTGCGGATCGTGAGCGATAACCGGCCCGTGGAGCTGGACGCGCCGCTGGCTCAAAATCTGGTGAAAGAGGAGATCCGCCGCTACGAAAACGGACCCTATCGGGCCCTCACGCTTTATCTCTGGTTCCAGACCCGGGAGCGGCGGGCGATCATCCGTCTGACGGATCGGGTGCGGCAGGCAGTCCGCGAGAGCGGGATCCGCGAAGGCTTCGCGCTGGTCAGCGCCATGCATATCACGGCAGCCGTTTACGTGAACGACCATGAAGAGGGCATCATGCAGGATATGATGGAACTGCTGGACCGTCTGGCCCCCTTCCGTCCGGATTACCACCATCACCGCACGGGGGAGGACAACGCAGATGCCCATCTGAAGAGCCTGCTCCTCCATCATGAGGTGATCGTTCCGGTTACGAATGGGGATCTGGATCTGGGGCCCTGGCAGGAGATCTTTTACGCGGAGTTCGACGGCCAGCGCCGCAAGCGGGTCCTGGTGAAGATCGTGGGGGTGATGTAGCGAGAGCCTTTATTGATTCACTCCTGCACTGGGAGCACCGGGATATGCACATCGGTATCTGTTTGCCCAATTATGGACCAGCCTCATCACCGGAGGCCATCCGCGCGGTGGCCCAGGCCGCGGAGGGTCTGGGGTTCGATTCCCTTTGGACCACGGATCACATCCTGGTCCCGGAGGCCCATTACGAGCCCTACGGCCGTATCTTCGAGACCTGGACGACCCTGGCCTACCTCGCCGGGCAGACCCAACGCGTCCGGCTGGGGACCTCCATCCTGCTGCTGGGGCTGCGCAACCCGGTGCTGGTGGCCAAGCAGGCGGCCACGCTGGATCAGCTCTCCGGCGGCCGGCTGATCCTGGGCATCGGGGCCGGCTGGCTGGCCCAAGAGTTCGAGAACCTGGGCGTCTCCTTCCGGCGTCGCATCCGCTTCCTGGAGGAGGGCATCGCGCTGATGCGGACCCTGTGGGCCAGCCCGCGCCCCCGCTTCCACGGCCGCTTCTTCCACATTGAAGACGCCGTCTTCGAGCCGCTGCCCCTCCAGCCCGGCGGGCCGCCCATCTGGATCGGCGGCAACACCGAGGCCGCGGTGCGACGGGCTGCTCGCCTGGGGGACGCATGGCACCCCGTGGGCCTAGACCCGGAGACCCTGCGGGAACGGATTGCCCGGCTGCGGGAATGGGCCGGCGGGCGCCCCATCCCGGTGATCTGCCGCATGTATGTGGCCCTGGATTCCACCCTTCCGCCCATCTACACCTCCCCCACCGGGGAGCGGCGGATGCGGCTGACTGGATCCCCCGAACAGATCCTAGAAGGGTTGCAGGCCCTCCGGGCGGCCGGAGCCGAGGGGGTGATCCTCACCTTCGAGGCCCCCTCCGCCGCGGCGCAAATCGAACAGATGCAGCGGCTGGCCACGTTACGACGCGATCTCCCGTAAAGCCTCCGGCTCAGAGGGAGGATGGAATGTGGGGAGCACCCATTGGGGATGGGATCTGGCTCCGGCTGCTGGAGCGGCATCACGCGGAGCCCCTGTTCGCGCTCACGGATCGCAATCGAGATCATCTGCGGCCATGGCTGCCGTGGGTGAACCAGGTCCGGGAGGCGCGGGACAGCCTCGCGTTCATCGAAAACAGCCTGGAACGGTTTGCGCGGGGGGACGGTTATGAGTTGGGCATCTGGCTGGAGGCAAACCTGATCGGGGTCGTAGGCGTCCGGATCGATCAGGGAGATGGCTCCGCTTCGATCGGCTACTGGCTGGATGCCGGCCATCAGGGCCGGGGGATCATAACCCGGGCGGTGGCGACAGTGCTGGACGATCTGTTCCTCACCCGCCGGCTGCACCGCGTGGAGATCCGGGTGGCCCCGGAGAACCATCGCAGCCGGGCCATCCCGGAGCGCCTGGGCTTTCGAATGGAGGGGATCCTGAAAGAGGCCGGCCGTTACGGCGGCCGGTGGGGGGATCTGATCGTCTATGCCATCCTGGATCGGGAATGGGAGGCGATGCGAAAGCAGAATACGCATTCAGGCTCCTCCCGCTGAGCGCGGGCCAGGGCTTTACGTCCCTGGTCCTTTCCTGGCGAGGCGGAGCCTATCCTTCCCTATCCCCTCCAGGCGGCAGGGATGCTAAGGATCCAGAGATCTCGGCCCCGCCCGTTCAGTCCTGATGGGGAAAAGGAATCCATGGAGATCCGTGAACATTTCTGGCTGCCGATCCCGATCACCGTGAGCCTGATCCTGCTTGGATGGGTGATCGCCCGTCTCCTTCCACCGGAGGGTCCTGAGGTGGCTCTCCAGATCCTGGGATCTCCGCTGGGGCTTCGCTTCACGCCTGCGTTCTGGATTGGGATCTTCAGCGCTGCTCTGGCGGCCACCGGAACGGAATCGCTGCTTCAGCTCCACCCGTGTTTCCGGGAGGAAGCGCCCTGGCGCCAGATCGGCCGTCTGATCTCCCCCATGTGGGTGGCGGTGGGGGGGCTGATCTTTACGCTGCAGCTTCCGCCCAGCCCCCTCTGGCTGATCGGCCTGGGGCTTGGGGGGGCCGCCCTGACGCTGGCCATGCTGGGTGAGCGCTATCGCCTGGAAACCACCGGGATCCCGAGGCTGATGACCCCCCTCCTGACCCAGGCGCTGATCTACCTGGTCACCCTGGCCACCATCGTGGGGATCTTCCAGAGTGGGCTTCGGACCCTGGGGTTGATGCTGATCAGCGGGATCCTGGCTGCCGGCCTCGCGCTGGCCCGCCTCGTCGAAGCCGAGATCCCAGAGCGCCGACGATGGCTGTATACCGCCCTGATCGGATGGAGCATGGCTACGGTCGCGGCCGCTTTCCGTTACTGGGCCCTCTCCCCCGTCACCTTAGGGCTATGGTGGATGATCCTGCTCTACGAGCTGGTGGAAATGAGCCTGTGGTATCTCCAGGGACGGGCGCTTTCCCCCCGGGTGGCCGTGGAGTTCGGAGGTCTCGGCTTCCTGATCGCCCTCCTCGCCCGATGGGTCGCTGGTTGAAGGCATGGGGCTTTTCGGGCGCCGAAGTCTTTTCTTCTCATCTACTCGTAAAAAGCCGCATGGATGCGCCGCACGGCTTCCTCCGCCTCGCTTTCCGCGACCACCAGGGAGAGGTTGTATTCCGAAGAACCCTGGGCGATGGAGAGGACGTTGATGCGGCCGCTCCCCAAGGCGTTGAAGACCCGGGCGGCGATCCCGGGCGTCGCTCGCAACCCGGCCCCAACCACAGCGATCACCGCCACCCGATCCATCGCCCAGATGTCTTCGATATCCCGCCGGGCGATTTCCCGCTCGAACGCTTTCCGTAACGCCTGAACGACCTGGGGGGCCGCTGGGGAAGGGATGACGAAGCAGATGTTCTGCTCCGAGGAGGATTGGGAGATCATCAGGATGCTGACCCCCAGCTCGGCCACCGTGGCGAAGGTCCGCGCTGCCACCCCAGGCACCCCGAGCATCCCCCGGCCCTCCACCGTGATCAGGCTCAGGTTCTTAATCAGGGTCACCGCCTTCACCCGGCCATTGCCCCGGGGCTCGGGGACGATGCGGGTGCCCGGGTGCTGGGGGTTCATGGTGTTCAGGATGCGCACAGGAATCCGCCGGTCCATACACGGGAGCAGAGTGCGGGGGTGGAGAACTTTCGCTCCAAAGTAAGCCATCTCGGCGGCCTCGATGTAAGAGAGCTCGGGGATGGTGCGGGCGCCGGGCACGATCTTCGGATCCGCGCTCATCACGCCATCCACATCGGTCCAGATCCACACCTCTTCCGCATCCAGCGCGTAGCCCAGGATGGTGGCGGAGAAATCAGAGCCGCCGCGCCCCAGGGTGGTCGGCCGACCCTCGGGGGTGGCGCCGATGAACCCGGTGACCACCGGGAGGATCCCCTGCTCCAGGAGCGGCGTCAGGAGCGCCCGCGCCCGCGCCCGGGTCTGCTCCAGATCCGGGGAAGCTTCTCCGAAGCGATCATCGGTGATCAGGAACGCATCCGCATCCACAGCGCGTGCCGGGATGCTCCGGGCCCGCAGAACGGCCGCCATGATGCGGGCGCTCCAGCGCTCCCCCATCCCGGCCAGCAGATCTGCCGTAGAAGGAGACAGCTCCTTCAGCGCCTCCACGGCCCGGAGCACGGTCTCCACCCGCTCAAACCCCTCCCGGAGCTCTGCCTCCAGAGCGTGCGCCTCCTCCTCCGGCAGCCCCAGCGCCCGAACCGTGTCCTGATGCCGCTCCCAAAGGGCAGCCAGGGCCGGGATCCAATCCGGCTCCCCTCGAGCCGCCTGATGGCTCATCCGGATCAGCGCGTCGGTCACACCGGCCATCGCCGAGACCACAACGACCAGCCGCGGATCCGAAGCGCGATGGAGCGCGATCAGATCCGCCACCTGCTGGAACCGGGCCGCATTTCCCACGGAGGTCCCCCCGAACTTCATCACCCGCATCGCCGCCTCCTGATCCGGAATAAAAACAACCCCCCGACCGTTGCCGGCCGGGGGGTTGTTTCTTTCGCTCAGAGGAACTGCGCCTTCTACCTCAGACAACAACCCGGGCATCCCCCCGGCCGCTCGTCCAGCCGGTGGTCATCATCCCGGTGGTCGTCAGCGCCATCTTGACGATCTCCCCGGACATCAAGGCCGCACCCCCGAAAGCGCTTTCGAAAGCCGAATGGAGCGTCGCAATGGTTGTTCCAAATTCTATCCAGCCCGGGCAATCTGTCAACCATGGCCTTTCCGGGTTCTCAGGGCATCCCGCAGTGAACCGCTTTTTCGGTCGGAGGATCCATCCCGCTTCCCGAAATCGGAGCCCAACGGGGGATGTCTGGCTTGGACCGATCCATCGAGCAGGCGCCTTGATCCTCACCCTGTGTGCTTTGAGTCGGGAGGAAGAAGACTCTATCATGAAGCCGGCCCGGCTCTGCTGCATGAGGACGGTTTTCCCGCTCCTTCTGTCGCCCGGGCCAGCGACCCGGCAGGCGACGAATCCACTGCCGATGCTTCAGGAGGAGGCACCCATGGATCTGGATGCGCTGCGCACGCCGACCCGCTTCCTTCAATCGATGGGCCTTTCCTTTCCCCCGGAACTGGACCTGCAGGAACTGGAGAGCTGGTGGGAGGCGGAGGGAAAAGCGATCTCGATGATGATCGACCGCATGGGCACGCCGTGGCTGCGCGCTTACGACCGCTTCGGCCGCCGCATCGATGAGATCCTCTATCCTCCCGATTACCGCCGGATGCTCCTCCAGGGCTATCGCGCCGGGGCGGTCTGGCATGCCTTCGAAGGTGCGGGCCTGTCCGCGACTTTCCTCATCGGCTACCTCACCGCCTTTTACGACGCCGGCCTTTACTGTCCCTACACCGTCTCCCTGGCCACTGCCCTCGCCCTGCACAAATACGGCGATCCGGATCTCCAGGCGCGCTTCCTTCCCCCGCTCTTACGGCGGGATGGGGAGGTCTGGCAGGGCGCCACCTGGATGACGGAGGCGGGCGGGGGCTCCGATCTGGGGGCGACGGTGGAAACCATGGCCCGTCCTGACGGAGAACGATGGCGGCTGACCGGGGAGAAATATTTCGCCAGCAACGCCGGAGCGGAGCTGGCGGTGGTCGCCGCCCGGCCCGAGGGCGCCCCCCGCACCGTTCGCGGACTGGCCCTCTTCCTGCTCCCCCGCTACCGGGAGGACGGCGGCCTGAACTATCTCATTCGGCGTCTGAAGGATAAAATCGGCACCCGCTCCGTGCCCACCGGCGAGGTGGAGCTGCGAGACAGCGAGGCCTACCTCCTGGGCCGCCTGGAGACCGGCATCTATTCGATCCTGGAGGTCCTCAACGTCTCCCGCGTCGCCAACAGCATCGGCAGCGTCGCCCTGATGCAGCGGGCCATCGCCGAGGCGCTGGCCTTCGCCGAGCGCCGCGTCGCCTTCGGCCGCCCCGTTCTCCACCACCCGCTGATGCGCCGCCAGTTCGCCGAGCGCATCCGTGACCTCCAGGCCGCCTTCGCCCTGGCCTGGACGACGGTCCGTCTGCTGGAGGAAGTCTGGCCGGAACATCCTCCCTACTCGGAGGGCTATCACCTCTTCCGGCTGCTCACCCATCTGGCCAAATACTGGACAGCGGAGCATGCGGTGCAGACGGCGAAGTGGGCGATGGAGGTCCACGGTGGGATGGGCGTGCTGGGGGAGTATCCGGTGGAGCGCTGGCTGCGGGAGGCCATGATCCTGCCCATCTGGGAGGGGACGCCCCACCGCCAGATCCTGGACGGGCTGGAAGCGATGGGGCGGAAGGGTGCGCATCGCTCCCTCTTCGCATGGCTCGCCCCCCGGGCGGATCCTCAGGCGCTGGAGGAGATGGCTGGCCGGGTGGAAGCCCACCTCCAGCTTCCTTCCGAGGAGCAGGAAGCGCAGGCCGAGGCGCTGTTCCGGGATCTGGCCCGCTTCACGGCGGACACGCTCAGCCGGAGCTTTCCGGGCGGATGAGCAGGGAGGATGCTGGACGGGAATTCAGCCTTCCCATCACCCCTCCTCAGCCTCACGGTTCTGGGATCCATACGGGGGCCTGCTCCCGCTCCGGCGTCTCCGTCAGCCGCTCCCGCAGTGAGCCATCCGCCGCCACCTTCCCCACATCCACCTGTTCCCGCTCATCCAGCCCCGAGACCACCAGCCACCGCCCATCGGGCGACCAGGCCGGATCGACCGCATTGCGCGCAATGAGCTGTGGCATTCCATCCCCTACGGTCTCCACATACACCCCCACCCCCCGCCATCGACAGAGAGGATCCGCCCGATAAAGCTCGTCTTTACCCCAGCACGGATGTCCTTCTACCCACCCCACGTAGGCCACGCGCCTTCCCTCGGGTGACCATACCGGATCCGCGAAAAAGGGTCCCCGCAGAGGATACCGTTGCCCAGTCGCCCACTCCATTGCCCCCAGCGAGCGATACCCCGTTGTCGGGCTTCCCTTGGATTCTGCGGCGCCCGAATTCGGCTCCCCTGAAAACAACAGCCACCGCCCATCTGGCGATCATCCCCACACCACCGCCATGCCGCGCGTTCGGAGCAGCAGGCGAGGCTCCTTTCCATCCCCTCGTGCCACCCAGATCTCATGCGCATCCCCCGTGTTGGTTCCATAAGCCAGCCATTGCCCATCTGGGGAAATCGCTGCCCCCGCCACATCTCGCAGCGCGGGCTTCGCGACCACCCGCCGCTCCCCCTTTTCCACATCAAACAGCAAGAGCACGCCGTCCATGGTGTTGGCGAGCAAAGCCCGCCGTCCATCTGGATGCCACTGAAGGAACCATCCGTCTGAGAGAACCCAACTCTTCACCCTGCCCCTCGGCCATTCCAGGAAATACACCAGGTCGCCAGACTCCACTTCGATCATGCCAGCGAGGTAACGAGCATTTGGGGATGGAATCAGGCGCTGGAAGATCGCCGGCCGCTCCTCCCCGCCCATTACAAGGCGCAGCCGCGTTCGATCTGATAGGAGGCGACCCGCCCCGTCTGTCCGAATCGCCAGCGCCCCCTCTCGCAGATTCGGGATGATCACCCACCCGCGTGCATCTGCTGCTGCCATCCGCGTTGGTATCGATACGATTTCCCCTGGATAGGGTGGTATCCAGGGCGTCGACTCCGCCGCTCGGGTCGCTCGAGGGGTGGGTGTGGGCAGGCCTGGACACACCAGAAAAGGAGGCGTCGGGAACGGAGGGGGCGTGCATCTCCAATCCGGAGATGAAGTTGGCATTGGAGAGGCATGCGGTTGCATCGTCGCGAGCGGCGATACCGGCGAAAGCCCGCCCATCCTCGGGATTCCTGCTCGCAAAAGCATCCAAAAAACTATCCCCAGGCTCAGCGCCATCAATCCACCCACCGCCCTCTTCACCGGCTCGCCCATGAGCTTCCCTCCCGGGATTCCGGGCATCTCAAACCGTCCTGCCCGACCTCTGAAACTACCAGGCCTTTATACCTACCCCGAAGTTACCGGAAGAAAGAAAAATCGATAGGCTCAGATTCTTTAACATGAATGGAAACCGGCGGGTTTCAGGAGCCTGCGGCTCCATTATGAGAGGCAACCAGAGGAAGGGCCAATGGGAGAAATGTCCTGTTGCAGAGATCGGGTTCTCCTTTTGACAGGACGACCCCCTGGCATCAAAATGGAAGCGCCTTCCGTGACCTGAACCCCATAGCCCCCGATCGCGCATGGGCTCGGTCCGGAGGGATTTGCACTGGCCAGGCGCTCAACGGAAGAAAGCCTTGAGGAAAGGAACCTGACTGTGGACGAGCGCATCCTTCAGTTCATCCGCGCCCTTCGCGCCACCGGCGTTCGGGTCTCGGTCGCGGAGTCGGCCGACGCGCTGCGGGCGGTGGAGCAGGTGGGGGTGATGGATCGGGAGACCTTTAAAGCTGCCCTTCGCACGGCCCTGGTGAAGGAGGCCCGGGCGATCCCCATCTTCGAGGAGCTCTTCCCCCTGTTCTTCGGGTTGGGCAAGCCGCCCATGGCTCCCGCTATGAACGGCCTCTCGCCGGAGGACCAGCGACGTCTGCAGGCGGCCCTTCAGGCCCTTGCGGCCCAATTCGGGCCGCACCTCGCTGCCCTGATGCAACGGCTGCTGCAAGGCCAGCCTTTCACCCCGGAGGAGCTGGAGGCGCTGGCCCGTTACGCTGGCCGTCAAAGGATACGAGAATGGGCGGATCGCCAGGCCCTCGCCCGCTGGATGCAGCGAGGCGCCGGGCTGGACGAGCGCCTGGAACAGATGATCCGTGCCTTGCTGCGGATGCTGGCCGAAGCGGGAACGGATGCGAAAACCCTCCAGCAGCTGGAGGCGCAGATCCGGGCCAATCGGGCCGCGATGGCCCGCCAGATTCAGCAGGCGGCCGGAATGGCGACCCTGGAGCGCCTGGCCGAGCGCCCCCCGGAGCCCAGCGAGGCGGAGCTGATGGAGCGCCCCTTCCAGGAGCTCACCCCGACGGATCTCCAGCGCCTGCGCCAGATGGTGGCCCGCCTGGCGGCCCGCCTGCGCACCCGGGCCGCCCTGCGCCTCAAGCGCGGCGACGGCCGCCGCCTGGACGCCAAAACCACCCTCCGGGTCAACCTGCGCCACGCCGGCGTCCCCTTCGATCTGCGTTTCCGACGGCGCCACCTCAAGCCCCGCCTGGTGGTCCTGTGCGACCTCAGCACCTCCGTGCGGCATTGCTCTGAGTTCTTCCTGCACCTGATCTACCTGCTCCAGGATCAGATCAGCCGCACCCGGAGCTTCGTCTTCATCGACGATCTGGTGGAGATCACTCCCATCTTCGCGGAGCACCGGCCGGAGGAGGCCGTGCGCCGGGTGCTGATGGAAAATCCCCCGGGGTATTACAACACGGATCTGGGGAACAGCCTGTCCACCTTCTGCCGGGATTACCTGGAGGCCATCGATCGGCGGACCACCGTGATCATCGTGGGGGATGGGCGGAACAATTACAACGATCCCCGGCTGGACTGCCTGGAGCTCATCCGCCGTCGGGCGAAACGTATCCTGTGGTTCAACCCGGAGCCCCGGCCGCTGTGGGGCACCGGCGACAGCGACATGCCCCTCTACGCCCCCCTCTGCGCGGCCGTCCACCAGGTCCAGAACCTGGCCGAACTGGCGGAGGCCGTGGATCGCCTGTTCGAGCGGGGCGGCGTTTAGATCCCGGTGACCAGCGAGGTGAGGGTGCGCTCAACGCCCTCGATGGTCTGGATCTTCTCCGTGATCACCCGGCCCAGAACCTGGAGATCGTCGGCTTCCACCAGGGCGATCACATCGTAAGGGCCGGTGACCACCACCGCGGACCTGACCTCAGGGAGCTTGCGCAGCGCTTCGGCGACGGCACTGGGCTTGCCCATCGCCGCCTGGATGAACACATAAGCCTGCACCATGGGAACCTCCCCCTCCTCTGGAATGCCAGCGTCCCCTCACAGCCCCGAGAGCCACACCTCGACCGTGCCTGCTACCGTCAGCCATGAATCCTCGATCAGAAGGACCCGAAAGGTCGCGTTGAGATGAACCATCGGATGCACCTGCCCGGCCCAGAGGATGGAATCCCCTATCTTTCGATAGGGATAACCGGGAAGGCCTTCCAGGCGCGCCCGGTCATCTTCCTTCCCCCGATAAACGATGGAGGTCCCGGGGATCACGCCATCCCGGGGCACGCGGTAGGTGACCGGCGCGGTGAAGCGCACGGCCGCCTTCTCCGGCAGCGGCCCCATCCGGGGCTGGGCCTCCTGGATCTCCACCCGGGCCGTGCCGATGGCGTGGAGAGCGCGCTCATCATAGGAGTAGATCCGGAGGCGGTAGCGCACCGCCAGCGTGGGATGGGGCTGAGCTTCCCCTTCCAAAGAGTCCCCCGCCAGCCGGATCACCTCCTGGCCCTTGATGCGCACGCGAGCCCCCTGCGGCCCCACCCCCAGGTAACGGACGTCCGTCCCGGGCAATCCCTCCCCCACCGCCAGATCCGCTCGGTAAGGCCCCTCATACACCAGAGGCCCGGGGCGGGAGGACCCCAGCAGGCAGGCGCTCCCGGCGAGAAGCGACAGCAGGAGAATCCCCCCGATCGAGCGAATCGATCGCTTCATCTCCAATCTCCGGTCCCATCGCGAGAGGATGCGCCATCCGGAGCTCAGCGGCGATATCGCTCGTAGAGCATCATCAGCGCCCGGGCGAGCTTCTCCGGGTCATGGCGCCATGGCGTTCGCTCATCGATGACATCCATCGCCACCACCGTGTAGGGAGGGATCGGCTGCCCATCCCAGCGCACCAGCTCGCCGACCTCCTCCGGGACTTCCTTCCACGCCACATCCGTCCGGCTGTTTACCAGCACGAGGTGGAACAGGCCGGATCCCACATGGCGTTCGATGGCCTGCACATGATCCGCCACACCATAGCCTTCGGTCTCCCCGATCTGGGTGGCCACATTGCACACATACACTTTCAGGGCCCGGCTGGCCCGGATCGCCGGAACGATCCCCTCGACCAGCAAATTGGGCAGCACGCTGGTGTAAAGACTTCCCGGGCCCAGGACGATCAGATCGGCCTCCAGGATCGCCCGGATCGTCTCCGGATAAGCGCGGGCATGCTCGGGGATCAGCCACACCCGCTCAATGCGGCCCCGGACCTCTGGGATCGCGGATTCCCCATCGACCCGATGGATCCGCCCCTCGGCGTCCCGGATCTCAGCGGCCAGCACGACATGCTCCACGGTGCACGGCAACACCCGGCCGCGGACGGCCAGGACGCGGCTGGATTCCGCCACGGCCTGCTCGAAGCTTCCGGTGATCTCGGCCATCGCGGCGATGAACAGGTTGCCGAAGGCATGGCCGTTCAGGCCCGTTCCCCGACCGAACCGATACTGGAAGAGGGCGGTCATCAGGGGCTCCGCCTCCGCCAGGGCCGCGAGGCAGTTGCGAAAATCCCCTGGCGGCAGCAGCCCCATCTCGCGCCGCAAGCGGCCGGAGCTGCCTCCATCGTCTGCCACCGTGACCACTGCCGTCAGCCGCGCGCTCATCCCCTTCAAGCCGCGCAACAGCGTCGACTGGCCGGTGCCGCCCCCGATGACGACGATCCGCGGCCCGCGCTCCCGCTGCCGGTGACGGTGCAGGATCTCCGCCACATCCCGGCCGGGTTGCACGAAGGGGGAAAGCAGCGTGCGATTCAGCCGCACCAGGGCGAACCCGGTGGTCGCGAGGCCCAGGAATCCGAAGAGCACCGCCCGGCCCAGACGGGGGATGAACTGTAGGGTCAGGTAATAGAAGATCGGGGGCAACGGTTGCTCTCGATAGATGGTGACCAGCACATAGGCCAGCGCCAGGGCCAGCTCGGTAATCCCCACCAGCAGCAGGACCAGCCATCGCTTGACCCCCAGCCCGGGGGTTAACCAGTAACGCAGGGACCGAACGGCAGATTCCCACACCGGGAAAGCTTTTCCTCTTTGGATCATCGCCTCCCCCATGCGATCCTGAGCGCCTCCTGGGATCAGGCGGGGAATGGGATGGGCTGCTTTCCCGCCCCCTCACCGCTTTGATCCCAGTTCTCCATCATGCGCCCTCTCTGAAAGATATCATAACCCGACTGAACCAACTTCGCCCCTGGGGCTTGCGCCAGGGCTTTCCGAAGATCTTACCCATCCCGAGCGGGATCCTGTTCGATCGTTGCAGGCTTTCCACCCCTGTCTTAGACTGGAGAAGGGGGCAACGCGCTCCCGCATCTTGCTCTGTGAGGCTTGGCGCTCGATGGAAACCGCCTGGTATGAGACGGGATGGACACCCTCCACGCTGGACCGACTGGCGGCGGCGCTGCGAGGGCTCTTCGTGATCACCGAGGCCCGCGTCCTGCATCCGCCGGATCAGGTGATCGCGTTCGAGGGCTATCTGCAAACCGATCCGGAATCGGCCTTTGAGATCCTGCGAACGCGCTTCGAGGCGCTGGGGTACACCCCTATCCTGCGGCGTCACGGTCAGACCGACCAGATCATCGCCCAGGCCGGGGTCGCCCGGCCGGCTCGCACCCGGCCATGGGTGAATCTCCTCCTGTTCGTGGCCACAGTGGTCACCACGGTATGGGCCGGGGCGCTCTATGGCAGCGAGGGTTCCCTCGATCTGAGGCAGGGCATCACCTTTGCGGCTGCGCTGCTGCTCATCCTGGGGGTTCACGAAATGGGGCATTACATCGCCGCTCGCCTGCATCGCAGCGAGGTCACGCTGCCCTACTTCATCCCGGTGCCCCCTCTGATCGGGATGCTCGGCACCTTCGGGGCTTTCATCCAGATCCGATCCCCCATCCGCAACCGGAAGGCGCTGTTCGATATCGGTGTGGCAGGCCCCCTCGCCGGGCTGGCTGTCGCCCTCCCGATCCTCATCTATGGGCTCATGACCTCCCCGGTTGTCCCCCTTCGGGGTGCCGTCGCGCTCGAGGGGAATTCCCTTCTATACTGGAGCCTGAAGGTCCTGATCTTCGGCCGCCCCCTGCCCGGGGGTGGTTACGACGTGCAACTGAATGTCCTGGCATGGGCGGGGTGGATTGGGTTGCTGGTGACAGCCTTCAACCTGCTGCCCCTGGGTCAGCTGGACGGCGGGCACATCATGTATGCCATGCTCGGCCGCACCGCCTGGCGGATCTCGGAGATCGGCGTGTTCGCGCTGCTGCTGCTGGGCTTGCGCTGGCCGGGGTGGTTCCTCTGGGCCTTCATGCCGATGCTCACCGGCCTGCGCCACCCGCCGCCCCTGAACGACATCACCCCCCTGGATCCGATCCGTCAGGCGATCGGATGGTTGACCTGGGTTCTATTTTTGCTCATCTTCGTCCCCGTTCCCTTCTCGCTGGTGGAATTCCCGTAAGGGCCGTGCTCTTCGGCGATCCCTCCAGGATGAGAGGAATGGCCTCACTCCCTCTCCGGGCGAGGAAGGGGCATGGAGAGGGGGAATATAACGATCCATAGGGGACATCCGCTGGGGCAAATCCAGAGGATCGCCCGTAGAAGCAGGAGCGCTCCGTGACCCGAATCCGGCGATGGCTGAGAAGGATCCTGCTGGTCGGTTTGCTGGGAAGCGGGCTGGGCGCGGGGGCGCTGGCGCTCTGGATCGGACCGCTCCCGGATCCGAGGGATCTGAGCCGGCAGGCTCCCCGACCCAGCGTCCGTATTCTGGACCGCCACGGCCGGCTCCTCTACGAGCTGGCCCCTCCCCACCAGGGACGCCACATCTGGCTCCCACTGCATCGGATCCCCAACGCCTGCATCGCCGCCACCCTGGCGACCGAGGATGCCCGTTTCTATGAACACCCCGGCGTGGATCCGATCGCGATCCTGCGGGCCTTATGGACCAACCTGAGGGGCGAAGAGGCGATATCCGGGGCCAGCACCATCCCTCAGCAGATCGCCCGATCGCTGCTCCTGAGCCCCAATGAACGAACCGCGCGCACCCTCCGCCGGAAGGTCCGGGAGGCGATCCTGGCGCTGATCCTGAGCCAGCGCTATGGGAAGGATGAGCTCCTGGAGATCTACCTCAACACAGTTTTCTACGGGCACTTCGCCTACGGGCTGGAAGCTGCCGCCATGACTTATCTCGGCAAGCATGCCGCGGAGCTGGATCCAGCGGAATGCGCCCTTCTGGCTGGCCTTCCCCAATCGCCGAGCCGCTATGATCCCTTCACGGATCCGGAGGCCGCCGAGGAACGCCGCCGACAGGTGCTCCGCTTGATGGCCCGACATGGCTTTCTTTCCCCTGAGGAAGCCGAAAGGGCTGCCGCGGAGCGCTTGCGCTTCGCCAGCGCGCCGTTTCTCATCCACGCCCCCCATTTCGTGATGGCCGTCCGCGAGGCCCTGGTGGCGCAGTTCGGGGAAGAAAGGATGTTCGAGGAGGGCCTGGTGGTGACCACCACGCTGGATCTGGGCTGGAACGAGGCCATCACGGAGATCCTGCGCGCCCATCTGGAGGCGATCAACCGCCCCCGACCGGACCACCCGGGCGCCAGCGCGCGCAACGGCGCTGTGGTGGTGATCCAGCCTTACACCGGAGAGGTCCTGGCGTGGGTGGGGAGCCCCGATTACTTCAACGCCGCCATCCAGGGCGCGGTGGATGGCGTCCGCATCCCCCGCCAGCCCGGCTCCGCGCTCAAGCCCTTCACCTACGCCCTTGCCTTCGATCCCCGCAGCGGCCCGCTCCTGACCCCGGCCTCGCTCCTCTGGGATCTTCCTCAGACTTTCATCACCGCGGAGGGGGAGAGCTATCAGCCCATCAATTACGATCGGCGCTACCATGGGCCGGTCTCCGCTCGCGTAGCGCTGGCCTCCTCTCTCAACGTGCCGGCGGTCGCCGTGCTGGAACAGGTAGGGGTCCCTCGTCTCGTGGAACTGCTGGATCAGCTGGGGGTCCGGCTTCCCGGGCCACCGGCCCGGTATGGGCTGGCGCTGACCCTGGGAGGGGGCGAGGTGCGGCTGGTGGATCTCACGGCGGCCTACGCGGCCCTGGCGAACGGCGGGCGCCGCATCACTCCCCTCCTGATCCGGGAGGTTCGGGATCGCCACGGGCGGCTCCGATATGCGGCATCGCCGGAACCCGGTCCGCGGATTCTGGATCCACGGGTGGTTTTCCTTATCACCGATATCCTGAAAGATCCCAACGCGCGGGCCATGGGGTTCGGATCGTGGAGCCCGCTGAACCTTTCCCGCCCGGCGGCGGTGAAAACCGGGACCAGCAGCGACTGGCGGGACAACTGGGCCATCGGTTACACCCCAGATTGGGTGGTGGGGGTATGGATCGGGAACGTGGATCAAACGCCTTTGCGGGAGATCTCCGGGGTGACCGGCGCCGCGCCGATTTGGCATGCGGTGATGGAGCTCCTCCATCGGGATCAACCGGTTCGGGATTTCCCGATCCCGGAAGGGGTGCACCGGGTGCGGGTCTGCGCATTATCGGGAAAGCAACCGACCCCGGATTGCCCGCAAACCCGGGAGGAATGGTTCATCGAGGGAACGGAACCGAAGGAGCCCGATGACCTCTATCGGCGGCTGCGGATCGACCGGCGGACAGGCAAGCTGGCGGGACCGGAGACGCCACCTGAGGAAGTGGAAGAGCGGGTGTTTATCATGTGGCCGCCTCCGGCGTGGAAATGGGCGCAGGAGAACGGCCTCCCGTTGCCTCCAGTAGAAGGGCAGGAAACAGCAGGCGGGGCGGGCATCCTGCGCTGGGTCTCCCCACCTGCAGGAGCCATCTATCGACGCATTCCCTCCTTCCCTTCAGAAGCTCAGCGGCTCCTGGTGGAGGTTCACTGGATCGGAAGGGGAGTTCCCCAGGTTGTGCGGGTGCAGATCGATGGTCAGCCGTGGATGGAGTGGACAGAGCCTCCGTATCGGGCCTGGTGGCCTCTCGCGCCCGGATCCCATACCTTCCAGGCCATCGCCCGGCTCGGGGAAGGCCAGACCGCCGAGGCTCCTCCCTTGCATATTGAGGTTCGATGATCGCCCTGACAAAGGAGAAGCAGGAGGTCGCAACCCGGACCTCTCCCACCGCGTGCGGCGTATGAATCAGGACGGCCAGTCGATGCTCCCATCCAGGGCGACCACCATCGGCTGCCCTTCCTCACGGATCGTCCGCAGGAGCTCGCGGGCCCCTTCCGTCAGACGATTGCCGGCTACCGCAGGCCAGGTTTCCCCCAGGATCGCCTCCAGGATCCGGGCGCGCCGCACCGCCCGCTCCACATCCCCGCGATCGATCCTCCAGGAAGTCTCCATGGCCAAGTGAAGCGTCCGCCCCTCCCACTCGCCACGGAGCACCAGGTCGACACGCCGGACCTCCTCGAAGTCCTCCGGCTGGATCTTCCCTTCATCCAGGGCGGCCCACAACAGGTCAGCCAGCTCAGAGGGGGTCAGGACCCGGATCTTGCGGAAGTTCGGCCGGCCGAAATAAGAGGGCGCCAGCTCCACATAACGCCGGCGCAGGTCGTGGTCCTTCAGCACCCCCACATCCTGCTCGATCCGGTCCACCCGCTCCACCAGGATGCGCACGGTCGTGGCCAGCTCCGCGAAGCGGCGGTCTGCCTCCGCCCGGTATTCCAGGAACTCCCGGCGATGTTCCAGAAACTCCTGGCGGTGCTCCTGGAATTCCCGGCGAAGTTCCAGAAACTCCTGACGGTGGGCGGCGAACGCTTCCGCCAGGCGGTTGAGGCTCTCCTCGGTGCGGCGCTGGGCTTCAGCCAGCTCCGCGAACCGGCGGTCCGCCTCCGCCCGGTATTCCAGGAACTCCTGGCGGTGGGCGGCGAACGCTTCCGCCAGGCGGTTGAGGCTCTCCTCGGTGCGGCGCTGGGCCTCGGCCAGCTCCGCGAACCGGCGATCCGCCTCCGCCCGGTATTCCAGGAACTCCCGGCGGTGGGTGGCGAGCGATTCCGCCAGGCGGTTGAGGCTCTCCTCGGTGCGGCGCTGGGCTTCAGCCAGCTCCGCGAACCGGCGGTCCGCCTCCGCCCGGTATTCCAGGAACTCCTGGCGGTGGGCGGCGAACGCTTCCGCCAGGCGGTTGAGGCTCTCCTCGGTGCGGCGCTGGGCCTCGGCCAGCTCCGCGAACCGGCGATCCGCCTCCGCCCGGTATTCCAGGAACTCCTGGCGGTGGGCGGCGAACGCTTCCGCCAGGCGGTTGAGGGTCTCCTCGGTGCGGCGCTGGGCTTCAGCCAGCTCCGCGATGCGGCGATCGGCCTCCGCGCGGGCTTCCGCAACCTCCTTCCGCAATTTCGTCAAAGCCGCCGCATGCCGTCGCTGGTCCTGAGCCAGCTTCCGAACCGTCTCAGCCAGCGCCGCCAGGGTCTTCTCCATCCGCCCCAGCCGAACGGACAGCCGTCGATGCGCCCGGGGAAGCTGCTCCAGCTCCTCCAGGAGGATCCGCCGGCGCAGCTCCTCCCGCCAGTTGGGATAGCGATCCAGGATCCGCAGGAGATCCTCAAAATCCTTTACGGTGAAAGCCATCCGGTCTCCTTTCCCTGGAAGGAAATCCCGAACACCCTCAGACAGGCGACTCGCCGGCGCGGGACTCGAAGCGCTGCAGGGCCTGCTGCAGGAGATGCTCCCGCAGGCTGAGGGTCAGCTCCCCCCGGGTCCGCTCCAGCGTCCCCCGCACCACATCTGTCGCCCGGCGCAGGTTGCCCGTCAGCGCATCGGGGTAATCCATCGTGATCAGCGTCTCATAGATCTCATCCATCGCCTGAAGCAGGCGCTCCGCCTCTTCAAAGCGATCAGTGCGGATCAGATCCAGGATGCGCCGACGGAGCTCCGTGGCGGCCTCCGCCAGGCCGTTCAAATAAGCAGCCTCTGGGACCCTCAATTCCTGCGGTCCGGGGAGCGGTTGGCCGGTGATGATGGCGTAGACGACGGCAGCCTCCACCCACTCTTTCAGAGCATCCTGCGTATATCCGGCGTAAAGCAGGTCCGGGAAGGGAGCCAGATCCGTCTGCAGGACGAAAGCGGCCTGCCGGGCCTCATGGAGCAGGCGCTGGCCTTCGGCGTATTCCTCCCGATGAACCGCCCGGATGCACAGCGCGCACAGACGGGTCAGCTCTCGACAGCGTGCCAGCGCGGTCTCCCGGGCGGCGTTCTTCGCCTCCAGAGCGGCATGGATTTCACGGGCGATCCCTTCCAGTTCTTTCAGGAGCATAGAAGCGCTCTCAATCCCCACGACGGGGTTCTTCCATAGAGGGGCCGGACAGGAGCCTTTGGCCCCTGTCCGGCCTACCTCCTTCCCCCTACCCCCAGGCCAGAACCGTTCCCCATTGTAGGATCATCATCCGGTGGGCGACAGCCCGATTTCCCCTCCCCGAAGCGGAAAGGGGGCCGGGGGGTCAGGTCCGAGGACTCCTTCCCCTCCCCATCCCCGGCCGTCCCGGCTCAGAACGGGATCTCCTCCTCCTCGATGGATCCGGGCTCCTCCAGCACAGGCTCCTCCGCCTCCACGGCAGGTGGAGCTTCCGCAGGCCGCGGCCCGATGAACACGATGCGGTCCGCCCGCACCTCATAGACCGCCCCCGCTGTCCCATCCGAACGGCGGAAGATCCGCGGGTTGCCCGTTTGCGGATCCGGCCGCAGCCGGCCTTCCACCAGCACCGGGCGTCCCTTCTGCAGATACTGATTGGCGATCTCCGCCTGCCGTCCGAAGACGGAGACCCGGAACCAGATGGTCTCCTCCCGTTGCTCACCGCTGGCATCCCGATACCGGATATTGCTGGCCATCCGGAACGATGTCACGGGCGTCCCCTCCGGCGTGTAGCGCATCTCGGGATCCGTCCCCAGATGGCCCGCGATGATCAGTTTGTGATACATCGCCTCTCCTCCCTCCTTCGGATTTGACATAGAAATTGAGAGAACACACAGGAAACCTGGTTCCCAGTGAAACCGGCCGGACTGGATCCAGAAGTGTGGCGCCCTGCGGCATCCCCTCAAGCCCTACAGGAACATCGGCATCACCACATGCACAAACGACGGATCCCCCACCGGCAGGACCTTAACCGGCGACTGCGGTGAGGTCATCTCGAACGCCACCCGATCCCCCTCGATGGCCTCCAGCACATCCATCAGGAATCGAACATTGAACGCGATCTCCAGACGGTTCCCCTCCACCAGCGCATCTATAGCCACGCGGGTTTCCCCTTTTTCCGGCGATCGGGATTGCAGAAGAACCTGACCTGGCCGATTCCCCTCCCCGGGGGTGATCACCAGCCGGACCGCGTTCGAAGTCTCACGGGCGAACACGCTGAGCGCCTTGCAGGCCTTCAACAAGGCTTCCCGGGAGATCTCGACGCGGGTCTCCCAGCGCTTCGGGATGATGGCCTGGAAGTCTGGAAACTGGCCTTCAATCAGCTGGGAAAGCACAGCCGCCCGGCTGAGGCGAAAGCCCACCTGATTCCGCCCGCGGAGGGCCATCATCGACACCGGCTCGGTCTCACCTTTCAGCAAGCGGCCCACCTCCTCGAGAGTGCTCGCCGGGACGATCACCGAGAAGGGGCCCTCCGGGGCGCGCAGGGCCGGCATGGTCTTGACCGAGAGGCGGTAGCCATCCGCAGCCGCCATCGTCAGAACCGTCGCACCCCCCGCTGGTCCTTCCTCCCGACGGATCAGCACACCGGTCAGGATGGGGCGGGTTTCATCGGTGGCGGCCGCGAAGGTCACCTGATCGATCGCCTGCCGGAAGTCCTCTGGATCCAGCGCAAAGCCATCCCCCTCGATGTCCGGCAGAATCGGATATTCCTCCGGGTCCAGCCCTTTCATCGCCGTTTCATAGGATCCACAAACGATGTGAAGCGTCCATGTTTCGCGGTGGACCCGGAGATGGATAGGCTCATCCGGAAGGGCGCCGATGAAGTCCGCCAGAGGCTTGGCAGGAACCGTGATGCCACCGGGCTCCGAGACGAGCGCCTCTTCCCATGTTATGATAGCCAGATTCAAATCCGTTCCCGCCACCTTTAAGCGCCCGGGCTCGGCCTGAAGCAACACATGGGTTAATGTGGGGAGGGTCGCCCGCGAAGGGACTGCCCGGCCGGCCACCGAAAGGGCCCGCTCGAAAGCCGATTGCGCAATGGTCACGTTCATCGGGAAGGACCTCCTGTCCGGGATACGCCTGGAGGTTCGGACAGCCTTCGATGGCCGGCCCGAACCCCAAAGCATATTTTTTCTCCTCCCTCCCGTGGTCCAAAGGGTCACAGGAAGGATGTCTTATTCTTTTTGATTATAACGGGTTTTGGGGCTGAAATAGACCGTTCCGGCTTTCAGAGGAAGATGTGGGGAATTCCCTCAGCGCGCCCGCCGGAGCCCCAGGCGTTGCGCCAGGAAGACGGCCAGCGCCTCGAGCTCCTCAAACCGGAAGCACGGAACGCTGGGATCCATGGGGAGATCGGAGACCACCGCCCACCGCTCCTGCAATCCTTCCAGGAGATCCAGACCGGTTTCCTGGCGGACCACCTCGACTTTCGGTGCTGCCTCGGCTTTAAATCCCTCCGCCAGCACCAGATCCAGTCCGCCACATTCCCTTAAGAGCTCTGACAACGTCAGCGGATGGCTCAACCGTCGGGATAGCCAGAGCCAGTGGGGAGTGAGGCCCAGAACGAGCTCGGCGCCCGCCTCCCGGTGACGCCAGGTGTCTTTTCCGGGCTGATCCCACTGCATCTCCCCATGGGGATCATGCTTGATCGTGCCCACCCGCAGTCCCCATCCCCGGAAGATCCGCACCAGACCTTCCAGCACCGTGGTCTTCCCCGATCCGGAGCGCCCGACAATGCAAATCACGGGCGGAAACGCTGAAGACATGGGAGCACCGTCCTTCCCCCCAGGGCTTTACGGCAGTCCCACCAGCACCACACCGATGTCATTGACATTGGTTCCTGTGGGACCCGTGCGGATGAGATCGCCGAGGGCATCGAAGAACGCATAGGCATCATTGGCGTTCAGATGAGCCATCGCATCCAGGCCCAGAAGATCAGCGCGACGGATGCTCTCCCCATCGGCGATGGCACCGGCGGCATCTGTGGGTCCATCGATGCCGTCCGTTCCCATGGAGGCCACCACCACCTCAGGCCAGCCCTGCAGGGCGATAGCGGCCGATAGCACCAGCTCCTGGTTCCGCCCCCCTCGCCCGCTTCCTCGCACGGTCACGGTGGTTTCCCCACCCCACACCACACACGCAGGGCGAGGGACCGGCCGTCCGGTCGTTGCGATTTCCTTGGCGATAGCGGCGATCACCCGAGCGACCTCCCGGGCTTCCCCCTCCACAAAAGTGGAGAGCAGGAACACGTGATACCCCATGCGCGTGGCCTCTTCCAGGGCTGCCTGGGCGGCCAGGCGATTGCTGGCCACAATCACATGGGAAACCCGATGGAAGATCTCATCGCCCGGCTTGGGGGTTTCGGGAATCCTCCCGTGCAGCCCGGCCTCCAGACGTGTGCGCACCGGGAGCGGAACCCGTTCCAGCAGGCCATAACGGTTCAGCACTCGCCAGGCGTCATTGAATGTGGAGGGGTCCGGTGCCATCGGCCCTGAGGCGATAACCGATAGGTCATCCCCCACCACATCGGAAAGCACAAGGGTCAGCACCGTAGCCGGGAAAGCGAAACGGGCCAGCCCTCCCCCTTTGATCCGATCGAGGTGCTTACGAACGGCATTGAGCTCGTGGATCGTTGCGCCCGCGCGCAACAGGAGATCCGTCACCGCCTGGAGATCGCTCAGGCTGATTCCCTCCACCGGCCAGGTGGCCAGCGCGGAGCCCCCGCCGCTGAGGGCGCAGAGGATCAGATCTTCCGGCCCAGCCTGCTCCGCCAGAGCGGCCAGGGCCTGGGCCCCTCGGACGCTGTTCTCGTCAGGCACAGGATGCCCCGCCTCGATCACCACCCAGCGCTCATCCAGCGCTGCAGACAGATGCCCGTATTTGGTCACCAGCACGCCCCGATCCAGCCGGCTGCCCAGCAATACCTGGAGCGCATAGGCCATGGGATAGGCGGCCTTGCCCAGCGCCAGCACGAACACATGGCGATACTGATTCAGATCGAGGCGCTGTTCCCCGACGATCAGCTGCGTCCCCTCCCGACGGACATGGCGTCGCACAGCCGCGCTGGGATCCACCGCCCCCAGCGCGGCATGGAGGATCCGCATCACATTCCTTCGGAGATCCTGGTTTACGCCTCCCTCTGACATGGTCGCCATCTCCTGGTTAAGGAAACTGCCGGGGATCTGTTGCGCCATGATAGTAAGGCCCCTCCCTCCCGGACCTCTCTTCCCCATAAAAATCAATGGGGAGCGCTGGCGAGGTGACTTGAACAGCCCGCCCGGGCCCTCAGCCCTCCTGAGGAGATCCACGGTATAGCGCTCACCCCATGATTATTTTTCACCTCTTTTGAGCCCGGAAAAACGCGCTGGGCGCAGGGGATAGGATCCTCTGCGCCCGACATGCCCTTCCCGCCCCCCATCTCCAAACGCCAGGTCCGGTCTGGCCCAGGGGGAGCCGAGAAAGAAGAGACCCCAAGCCATCAGGCGCCTCAAAAAGACGATCCGCGCGCGGCCTCCCGGTAGTGATCGATCATGCGGCTCAGCGCCATCCAGTCGGAGACCAGACAGACAAAGCCGGTCCCCTCAGGCAGGCAGATGTAGGGTCCGAGCAGCCGGCGGATCCAGCGGGGGGGCAGCGGATAACCCGTCGTCTCGATGACCAGAACCGTGTGATCATAAAAAGGCTCCACCCATCGCCGGTGGCGTCGGGGGATCCGGGGGAAAAGCTCGGAGAACACCGTAGGCCGGGTATTGCGGATCCGCCGATAAGAGACTCGAAGAGCGAAGAAAGGGGCTCTGAAAACCAGCGCCTCCGGCCTCGGCTCCACCCCGGAGATCCGGCTTCCGATCTCAGGGACCAGCCAGACGCCCAGAACCGCCCCGGCCAGAACCAGAAGGAGGGCGTCCTGCTCCGGCGGCCAGGGGTACTCCACCGGTATGAAGAGGGGGAGATAATACAGGGCCAGCGTCAGGAGGGCGGTGAGCAGCGCAGGCCCGCGATACATGCGGGCCAGCCGCTGATACAGCAGAAAAGGAAACCGATGGGGGCGGATCGTCCTTCGCCCCGGCCCCTCGATGGATGGTCGGATCGCCTCCCGCAGGCCGCGCAGGGACATGGATGCAGGAGCCTCATGAAAAAGCCGCGCTGGGTTAATTTAACTCCTGCAATTCTCCAGTGACCATGAAGATCACCCGCTCGGCGATGTTGGTCACCCGGTCCGCGATGCGCTCCAGGTTGTGGGAGATCCAGAGCAGGCGGGTCGCCCGGAAGATCGTTCGCGGATCCTGCATCATATACGTGATCAGCTCCCGGTAGACCTGCTCATCCAGGGCGTCCACTTCGTCATCCCGGGCGACCGCAGCGCGGGCTTTCTCCGGGTCATGCTCCACATAGGCCTCCAGGACCTGCCGCAGCATCTCCTTGGCGATCTGGGCCATGCGAGGGATATCGATGAGCGGCTTGAGCAGGGGCTCGTCCGCCATCTCGATCGTCAGCTTGGCGATGCTTTTGGCGTGATCGCCCATGCGCTCCAGATTGGTGGCGCAGAACATCGCCGCAACAATCGCCCTCAGATCGCTGGCCATGGGCTGCTGGGTGGCGATGGTCTCCAGGCATGCCTCTTCGATCTGATAGCGCATGCGGTTGATCTCCTCATCGAAGGCGATGATCTCCCGGGCCATCTCCACATCCAGCCGCTTCAGGGCCTCAATGCAGCGATCGATCGCCTGCTCCACCATCCCGCCCAATCGCAGCACATCCTGCCGGATGGCACTCAGATCGCGCTCCAGCATCACGCGAGCTTGCATAGGCCCCTCCCCTCCGCTTCCGATCCTGGCTTCCGCATGGTAATTCGGGCGCGCTTTCGGGTCAAACATCCTCTTCCTCCTGCTGTTCGATCCAGCGCCGGAGGATCGACAACAACTCCGCCCGCATCCGATCCCGCACCTCGCGGAACTCCTCCAGCATCCCCTCCTCGTCCCAGGCCCGCCTCCCGGGATCCGGATAGCCGATATGCATGCGCTCGCCCTGCCCGGGCCAGACCGGGCATTCCTCCGCGGCATCATCGCATACGGTCAGGACCAGATCGAAGGGCTGGCCCAGGAACTCGGCCAGCGATTTGCTGCGCTGGCCGGAGATGTCGATCCCGATCTCCCGCATGGCCCGGATCGCCATTGGATGCACATAGCCGGCCGGATGGGTCCCGGCGGAGAAGACCTCCACCCGGTCCCCCAGGGCGGCGCGGATCAGCCCCTCCGCCATCTGGCTCCGGGCCGCGTTCCCGGTGCACAGGACCAGAATCCGCCATTTCCGCCGGCCCATGGCCCCTTACCCGAAGCGGCCGGTGATGTAATCCTCTGTCCGCCGATCCCGCGGACGGGTGAAGATCTGCTGGGTCGGACCGAACTCGATGAGCCGCCCCACCCGATCCTCCCCGGCCAGCATGAAGGCGGTGTAATCGCTCACCCGCGCGGCCTGCTGCATGTTGTGGGTGACGATCACGATCGTATATTCCCGGGCCAGCTCCCGCATCAAATCCTCGATCTTCATCGTGGCGATCGGATCGAGGGCCGAAGCGGGCTCATCCATGAGCAACACCTCAGGCTCCGTGGCCAGGGCCCGGGCGATGCACAGGCGCTGCTGCTGCCCGCCGGAGAGGGTCAGCGCGTTCTGATGGAGCTTATCCTTCACCTCATCCCACAGGGCCGCCGCCCGCAGGCAGCGCTCCACAATCTCATCCAGCCTCCGCCGATCCCGAATCCCCTGGATGCGCGGGCCGAAGGCGACGTTTTCATAGATGCTTTTGGGGAACGGATTGGGCTTCTGGAAGACCATGCCGATCCGCCGCCGGACTTCCACCACATCCACGTCGGGGCCGTAGAGATCCACGCCTTCGAAGAGAACCCGTCCGGTCACCCGGGCGGAAGGGATTAGATCATTCATCCGATTGAAGCAGCGCAACAGAGTGCTTTTGCCGCACCCAGAGGGACCGATGATCGCCGTGATCCGCCGGCGGGGGATCTTCAGGGAAATCCCCTCAATGGCCGGGCGGCCGTTGTAGTAGACCGCGAGGTTCTGCGCCTCCAGGACGATCTCCTCCATGCGCTTCCCCCTACCACTGATAGCGCCGCTGCAGGCGATAGCGGAGATAGATGGCCAGACCGTTCATCGACAGCAACACCGCCAGCAACACCAGGATAGCCCCCGCTGCCCGGGCGTGAAAGCCCGCCTGAGGGCGGGAGACCCAATCGAAGATCTGAATGGGAAGCACAGTGAACTGATCCAAAGGTCCTTTCGGGTCGAAGGAAATGAAGGTGAGGGCGCCAATCGTGATCAGGGGGGCCGTCTCCCCGATGGCCCGGGAGAGGGCCAAGATCATTCCGGTGAGGATGCCCGGGAAGGCCACCGGCAACACCTGATGGCGGATCACCTGCCAGCGGGTGGCTCCCAGAGCGAAAGCGGCCTCCCGCAGGCTCATCGGCACCGCGCGCAAGGCTTCCCGAGAGGCGGCGATCAGAATGGGCAGGATCAGCAAACTCAAGGTGAGCGCTCCGGCCATGACGCTTCGTTCCAGCCTCAGGCCGCGAACGAAGAGCTCGAGCCCTAAGAGACCATAGATGATCGAGGGGACGCCAGCCAGGTTGTTGATGTTCAGCTCGATGAGGCGGGTCAAGCGATTGCGCGGGGCGTATTCCTCCAGATAGATCGCCGCGGCGACTCCCAGCGGCACGGAGAACAGAGCGGTCAGGGCCATCACCCAGATCGTCCCCAGGAGGGCGGATCGGATCCCCGCTCGCTCCGGGAACCGGGAAGGGTAGGAGGTGAGAAAGGACCAGGAGAGCACTCCCAGACCCCGGCGGGCCACGTCGAACAGCAGAAAGGCTAGAACGAGCAAGCCGAAGATCGTGGCCGCCAGCGCCATTCCCTCGAAGAGCTTCCCCATCGTCTCCCGGCGTTGTCGATTTCCCATCCCCTCACCTCCCTTCGCCAGACTATCGATAGATCTCACGATAGCGCTCGATGATCCGCATGGCAATCAGATTGAGGGCCAGGGTGAGCAGGAAGAGCACCAAGCCGACCGCAAAGATCGTCCGAAACTCCAGAGTGCCATGGGGGACATCCCCCAAGCTGACCTGAACGATGTAGGCTGTCATCGTCTCAATCGCCCGGCGAGGGTCCAGGGTCAGGATCGGCCGCTGTCCTGCTGCGATGGCCACAATCATGGTCTCTCCGATAGCCCGGGAGGCGGCCAGGATGAAAGAAGCCACGATCCCAGAGAGAGCCGCCGGGATCACCACCCGAGTCGCCACCTCCAGGCGCGTGGCGCCCAGGGCATAAGCGGCCTCCCGCAGGGAAGCCGGGACCGCATAAAGAGCATCCTCGCTCAGAGAGGAGATCAAGGGGATGATCATCACACCCATCGTCAGGCCAGCGCTGAGGGCATTGAAGGCCTCCAGATCGGGAACGATCTGCTTCAGAAGGGGCGTCACTGTGAGCAGAGCGAAATACCCGTAGACCACCGTTGGGATTCCAGCCAAGACCTCCAGGGCGGGCTTCAATACCGCCCGCATGCGGGGTGGTGCATATTCGCTAAGATACACCGCGCTCAGCAACCCCACCGGCATCGCCAGAGCCAGGGCCACCGCCGAGGTCAGGAATGTCCCCACTACCAGTGGCATGATCCCAAAACGCTTCTGAGCGAAAAGAGGCGTCCACTGGGTATCCAACAGGAACTCCCGTAGGGAAACTTGCTGGAAGAAAGGCAGCGCCTCGGCGAGCAGGATGGCCACAATGCCGAGGGTCGTGAACACCGAGACCATGGCCGCGAAGAACAGCACGGCCTGAACCGCCAGCTCCCCTCGCTCCCGCCAGCGAGCGGCCACCCCCCTTTGAAAACGGACAGCGGAGGTCCCCACGGCTGTTCGCGCGGTTATCCCCATCAATCCCCACTCCCATCGTAGCGATATGCGGGGTGGCCCTTGGCCACCCCGCATTTTAGTATAGCGAACCCCATCCCCCGGCGCTCGGCTGGACGGGAACCCGTGCTACTGCTCGGACTTAAGCAGATCCTCGATCGATAACCCAACAGTGGGCTCGCCCTTGAACACCGTCCCCACCCGCCGGCTTTCGAAGCGCTTCCTCGCCAGCTGGTAGACTGAATCCGGGAGTGGAATGTAACCCACTTGCTGGACCAGGGCCGGACCCTGAGTCAGGTAAAACTGAACGAAGGCCTCAACCTCCGGGCGATCCGCTGCCTTTCGATTGACATAGATGAAAACGGGGCGGGAGAGCGGATTGTAGGTTCCGTTCCGCACCGTCTCCTCTGAAGGCAACACGCACCCATTCCCGCTATCGATGGCCACCAGCTTCACCTTTCCTGGGTTTTCGATATAATAAGCGAACCCAATGTACCCCAGGGCGTATTTATCGCTCACCACCCCCTGAACCACCACGTTCGTGTCTACGCTGGCGGTGTAATCCCCGCGGCTGGCTTTCGGTTTGCCTACAATGGCCTCGGTGAAATAATCAAAGGAGCCGCTATCCGTGCTCCGGCCGAAGAGATTCAACGGCGCATCCGGCCACTCCGGCCGCACCTGATTCCAGCGGGTGATCCTCCCCTGCGCTTCCGGTTCCCAGATCTTCTTTAGCTCCGCTACTGTCATGCAGGCTGCCCAGTCATTTTGCGGATTGACCACCACGGAGAGGGCATCATAAGCCACCGGAAGCTCGATATATTCGATGCCGTTCCTGGCGCAGCTATCCATCTCGGCTTTCGAGATGGGTCGCGAAGCATTGGATATGTCTATCTCTCCGTTGCAGAACTTTTTGAAGCCGCCGCCTGTTCCGCTCACTCCCACCACTACCTTCACACCCGGATTGGCCTTCTGAAACTCCTCGCTTACCGCTTCGGTGATGGGGTAGACCGTGGAGGAGCCATCGATTTTGATCTCCCCACTCAGCTGTAGAGCCGGGGTAGCCGTGGTTTTGATTTCCCCACCTGACGGGGAAGCCGGCGGAGCCGCCGTGGGCGTGGCGGCGGGCTGGCACGCCGCCGTGACCAGCGCGAGCCCGAACATCCACGCAGCGAGGGCAGAACGCAGATTCATGACCTTCCTCCTCCTGTCCAGGATTGGGTTCCTCGGGAAAACGAGGCTTTCCCCCTTCGTTTTCCCGCCTCAGGCCACCCGAGAGCGGCCTGAGACGGAGAAACGACCAGAGACTTCTATCCGGCCCTCCGGGCCCGCGCCGACCGCTTCGCCCGGACGCTGATCGAGCGAAGCTCCAGGGGGACGCGCTGTTCCTCCAGGAACCGACGAAGGACATCGCTCTCCGGAAGGCTGAGCAATACCTGACGCTCTGCTCGCTTCAGAAGGATATGGCAGTAAGGCCGCCACCCCTCCTCTCGATAAACGTAAACAGGCGGCTCGATGATCCAGCCCTCATCCAGGGCGAATCGCAGATCCGCCAGCTCCGCATAACCGGGATACAGGCCCTCCGCGGAACGACGCAGCGCGCTCCAGAAGCTCAGGCACTCTGAACCCTCATCCGCGATTTGCACTGGCATGATTGCCCTCCTGTCCCGTACCTCACATGGCATCTCTCAGCCTTCCAGCCTGTTGATTCACAGCGCAGGCTTTCGAAGGATCCGCGTATGCACTCTGGGGATCGCCTCCCCGAGCGCACGGGCGGTGAAGCCTGGCGTCACGCCGCCATGCGCCAAGCCCGCCATTCCCGACGCAGCGCCTCCAGGCGTTCCATCTCCGCCAGCAGGCCCCGGAGACGGATCCCCTCCTCGTCTTCCCCTTCCCGGACCAGACGGGTGAGCTCCTCCCGGAGCCGTTGAAGCCGCTCGTCTATCTCCATAATGGTCTCCATGCGATCCTCCCTCGGCTCAGGTTCACCCTCATCTTAATGAAACTTCCTGCGAGAGAGGTGAAGCGTTCTTTCGGGTTTCCCGAAAGATGGGTTAAATCTTTTTCACAACAGAGGAGCGCTGTCGGCCCTCCGGCCTCCTGAAGGTCCAGGGGGCCTGGGGAAGGTCATCCCGCCTCCCGGAATGGGCGCCTCAGGGCGTAAGTCCATGTCCGTGCTGGGTCCTGGCTCTTCAACTATCCGGTTCAGATGACAAGACCTTCACCACGTTTTACAATCTCAATGGGAGCTGCTGGCCTCAAGGCAACGCCCTGTCGAGTTATATATAAGGAATACACTGGGCGGCTCGAATGGGAGAGCATGGACAGGCGCCTGAATGCAGGCCAGCTCCGGCGTTGTCTGAAGTTCCGCCAGAGAGGAGGCGGGCGATGGCCGTTCCATTTGATCGGTTCCGCCGGGTGCTCGAGGAAGAGCGGGTTCGATTAAAAGAAGAGCTGGCCCGACTGGATGCCCGCGCGCCGGAGGGGATCGGTTACCATGATCACATGGCCGATGACGCTACAGATGTGCTGGATCAAACGACCCGGGCTGCGTTACGCCGCCATCTGGAAATCCGCCTTCAGGAAGTGGAAGCAGCGATCCAGCGGATGGAGGAGGGCACATATGGGATCTGCCAGGCATGTGGCCGGCCGATCGATATCGCCCGCCTGAAGGCCATCCCTTTCGCGGCCCTCTGTCTGGACTGTCAATCCAAACGGGAGCGCGGATCTGGCGAGGCCTTCCGATAGGGCTTGTGAAATGCGGGGACACGACCTCAATCGGTGGAGGCGCTGGCTATGGGACGCCGCTGGATCATAGGCGCTGTCGCCTTTTCCACGCTGGCTGCTGATCAGCTGAGCAAGGCGTGGGTGCGGGGGAACCTGGCCCTGTATGAATCCTGGGCCCCCATCCCGGCCCTGGCCCGCTACTTCACCTTCACTCACGTCACGAACACCGGCATCGCCTTCGGCCTGTTCCGGGAATGGGGATCGGTCCTCATCGCGGTCGCGGTGGTGGTGATCGCCTTCCTGCTCCTCTACACCCGGCAGCTGGCGACAGCGGGGTGGCCGGTTCAGATCGCCGTGGGCCTTCAACTGGGAGGAGCGTTTGGAAACCTGATCGACCGGATCCGGTTCGGATCCGTCACGGATTTCCTGGATTTCAAGTTCTGGCCAGTCTTCAATCTGGCAGACAGTGCGATCGTGGTGGGGATGCTACTGCTGCTGGCCTTCATGGGAGCCGAGGAACGCGCCCAGCCCCATCCGCCGGTTTCCTCCCCCTCCGATGATCCCCAGCAGGGATCTGGATAACCCGTCATCATGACCTTATCGCCGCGACAGCGGAGGATCACAACCAGAACTCCCCTCGGTCAGGCCAACTCGCCATCCGGATCTTCTTCCGAGCAACCTGGGATGCTGGCGGTCGAAGTCTATCGGCTCCACAAATACTACAAGGCGCACCATAAGGCGCCAGGGTTGCTGGGATCCCTGACGGCGTTCTTCCGCCGCCGCTATCGGGTGATCCGCGCGGTGGAGGATGTCTCGTTCACCATCGAACCGGGGGAGATCGTAGGCTTTCTCGGCCCGAACGGGGCAGGCAAAACCACCACCTTGAAGATCCTGGCAGGCCTCCTCCACCCCACCGCCGGCGAGGTCCGGGTGCTGGGGTTCATCCCCCAGCGCCGGGAGCGGGCCTTCCTGCGTCAGATCACGCTGGTGATGGGCCAGAAGCAACAGCTGCTGTGGGACCTGCCGGCCATCGAGACTTTTCTGCTCAACCAGGCGGTCTACGGGATCCCGGAGGCGGAGTTCCGACGCACGCTGGATGAGCTGGCCGAGCTGCTGGATCTGGAGGGATTGCTCACCAAACAGGTGCGCAAGCTCAGCCTGGGAGAGCGCATGAAATGCGAGCTGGCCGCCGCCCTTCTTCATCGACCGCGGGTGCTGTTCCTGGACGAGCCCACCATCGGCCTCGATGTGACCATGCAGGCCCGGATTCGGGATTTCATCCGGGAGTATAACCGCCGGACCGGAGCCACGGTTCTGCTCACCAGCCATTATATGGCCGATGTGGCCGCCCTGTGCCGGCGGGTGCTGGTGATTCATCGAGGCCATCTGCTCTATGATGGAGATCTGGAAGCGCTGGCGGAGCGGGTGACGCCCTATCGCATCGTGCGGGTGACTATGGCGCGGCCTCTTCCCCTAAGCGCCCTCTCCCCTTTTGGCGAGGTGCTGAGCCTGAACTCCCACCGGGCTGAACTCCGGGTCCCCCGGGCTCGAACCGCGGAGATCGCCGCGGCGCTGCTCACGGCGTTGCCGGTAACCGACCTGGCCATCGAGGAGCCTCCCGTGGAGGAAGTCATCCGGAGGGTTTTCGCCGAGGCGGTGGAACGGGAACCCAGGCGGGCGGCCCGCTGGCCGGAGCCAGGAGAAGAGGAAGAGCCCAAAGGGTATGCGGAGGGTTGATCCGGACCCAGGGGCCCAGCCCCTCTATCCTCATCCCTCCCAGCACGGAAGAGCAGCGGCCCCATCCCGTTGATCGTTCGACTTCACCCGGCTCGGATTGGAGCGATCCGCACCATGGCGATCCCGCAGCATCCGACCCGGATTTCGGAAAGTGTCGCCGCGATCCGCGCGACCCTGCGCGCTTATCCCACGCTGCTGCGGATTTACTGGGCCCGGACCCTGGAATATCGGGTGCAGATCCTCATCTGGATCCTCTCCGGGGCCGTGCCGCTGGTGATGCTCGCCGTCTGGCTCTCCATGGCCCGGGAAGGGCCGATCGGCTCCTTCGACGCGGGGACCTTCGTGGGATACTACCTGTCCGCCATCTTCCTGCGCCGGATGACTGGGGTATGGATCGTCTGGGATCTGAACCGGGATATCCGGACGGGAGGGTTGAGCGCCCGGCTGCTGCGGCCCCTTCATCCCCTGCATTACGACCTGGCCCGGACGCTGGCCTCCCGCCCGATCCAGGCCCTGCTGGTTGGCCCCCCCATCGCTTTAGCCCTCTATCTGTATCCAGGCTCTCAGCTCGATCTCACGCCCATCAACCTGCTTCGGGTCGCTGCCGCCACATTCCTGGCCCTGTTGCTGGAATTCTTCTTTCAATATGCGATCGGCCTCACCGCTTTCTGGACCTCGCAGGCGGTGGCCTTTCATGAAGTTTGGTTCTTCATCAAGGCACTGGGGTCCGGGTATGTGATTCCCCTGGCCCTGATGCCACAAGGGATCCAGCAACTGCTGCGCTGGACTCCCTTCCCTCTCATGCTGTCATTTCCGCTGGAGATGCTGCTGGGGCGGCTCCCGCCGGACCGTATTGCTCAGGGCTTCATGGCCCAGGGACTCTGGTTGACCTTCGCAGTCAGCCTGGTTGTTCTGCTCTGGCGGCTGGGGATCCGGCGCTACGAGGCCTTTGGAGCCTGAAGGCAGCGGGGCCGTGGGCAAAAAGCGGGAGAGGAGGATAGACAACGATGTCCGAGATCTTCCCAGTAGGAAAGCTTCCCCTGGAGCTTATGCGGCGCCTGCTGGATTTCCCGATCCCGGATCCCCGGGTATGGCTTGGGCCAGGGATCGGTTTGGACGCGGCGGTAGTCGATATGGGGGATCGCTGTCTGGTGGTCAAGGCGGATCCTATCACATTCGCCACCGATGCGATCGGGTGGTATGCCGTTCAGATCAACGCCAACGATATCGCGACCACCGGCGCCCTCCCCCGCTGGATGGTGGCCATCCTCCTCCTGCCGGAAGGACGCACCGATGTGGAGCTGGTCGAGCGGATCTTCCAGCAGCTTCGCTCCGCCTGTGAGGCGATCGGGGTCACATTGATCGGTGGCCACAGCGAGGTCACTTATGGTCTGGACCGGCCGATCATCGCCGGATTTATGCTGGGGGAAGTGCCTCCGGATCGCCTGATCACCCCGCGGGGCGCCCGGGCTGGGGATCCGGTGATCCTGAGCAAACCGATCGCCATTGAGGGCACCTCCGTGATCGCCCGGGAGAAGCGCGCGGAGCTGTTGCCGATCTTCGGGGAAGCGTTCCTCGAGCGCTGCGCCGATTTCCTTTACAATCCCGGGATCAGCGTGCTGGAGGATGCGCAGATCGCCCTGAGGGCGGGTCGGGTGCACGCGATGCATGATCCGACGGAGGGAGGATTGGCCACCGGGCTCTGGGAACTGGCCCAGGCCGCCGGCCTCGGGATCCGGGTGGACCACGAGGCCGTGCCGATCTATCCGGAGACCCGGACCCTGTGCCAGCACTATGGACTGGATCCATGGGGCCTGCTGGCTTCCGGTTCGCTCCTCATCGTCGCTCCACCCGAAGATGCGCCGGCGATCCGGGACGCGCTGATCGCGGCCGGGCGCCCGGCCGCGATCATCGGGGAGCTCCAGCCTGTGGAGGAAGGGGCCTGGATCGAACGCGCCGGCCGACGCGAACCCCTCCAGCCTTTCCCCCGGGATGAGCTGGCTCGACTCTTCGAGGGATCACCCTGAGTTCACGCCATTATAAACCGGAAGCGTGGCAGGAGCCGCTTCAGCGGCGACGGGAAGGCGGACGCCTGAGGCGATGGCGCCTCGAAAGGTCGATTTTCCGGCTCGCCCAGAAAGGCGGCTGGGGAAACCGCTCCGTGATATGGGGCTGGACAGCCGCCTTCGACGGCCTGCCCGGCCTCCCACGTCTCTTTTCTCCTGCAGGCCTCTCGGGAAAAACCCGCAGGAATGGATGGCGCATAGGTTGGGCAGTCATCCATTTCCCATAGGGCAGGCGTCCAGGAACTTTTGGAATTCCCGTTACGTTATAATTAGAGAAAGGTCAACCTTGGGGTCAGAATCCGTTAAACCTCTTCCTCACGCTCCGGGTTGGCTATCGGGCTTATCATGGGTTTGGGAAAGCGTTCGAAGACGCGGCGACTTCAGGAGATTCGCACAGAGACACGAAGATTCGGACGATCTTTATTCATTTTCATTTGTTTTATCCGATGTATCTTCGTGTGAGTTTCCGAACGCTTTCACGGGTTATGCTCAACAAACCATCGGTGGGGAGGACTCATGGTGGCGCTCATCCTGGGATTTTTGGGACTGATCCTTTCCGTGATGGACCGTTGTATTCCTCCTGATGGGGACCCGACGTTCTGCCCCCGCCCGGTTCCCCCGCGAACATCTTCCCCGATCTCCGCCAATGGGAAGGCGGATCCTCCGGGGTCCTATCGGGGCCGGACTGGAACCTCGTCCCAACCGCTGGTTCCTTATATCTATGCCTATGTGCGGGCCCCGGCTCCGACGTATCGTTCACCGGAGGATGCGCTGAGCGGTGGCTCTCCCCGGCGGATCTTCCCCGGGGGCTATGTGTGGGTGAGCGTGCACGGCCGGGTGGAGACGGGCGGGAAAGTCTTCTATCAGATCAATCGAGAGGAATACATCGAGGCCTCGTATCTGGCCTTCGGAGCCCCCTCCAGCTTCCACGGGGTGGCCTTCAGCACCCCGCCCACCCGTCCCTTCGGCTGGATCGTTCAGGCCACCCCGCCTTCCGAGGAGCCGGGCCGGGCGCCGGATCCGAAAGCCCCTGTCCTGCCCCGTTACACCCTGATCACGGTGGAAGAGATCCGTCACATTGGGGATCAGCGATGGTATCGGGTGGGCCCCCATCAGTGGATCCGGGAACAGGCCGTGGGACTGGTGGTTCCCACCCGGCCGCCCGCGGGGATCCCACCGGGTTCAAAGTGGATCGAGGTGAACCTCTACGAGCAAACCCTGGCGGCTTATGAAGGGGATCGGCTGGTCTACGCGACCCTGATCTCATCCGGCCGCGCCCGCACCCCGACTGTCACTGGCCTCTTCCGGATCCAGGTGAAGGCCCGAACCACACTGATGGATGGAGACATCTTCGGTTACTACTACCTGGAAGATGTGCCGTGGACCATGTTCTTCTATCAGGGTTACGCCCTTCACGGGGCTTACTGGCATGATCGCTTCGGCTTCCCGCAAAGCCGGGGTTGTGTGAACCTTGCGCCCATCGACGCCCGCTGGCTGTTCGAGTGGGCGGAACCTTATGGGGATGCGCCTTTCGTGCGGGCCACCCCCGACAACCCGGGCACCTGGGTCTGGGTGCATGATTGATGCATGGACAGCGCGGGCTTGCAAACACCGTCGAAGTCCGTGAGCCGAACCTTTATCTTCGGCGGCCAACACGGCCGCTGATACCCGGCGTTAGGCACTGGAGCGTCCGGTGTGCTACAATGAAAGAACAGAACATCTAACCGTGCTTCGGGAGCGGTGGGATGAGTTCTGTGGTCATTACAGTAGCATTGCCTAAAATTATGCAGGTTCGAGTGACAGAGGACACCCTCAGTGTGGATCTGGAGGATGGGCGTACCATCTCGGTGCCGCTGAGCTGGTATCCGCGTTTGATCTACGCCACACCGGAAGAGCGGCAGAATTTTCGGATTGCAGGGGCTGGTTATGGTATTCACTGGCCGGACCTGGATGAAGATATTGGGGTAGAGGGTCTGCTCTTCGGGAAACGTTCTACCGAAAGCCCGGAATCTCTGGCAAAATGGTTAGCGGCTCGCCACCAAAAGCACACGCTCAAATAGCGCCTGACCATGCGTGCAGCAGATCCGCTCTACCTCTCTACCTCGGCCTTCGGCCTCGGCTCCGCCGACCGCGGACGCCTGCGTTAGGTGGAGCCCTTGGAGTCGCGAGGGCACCTTGGGCCATCCGCTCACCCGATCGGGGGGAAGTTAGCGGCGGAATGTTCGGGGCAAAGGTCAGGCTGCTTTTCGCCGATCACTGCAAGGAAGGGCGAGGGATTCTCCAGAGCCATCCCGCCATGGAATCTCTCAGGAAACGATGAAGGGCGCCACCTGTTTCGGGAAAGGTCCCATATGGTTCCCCTGGAGCTGATCTATCTCTTTGCGGGCGGGGCGCTGATCGTGGGCCTCCTGCTGGGCCTATCCTTAGGGCTTGCCCTTCGGGGAGGAAGCGGTTCGCCCAGGGCTGGAGCGCCGCCGCCCCCGAGAACGGAGACGGGCATCGCGCTGGTTAGAGACCCGGATGGAACCTGGTGGGTGAAAGTCGGAAAACAACGCTACCGGCATCTGCGGGAGATCCACGATCATCAGGCGGCGATGCTGGTCCTGGAGGCCCTTCGAGCGATCCGGGGGATGACCGAAGGCTCCGCGGCGCTTCCCCTGCCTGCCCCCGGGATCTCCCCCTCGGTCCCGGCCCTGGCCGAGCAGCTGGATGCCATCCTTCAAGAACTCCTCCAGCATCACCCCGAGCTCCCCTACCGGGCGGTTCGCTTCGAGACGCTGCCGGACGGCACCCTGGGCATCACGGTGGGCGGGCAGCGCTACGGCCGATTAGAGGAGGTGCCGGATCCTAACCTCCGGGCCCTCCTGCAGGAGGTCATCCGGCGGTGGTCGGAAGGAGCAAAGCCCGCGGCCTGAGATCTCATGCGGATCCCTCGTCCACCGCTGGCCTCCACCAGCGATAATCCAGATCGGGGAACACCCGGTCCAGCTCCCAGTATTCCTCCGCCAGATCCTCATCCGGGCGCCCCGCCTCGATGGAGCGGCAGAGGGCCTCAAATCGCTCCAGGTGGGTCGTAAAGCGCTCGATGGCGTAAGCCCGGGCCTGGCCGGTGGTCACCAGGAAGGGCCAGTCGCTGGCCTGGAGTAAAAGCAACTCCCGGGCCGCCTGATTCAGGACCTTCCGGGTTGCCCTGTCGGCCTCTAAATGCCGGGCGGCCAGCTGTTCCATCCGGGCCTCCGCCTCGTGGATCGGCTCCCACATCCAGTGGGTCTCCGGGTTGTCCCAGGTCCAGTGCCCGCCTCCCAGCCCCCAGCTGGATTCCGGGAGGATCAGCACCTCGCTGGGCGGATACGCCTCCACATACGCCCGGGCGGTGGTCAGCCAGACTTCCTCGCTTTCCGCCAGACGCCGCAGGACCTCCCGGATCCAATCCACGCCTTCGAACCACCAGTGGCCAAATAGCTCCGCATCGTAATTCGAGGCGATCAGACCGATCTGCCCGGTCTCCCGATGGAATTCCCGTAGGAGATCATGCACCAGATCCACGAAGTGCCGGGCATGCTGGTCCACCTTGTGAGCTGCCCACTCCGGATAGTAGTAATCCTTCTCCCCCAGATCGACTTTCCCGGTCACCCGCCAGTATTGCAGCCCAGATCGCCCGTCCTTCTTGTGAAATTCCCGATAATCGAAATCCCCTGGATACCCCCAGTCGGCCGACCACACCTGCATCCCGGTCCGGTTGTTGCGAGCCACCACGGCCACGCCCGAATGCGCCGCCCCTGGCGCATCCGTGCGGGCCACGTAATACGGCCGATAGGTGGTCCCCCGCGCCGGTTCCACGGTTTCAAAGGGGATCACATAATGTCGCACGATCTGACCATAGGGTCCGATGGCGTCCCCCGCCGCCTTGCCCACGGGTCGTCCCCCTTCCACCGCATGGGTTTCCGCGAAGAACAGACGGAGCCCTTCCCGGGCGAGGAAGAGCTCGAGGCCCGGCCGGATGGTCCCATCGGGCAGGCGATAGGCCGGCCGGTAGGCGCACTCGGGGAGCCAGATGGAGAAGGGATCCCTGCCGAAGAACCGCCGGTAGGTCTGCACCCCCACCCGCAATTGTCCCCGGATGGAGGAATCCCGAGAGAGAAGGGGGAGGTAGCCGTGGGTTGCTGCGCTGGTCACCAGCTCCAGAACGCCTGCCTCCTGCAGTTGCCGGAAGGCCCCGATCAGATCCCGCCCGTATCGCCCGGTGAAATGCCGGAGCCGCCGGTCGTAGAACTCCACATAAAAGCGGGCCAGCTCCCGAAGATGGGCGTTCCCTTCCTGCTCGAAGCGTGCCACATCCTGCTCCGCCCGGCCCCGCCGATCGGCGACGTATTCGACGAAATGATCCTGGATCAGAGGATCCGCCAGCTGATCCGCCAGCACCGGAGTGAGGCTGAGGGTCAGGCGAGCAGGGATCCCCTGCGCATGGAGCTCGTAAAGGGCATCCAGGAGCGGAAGGTAAGTCTCGGCGATGGCTTCGTGCAGCCATTCCTCCCCATGCGGCCAGCGCCCCGCTCGACGGCAATAAGGGATATGGGCGTGGAGGACAAATGTGAAGGCTCCGATCCGCTTCATGGACGGGCTCCTCTTTTCACGGGATCCCTTCCATGATAGCTGGAAACCCGGTTGAACTGCAGGAAGGATGGTTGCGTATCAGAAAGTGGAAATCCTCCCATGAGGCTTCAATGAGGCCGGAAGCCATCAGGACGCGCAGAGGATGCATCAGCCGGGGGTTCTGGATAGGATGCCACGGATGGCGTCGCTGGATCCTGCTGGGCGTGATCGGTTGGGCCGGATGTATGAGCGTCCCGAAGCCTCCGACTCCAGGACCGGATCGCGTGGCCTCGCCCCCTTCCCTCTTTCCGACAGCTTCCTCGCCGGCTCCCCCCTCCCCCACGCCTTCCCCCCGAAACATCCCGGCGTCCTTCGCCGCGCTCTGCGAAGGATGCCATCCTCAGGGGGGAACCGTGCCGGGAATCGGTCCCTCGCTGCGAGGCGTCGCCGAGCGACATTCCGCCGATTTCATCCGCCAGCAAATCCGGAGAGGGCGAGGGGATATGCCGGGCTTCCAGGACCGTCTCTCAGAAGGAGAGATGGAGCAGCTGCTGGCCTACCTCCGAACCCTGGAAGGGCCGCCGGCCTTTCATCGGATCCCTTCCCCGCCGGATCCGGCGGCGGTCGCGCGAGGGCGTGCGCTTTTCCGGGAACGATGTGAATCCTGCCATCTGGATGGCGGGCGAAGGCCGGGGGTTGGGCTGGGCTTTGAGCCGCCGGCCCCGATCCTGGTGGATGAGCTGCGGCGGCATACTCCCGTGTTTATCGCCCAGCAGATCCGGGAAGGGGGTGGGCAGATGCCGGCGATCGGGGGAGACCTGACGGATGCGCAGGTGGCGGATCTGATTGCTTATCTGAGCGCATTGGCCTCTGAGAGCGAAGAACGGCGATAGCCGATCTTCTATCCCAATTTTCAGGAGGATGCCATGAAGCGGATTCCGTTCAGCCTCGGCGTTTTGCTTGCGATCCTGCTCGTCGCCGCGGCCCCGGCTCAGGAAACCGTCACGATTCGGCTGCGGGAGCAGAGCGGCTCCGGACAATCTGGAACGGCGGTTCTCAAGGCGGTGGGGGATCAGACCGAAGTGACGGTGAACATCAAGCCGGGCCCTGCTGGGGTGGATCAGCCGGCCCATATCCATGAGGGCACATGCGCGAACCTCAATCCCAAACCGGCTTTCCCCCTGAGCCCTGTCCGGGATGGCCGATCCGTCACCACCGTCAACGTGAAATTAACCGATCTCTTGGCCAAACCCTTCGCGATCAATGTCCACAAGTCCGCTCAGGAGATCAGCGTATACGTGGCCTGCGGAGAGATCGTGGCCACGCTGCCGCGGACCGGCGGGGAATCCGCCGGGGTTCCGGTGTGGGCCGGGCTCCTGTTGCTCGGTGCCCTGCTGATGGGGGCCGGCTACGCCTTGCGCCGACGGCTGGCCTGATCGGAACGCGTGCATCCGGGAAGACCGCAAACCCAACCGGCGCGGGGAACCTCCAACCGGGGGCAGGAGGAAGGGCACGGTGGGGCGGACCGAAGGGGTGGGGGTCCGCCCCACGCAGGGGAAGCCCCAGCGCATCCGCCGGATCCCGGGGCATGGGGCCTGGACCCTTGGGACAGGTGGTTCCATCGTGGGGGCCGCCGGTCGCACGGCCCTGCAACATTCCGGGAACGCACGGGGTGAAGAACGGGTGATGAGAGGGTGACGAGAAGCGGGAACTTACACCCCCAGGGGAAAGTCAATCGACTCAGGGATGGGCCATCGGATCTTCCACGGCCAGCCCTTCCACCGCCGCGGCTGCCAGCAACGTCTGGTCCGCACTCACGAACGTGACCAAGATGGGATGCAAAGGCGACGCCTGGGCAGGGATCAGCAGTGCCGAGGCCAAGTGAACCGCATCGTATCCTCGCAACGGATGGCGCATGGTCAAATCCACAGCCAGGTTCATAAGTGCCCGGTCGATGCCCATCACCACGTGCGCACGCTCAAATTCCTCGCGTATCGTCTGTAACAAGCGATCATATATCGTCTCGCCCATCTCCCCCATGCGTCGCTTTCGGGCCAGAGATGCCCCTATCTCTGCCAGCGATATGATCGATGTCACCAGAAAACGATTGGGCGCGCGATACAGTCCTTTCACCCAGTCGCTACCCACCTCAACCACATACCGCTTCACCAGCGCACTTGTATCCAGATAATAGAACACGTAGGGGGTCACCAGCAGCGGTCCTCGAGAACGATCTCACTCAAGGGCTTCCCCTTCAATTTGACCGCCGGCGGCTCTGGTACTTGCTCTGGTGCATATTCCTCTGAAACATACATCAGCGGCGAACGTCGCAAGATCTCCAGCACTTCCTCCCGGGTCATGGGCCGCACCTTCTCCTGTCGTTCCAGGGCCTCCAGTCCCCGTTCCAGCACCTCCACCAGCCGCGGGCGATACGCCTCCAGCCGCCGCGCCAGGTCCTCCGGCACTTCCACCTCGATCCGCACGGTTCCCTTGCCTGTCATCATGGCACCTCCCCCTCTGCATCCGACGGAGGCTCCCTCGCACGGGCCGCCTGGCATGGACCATCGCCCCATGGTCTCTGCCCGGCCGCTCCTGCTCTTGCCCGATGCCAGAAGAAGCCCTCCGAACTCGCCTCGCCGGATATCCGCGTGTTGCCTCTCTCTTCCGGGCCCCCCGGTCCCATGATAGCACGCACCACGCCCAGCGGCTCGCGGCGCCTGACCCGTCTCAGGGCACGGCGGCTGGGGAAAAATAAGGAGCCCTCCCCCGAGAACGGCCCGCTCTACGGGGGAGGGCTCCTCCCTTCGGCAAGCTTTCGGCACACCCGCTGGGGGTTAGATCTGGAGCGGGCCCGACGGGATTCGAACCCGCGATCTCCGCCTTGACAGGGCGGCGTGTTAGGCCAGGCTACACCACGGGCCCGCTTCTATTCAGAATATACCATGTGAACGGATAGACCGTCAAGATTGCGACATGTGAGAAGAAGCGTCTGGCTCCCTCAAAACAATGTGAGCTGCCGGGGCTCCTCCGGCGGCTGTTCCTCCTCGGCCTTCAACAGACCCGCCAGGAACGCCCCCAGCTTCTGGAAATCCTCCTCCACAGTCCGTTTGAGGGCGGGCTGATGGAGGGCGGCGGCGGGATGATACATGGGAAACACCACCCGATCCCCCACCCGGATGGGTTTCCCATGCACCTGGGAGATCTTGGCGTTGGGCAGCCAGTGGGCCAGGGAGTATCGCCCCAGGGTGACGATGACTTTCGGGTTGATGAGCTCCACCTGACGGTCCAGATACGGGCTGCATGCCTCGATCTCGTCCATGTAGGGATCCCGGTTGCCGGGGGGCCGGCACTTGATGATGTTGGTGATGTAAACGTCCTCCCGCTTCAGGCCGATGGAGGCCAGCAGCTCGTTCAGGAAAGCCCCCGCCGCCCCGACGAAGGGCCGGCCCTGGCGATCTTCGTGGAATCCCGGGGCCTCTCCGACGAACATCACCCGGGCGCTTCGAGGCCCCTCGCCGGGCACCGCCAGGGTTCGCCCCTGCGCCAGGGGACACTTCGTGCATTTCCGTATCTCCTGATGCAGCGCCTCCAGCTCATCCATCCAGCATCGCCTCCTTTTAGGAGTAGAGGCCGCAGAGCGCCAGCCGTGGAACCCATTGAAACATGCCGATAAAACTCTGGCAAGATCTCCACATGCGCGGCATGGGCAGGGGCAACGCCCAACAAGGCGGGGATTGCTTCAGGCGGGATCTGGATTACAATTCGGGCAGATATTTGTGCCTAAGATCCATGCCCGGAGCGTCTTTCGATGAACTGGCTGGACCAGCTGCCGCCGCGCACCCGCACGCTGTATGTGGTGTTCATCAGCATCATCCTGGCGACCCTGCCCTGCTATGTGCTGGGCGGGGTGCTGCTGGCCATGGCCCGGCCGGCGGGTGAGTTCCCCACCCCCACAGCGCTGTTCCCGACCCTGACCCCCCTGGGGCTCACGCCGGTGGTGATCCCCACCCCAACGTTCCCGTTCGGTCCGACGGAAACCCGGCTTCCCACCCCCACCCAGTGGATCCCGCCGACGTTCACGCCGACCTTCACGCCCACCCCCTCCCGAACCCCGACGGCGACGGCGACCGCCACGTCGACCCCGACGCCCACAACGACCCCCACGGCCACGGCAACGGCCACGCCCACGCATACCCCGACGGCCACCCTTTCCCCAACCGTCTCGCCCACGCCGACGCCTGCAAGCACCGCCACGCCTACCCCCACCGGCACTCCCACACGGACGGCCACACCTTCTCCTACGCCAGCCCCACCTACCCCAACGCCCTCGCTGCCACCCACTACAGCCATACCAACGCCCTGATGGATGGGCGCCCGCATGCGCATCCTGGTGCTCTCGGATATCCACGCGAACTTCGAGGCGCTGGAGGCGGTGCTGGCAGACGCCGGAGCCTGGGATGCCCTCTGGTTCCTGGGGGACCTGGTGGGCTACGGGCCGGACCCGGTGGCGTGCATCGATCGGGTCCAGCGCCTAGCGGCCGTGGCCCTCGCCGGCAACCACGACTGGGGGGTTCTGAGCCGGGTGCCCCTTTCCACCTTCAACCCCGCGGCCCGCAGGGTGCTGGAATGGACGCGGGAGCAGCTTCCCGCGCGCCACATCGAATACCTGATGGGCCTCCCAACCCAAACGGAACAGGAGGGGATCACTCTGACCCATGGGAGCCTGCGGGCGCCGATCTGGGAATACATCTTGGATCCGTATACCGCATGGGAGAACATTGAGCAGCTGCCCACCCGGATCGGCCTCTTCGGCCATACCCACGTGGCCATCGCTTACCATGTGCCGGATCGGAAGACGCCGCGGATGCACATCCTGGAGCCGCCCTATGATGAGCCCATCGACCTGCGGGAGGGATGGTGGCTGTTGAACCCGGGGAGCGTCGGCCAGCCCCGGGATGGCGACCCCCGGGCCGCCTACGGGATCCTGGATCTGGAAGCGATGACCTGGACGTTCCGGCGGGTTCCCTACCCGATCGCCGAGACCCAGGCGAAAATGCGCCGCCTGGGGTTTCCGCCGTTTTTGATCGAACGCCTCGCCTACGGCGAGTAGGAGCTTCCAGATGACGGCCGTGTTGATCCTCACCCCGCGGGTCCTCCTCGTGGTCTTCGATCCCCCTATCACCCATGACCTTCCTCTCTCCCGGGCGATGGGCTGGAACCGGGTGGAGGAGCTGGTCGAGGGATACATCGCCGACCTGGAGGCCTGCAGCCGGGGGACGGTCCGGTATCAGGTGGCGGCGCGCCTGGATTTCCCCTTCTTTCCTCCCAAGATCGACGGCTTTCGCTACACTCCGGAGACCTACCGCGCGGTGCTGGAGGGCCGGCAACTGCCCCACGAACCGGACACCGCGGATTATCATGCCATCCTCACCGCCTGCGATGGGGTTCAACGTGTGGCGCGCGGGGAGATCGATGAGCTCTGGCTTTTCGGCGGCCCCTACTTCGGGTTCTACGAGTCCCGCATGGCCGGGCCCGGGGCTTTCTGGTGCAACGCCCCGCCGCTCCCCGGGGCGGAGGCTGCCGGGAGGCGGTTTGTGATCATGGGCTTCTCTTATGAACGCGGGATCGGGGAGATGCTGGAGAACTTCGGACACCGGGCGGAGGCGATCATGGAACGGGTTTTCGAAGGGGTCCCGGAGGAGCGAAACCTGTGGCGTCGCTTCACCCGCTATGATCGCATCGCCCCGGGCCGGGCCGGGGTCGGCACCATCCACTTCGCCCCCAACAGTGAGGGGGATTACGATTGGGGAAACCCCCGCTACGTCTGGAGTGATTGCGATGACTGGCTGCACTTCCCGGATCTGCGGGGCCGGGGGCGATGGGTAAACAGCGCGGAGTGGGGCGGCGGGGACATCCGGGAGCATCACCGATGGTGGCTCCGGCATCTCCCCTGTGCTCCCGGGGAGACCGACGGCATCTCCCATCACTGGTGGCGCTACATTGTGGATCCCGGCACCGTCCCCCGATGAGCGGACCCCAGATTCGTCCAGATCGGGGATCCGCGCTAAGATGGGCATAGAAAGCGAGGGAAGAGGCCTCCATGTGCGGGCGCTACACGATCTTCACGGAGCCACAGCGGCTGATGGAACGGTTCCGGGCGGAATGGCCGGACGCACCGTGGCAGCCCCGGTATAATGCGGCCCCTACCCAGCTCCTTCCCGTGCTCCTCAACGAGGATCCCCGGCGGGTCCGCATGTTGCGGTGGGGGTTGATCCCCCACTGGGCGGAGGACCCGGCGATCGGGAACCGGCTGATCAACGCCCGGGCGGAGACCCTGACCCAACGCCCGAGCTTCCGCGAGGCTTTCCGCCGGCGGCGCTGCCTGGTGTTGGCCGATGGGTTTTACGAGTGGCAGCGCACACCCGGCAGGCGTATCCCTTACTGGATCGGGTTGCGGGATCGGGAGCCCTTCGCCTTCGCCGGGCTGTGGGATCGCTGGGAGAGCCCGGAGGGGGAGATCATCGAGAGCTTCACCATCATCACCACCGTCGCCAATGAGCGGGTCGCCCCCATCCACGACCGGATGCCGGTGATCCTGCTTCCGGAACATGAGGCGATCTGGCTGGATGATGCCGCTGGCTCCCGGGCCTGGCAGGAGATCCTGCGCCCGTATCCGGCCGATTGGATGATCGCCTACCCGGTTTCGGCTCGGGTGAACTCCCCGCGGGCGGACGATCCGACCCTGATCCAGCCTCTGTCCGAGCGTTAACCCCGAGGGCTTCCGCCGCCTGGCTCTCCTTCCAAGCGGCATAATGCCTCCTCTCCCCCGTTCTTTTCCAGGTCACCAGCGCTCGCTGTATGGAGCTTCTCACAAGGAGCGAGCCAGACAGGCCCGCAGGGCCTGGAGCTGGGCCTCGACAGCGGAGCGAGCGGTGCCGCCGGGGACGGCTCGACGCTCCACGGCAGTTTCCACATCCAGGGCGGCGTAAACATCCGCATCGAAAGCGGGATGATATCGGCGCATGAGCTCCAGGGGAAGGGCAGAAAGCGGCTTCCCCTGCCGGAGGGATTCCCCGACCAGCTCGCTGATCACCCGGTGCGCTTCCCGGAACGGAACCCCTTTGCGCACCAGATAATCCGCCAGCTCGGTGGCCAGCATCGCTTCCTCTAGGGCTTCTCGCATCCGCTCCGGCCGCGGCCGCATGGTCCGCACCAGACCGGAGAGCACAGCAAGCAGGATCTCCAGCGTGTCCACGGCCTCGAAGACCGGCTCTTTATCTTCCTGCAGATCCTTGTTGTAACCGGAAGGGAGGCCTTTCAGCACCGCGAGGAACCCGATCAGGCAGCCCATGAGACGCCCTGCTTTCGCCCGGGCCAGCTCCAGGGCATCGGGATTGCGCTTCTGCGGCATCAGGCTGGATCCCGTCGTGTAAGCCGGATCCAGCGCCACGAACCCGAACTCCGCGCTGGTGAAAAGAATGAGATCCTCCGCCAGCCGGCTGAGATGGACGCCGATCATCGCGGCGATGAAAAGAAACTCGGCGACGAAATCCCGATCGGAAACGGCATCCAGGCTGTTCGGGGAAAGGGACCGGAAGCCCAGCTCCCGGGCCAGGGCCTCCCGATCGATCGGGAAAGGCGTCCCGGAGAGGGCGCCGCTGCCCAGAGGGAGAGTCGCCAGACGGGGATAGGCGTCTCGCAGTCGCGCCCGGTCGCGCTCAAAAGCCCACGCATGGGCCAGGCACCAGTGGGCGTACCGGATAGGCTGGGCCCGCTGAAGATGGGTATAGCCCGGCATGATCAGGTCCAGATGGGCTTCGGCCTGCGCCGCCAGGGCCTCCTCCAGCTCCCGCAGCCCCTGATCCAGTCGGGGCCAGACCTCCATCAGGAACAGACGCAGGTCGGTGACCACCTGGTCATTGCGGCTGCGCCCCGTGTGGAGCTTGCCGGCGATCGGACCGATGCGCTCGGTCAGCCGGCGTTCGATGGCGGTGTGGATATCCTCATCGGTGGGCTGGAAAACAAAATCGCCCGCATCCAGCTCGGCCTGCACCGCCTCCAGGCCGGCGATGATCCCATCGCACTCCTCGGGCGTGAGCAGGCCCGCCCGGGCCAGGGCGCGGGCCCAAGCGATCGAGCCGCGGATATCCTGGGGATACAGGCGGCGATCGAAGGGAAGCGACGCATTCAACCGCTCGAACGAAGGATCCAGCAACGGGCCTTCACGGGTTCCCCACAAACGCATCCCGGTTACCTCCTTTCGGAATCGGGTGCCTCCACAACCCGTCTCTCTGTTCGCGAACACCGGATGGGCTCTCCGCTTCGCCCCCTGCCTGCTCCAACAACAGAGCCAACCGGATCCTATGTAACGGTATTGTAACCGAACCGGGCATCGATCTGCGGTGGGGAGGGCCTGGAGGGAATTCTCTTTCCTGTGCCCATCCGGCCCCGAGGGGGCAGGGCCTCGAAAAAAACTTACGCCCTCAATTTCAATCCGGCCGTCCGGCTTGTCGAAGCAAGGGCTCTCGCTTATGCTAAGCGTGGAGGCCGGCGGCGGGCGCCATCCCTGTGGAGATCCAGCTCTGGAACCCAGGAGGTTTCCATGCTCCGTGAAGACGCGCTGGAATACCATCGCAAAGGCCGTCCCGGCAAGCTGGAGATTGTCCCCACCAAACCCATGATCACTCAACGAGATCTCTCCCTCGCTTACAGCCCGGGCGTTGCTTACCCGGTCCTGGAGATCGAGAAGGATCCAGACCTGGCTTATGAATACACGACTAAAGGGAATCTGGTGGCGGTGATCTCCAACGGCACCGCCATCCTCGGACTGGGAGATCGGGGGGCTCTGGCCTCGAAGCCGGTGATGGAAGGCAAGGCTGTGCTCTTCAAGAAGTTCGCCGACGTGGATGCCATCGACATCGAGGTGAACACGCGGGATCCGGATGAGCTGATCCGAGTGGTGCAGGCCATCGCCCCGACCTTCGGGGGCATCAACCTGGAGGACATCAAGGCGCCGGAATGTTTCTACATTGAAGAAACCCTGCGCGCCACCCTGGACATCCCGGTATTTCACGACGATCAGCACGGGACGGCGGTGATCTCCGCGGCGGCCTTGCTCAATGCCCTGGAGCTGGTGGGCAAACGCATCGACGAGATCAAAGTGGTGATCAACGGGGCAGGGGCCTCCGGCATCGCCTGCGCCGAGCTCTGGGTGAAGCTGGGGGTGCGCAAAGAGAATCTCATTATGCTGGACACGAAGGGGGTGATCTACAAGGGGCGGAAGGAGGGAATGAACCCCTATAAAGAGCGCTTCGCTGCGGAGACCGATGCCCGGACCCTGGCAGAAGCTATCCGCGGCGCCGATGTGTTCCTGGGCCTCTCCGCCCCCGATGTGCTCACCCCTGAGATGGTGAAATCGATGGCCGAGCGGCCGATCATCTTCGCCCTGGCCAACCCTGATCCTGAGATCCGCTACGAGCTGGCCAAGGAGATCCGCCCCGACGCCATCGTGGCCACCGGCCGCAGCGATTACCCCAACCAAGTGAACAACGTCCTCGGCTTCCCCTTCATCTTCCGCGGGGCCCTGGATGTGCGGGCGCGGGCGATCAACGATGAGATGAAGCTGGCCGCGGCGCGGGCCCTGGCCGCCCTGGCGCGCGAAGATGTGCCGGATAGTGTGCTGAAAGCTTACGGGCTGGAGACGCTGCGCTTCGGGCCGGATTACATCATCCCCAAGCCGCTGGATCCCCGGGTGATGCTCTGGGAGGCGCCGGCGGTGGCCCAGGCAGCGATGGAAACAGGGGTGGCCCGCATCCACATCGATATCGAGGAATACCGGGAGCGGCTGGCGGCCCGCTTGGGCAAGGGCACCCAGGTGATGCGTTTCATTATCAACAAGGCGAAAGCCGCCCCCAAGCGCATCGCCTTCGGAGAAGGCGAGGAGCTCAAGATCCTCCGCGCCGCAGCCCTGGTCCAGGAGGAAGGGATCGGCCGGCCCATCCTCATCGGACGCCCAGAGGTCGTCCGTCAGCGCATCGAGGAGCTCGGCCTGCGCTGCCAGCCGGAGATCGTCTACCCCCCGGAGTTCCCGCGGCTGGAGGAATACGCACAACGCCTCTTCGAGAAGCGCCAGCGCAAAGGCGTCACCCTCCCTCTGGCCCGCACCTTGCTGCTGGAGCCCAACTATTTCGGGCCGATGATGGTGGAAATGGGGGACGCCGATGCTTTCATCTCAGGCCTTACCTATGATTATCCATCGGTGATCCGCCCCGCCCTTCAGGTGGTGGGGGTCCGGGAGGGCGTGCGCAAGGTCGCCGGGCTTTACATCATGATTGTGAAGGAGAAGGTCTACTTCTTCACCGATGCCACGGTGAACATCGAGCCCACCGCGGAGGACCTGGCGGAGATCGCCATCATGGCCGCGGACTTCGCCCGGCGTTTCGATATTGAGCCGCGGGTGGCCATGCTCTCCTTCTCCAACTTCGGCAGCACCCGCCATCCCCTCTCGGAGAAAGTGCGCCTGGCGGTGGAGATCGTGCGGCAACGACGTCCAGACATCCTGGTCGATGGAGAGATGCAGGCAGACACCGCGGTGGTGCCGGAGATCATTGAGGAACGTTACCCCTTCAGCCGGGTGAAGGACGCCAACGTCCTGGTCTTCCCGGATCTGGAAGCGGCGAACGTCTCGTATAAGCTGTTGCAGCGCTTGGGGAACGCCCAGGCCATCGGGCCGATCCTGCTGGGAATGGGCAAGCCGGTCCATGTCCTTCAAACGGGTGATGAGGTCCAGGACATCGTTTTCATCGCGGCGATTGCCGCCCTGGATGCTCAGGAGCGCGGCCAGGCTCAGGCTCCCGCCCTCGCATCCAGTCGGGGAATCGGAGCCACTCCAGAGGGGCGATTGCTTTGAGGGATGGGAGGCCTATGGACAGCCGGATGATTTGACAGAGCGGCCGGCTCTGGTAGAATTGGAAAAGGACCGCCGGGGTGGCGGAACTGGCAGACGCGCCACGTTCAGGGCGTGGTGGGCATACGCCCGTGCGGGTTCAAATCCCGCCCCCGGCATGGTCGGGTGAACCCAGGGCGTGGGGAGGGCGATGGCAAGACGCTCCACGCCCTTTTTTTATCCTGAGGGGGATCCGATGGAAATGCGTCCATGGGCGGGCGAGATCAGCCGATGGCTGGTCCGCCTGATGGTGGGGATGGGATTGGCACTCCTGGCCCATGTGGCGTGGGGGAACCTGGAACTTTATCGGCAACGAGTGGAGCGAGCTGAGCGCCTGCAACAGGCGATCACCATCGAGCAGATCCGGGCGACCCGCCTCGCCGAGCAGGCCCGGTATGTGCAGAGCGAGGAGTTCGTAGCCCGCTGGGCCCGCATGGAGGCCGGAATGATCCGCCCCCGGGAAACGCCCTACCGCCTGGAGCGCATCCCTCGCTCTCCCACGCCTTACCCCACGCCCACCCCTACTCCCTCACCCTGGCAGGCCTGGTGGATGCAGCTCTGGGGTCGATGAGAGCACCTGGATGGGGCGCTTCCCTCACGAATTCCAGCCCCTCTTCACCCCCTCCCACTCTTCAAGCATCTCCTCGCTTTGCCCAGATCCCAAAGGGTAATCATCGAATTGCCCCGAAGCTCGCTTACAATTAAGCATGGAAGATCTCTATCTTCAGGGAGGCCCGATGGCGAAAGGAAGCGAGAAGGCAAAGGATGTCATTCAGGTAGAGGGGACAGTGGTGGAAACGCTGCCCAATGCGATGTTTAAGGTCCGTCTCGATAATGGCCACGAGGTGCTGGCCCATCTCTCTGGACGGATGCGGATGTATTACATCCGGGTGCTGCTGGGGGACCGCGTCCTGGTGGAGCTTTCCCCTTATGATCTGAGCCGAGGGCGCATCGTGCGCCGGCTTTCCCGGTGATCCGAGGGACACCGTTCGCCTCCCCCTGAGGGCGGGCAGGCCGCTCGGAGGGCGAGATAAGGAGAGAGAAGGGGAAAGCGCCATCCGCCCCCGCTCGGAGCCCGCCGGGATGCAACCGGGCAAAGCACGACGTTCCCCCTCCGCCTTTCTTGCTCTTCCACGCGGCAAGGCCGTTATAATAAAAACAAACCGGCCGCAACGGCGGGTCTCTCCCTCTGTTGCCTCAGGCCATCGAAGGAGGTGCATCGCATCATTGAATTGAGGATCATCCATGCGGGCCGCGGTTTCTTCGCCTCATCCCACAGCTCCACGGAGGGAGACCATGGACACCATTAAAGTGGCTGCGAAATCGCGCACCACTGCCGTGGCCGGAGCCATCGCGGGTGTCATCCGGGAACGGGGACGGGCGGAAGTGCAGGCCATCGGCGCCGGTGCCGTCAATCAGGCGGTGAAGGCCATCTGCATCGCCCGCACCTATCTGGCCCAGGATGGCATCGATATCGTCTGTGTCCCCGAGTTCACCGACGTCAAGATCAACGATCAGGAGCGGACGGCCATCCGGTTCGTGGTCGAGAAGCGATGAGTTCCCGCCTCGACCTCCACGTTCACACCACCGCCTCCGATGGCCTGTGGTCCCCCGCCCGGGTGGTGTATGAGGCCCTCGCGCGCGGTCTGCGCTACCTGGCCATCACGGACCATGAGACCACCCAGGGGGCTGTGGAGGCGATGGCCCTCGCCCGTGGCACGGCTCTGGAGGTGATTCCCGGCGTGGAGATCAGCGTCGGCGGCTCCGAGGAAGAGATCGACCTGCTGGGCTATTTCGTGGATCCCGTCCACCCGGATCTCCTTCGCTTTCTGAAGGGCATGCAGGCGGAGCGAAGGGAACGGATTCGAGCCATGGCCGAGCGCCTGGCCCAGCTCGGGATGCCCGTCCCCTGGGAACGGGTGCTGGAGCTGGCCCGGGGGGACGTGCTGGGGCGCCCCCACCTGGCCCGGGCAATGGTGGAGCAGGGCTATGTGGCCGATGAAGCCGAGGCCTTCCGACGGTGGTTGGGACGAGGCTGCCCCGCCTATATTCCCCGGCAGCCGATCGATCCCCACGAGGTCCTCGCGGTGATCCGGGCGGCCGGAGGCGTGGCCGCCCTGGCCCATCCCGGGCGCTCCGGGCTTCCCCGAAATCTGGAGAGCCTGTGGCGGGCGGGCCTGGTCGGGCTGGAGGTTTTCCACCCGGATCACTCCCCGGCCGATGTGGCCCGGTTGATCGCCATCGCCCGGATCTACGATCTGATCCCCACTGGCGGCAGTGATTTCCACGGCCCCGGCCCGGACGGCCGTATCCTTCTGGGCGCAATGCCAGTCCCCGAACATACGGTGGAACGGCTTCGCGAGCGATGCCCGCGCTAAGACCCCGTTCCCCATCCCCTCAACGGATCACTTCGATTTCGTGCCCGTCGGAAGCGCACGGCGAGAAGAGCAGACCACCCAGGGGTCCAGGCCATCCTCCACCGATCGGGGAAGCACAGCGCCCGCCTTGTTCCTTTCCATCCCGGCTGGTATAATCAAATACGCCCCGATGGGAGGGCCACAGGAAGAAATGGACAACCGCAATCGAGGAGCAGGAAGAGATGGCCGCTGTTGGACCCACGTATCTGACACCGGAGGGCAAGCGCCAGTTGGAGGAAGAGCTGGAATACCTGCGCACAATCAAGCGCCGGGAGATCGCTCAACGTCTGCGCTTCGCCATCCAGCAGGGCGATCTCTCGGAGAACGCCGATTACCACGCGGCGAAGGAGGAACAGGCCTTCATTGAAGGCCGGATTCGGATGCTGGAAGCGATCCTCAACAGCGCCGTCGTGATCGAGCCCCAGCCTTCGGAGGACGGCCGCGTGCGCATTGGATCGCGCGTCACCATCGCGGAGGATGGAGGCACGCCAGAAGTGTATGTGCTGGTGGGCCCCGCTGAGGCGGATCCCACCCAGGGGAAGATTTCGTATGAGTCGCCACTGGGTCAGGCGTTGTTGGGCCGGGCGCCGGGAGATGTGGTGACCGTAGAGGCGCCGGCCGGCCTCCTCACCTTCCGGATCCTCGCGGTGGAATGAACGCTTCGGGCGGCCTTCCTCCCTCTTCTCCCCCCTGCATTTCTGAAACCCCCCTACCTTAAATCTCAGGTCTGAAATTTTCCCTCCCCATGGCAACCATCCGCCAGCGATTCCAGGAGGAAGAAAAATGGGGGCCGGTCCAGCCCCTCAGGATAGCCAGCCCGGCCCCCAAAGCTCCTGCGCATTTCTCATTCTCTTAATGAAGCTCGTTGAGCAGCGGCGTGAGATCCCGCTGGTAGATCGGCTCGAGATCCGCCAGGGGCTTCCCCCAGTAGGGGAGGCGGGCTGCCAGCTCATCCTCCAGGGTTGGCCGCTCCACCCGGTAGAAGATCCCAATGGGGATGCGATCCCCGTTCTCATAGGCCTTGAGAAGCGCCTGGGCTTTCTTCTCCACGATCTCTTTCTCATTCGTTGGATCGTGCACCACCGGGTCGTAGCCCGTCTCCTCCAGCTTGTAGACCCGGGCGTTGTAATATTCCCGCGTGTAGATGTTGTTGTAAGTCGGGCAGGGCTGGAGGACATCGATCAGCGCCGTTCCCCGGTGCTGAATGGCGGCCACGATGAGATCCCGCAGGTGCCGCACGTCATAGGCATAGCCGCGGGCGATGAACGTATAGCCTGCCCCCAGGGCCACAGCGATCGGGTTGAGGGCCTCCATCAGATTGGGCTCAGGCAGGGACTTGGTCTGCACGCCCTTCGGCAACGTAGGGGAGGCCTGACCCTTTGTCAGACCATAAACGCCGTTGTTATAAACAATATAAGTGAGATCCACATTGCGCCGCCCGGCCGCCAGGAAATACCCGGCACCGATCCCATAGCCATCGCCATCTCCCCCCACGGCAATCACGGTCATCTCGGGGTTGGCCAGCTTGAACCCGGTGGCCACCGGCAGCACACGGCCGTGGAGGGTGTGAATCCCATAGGTTCCGATGTAATGGGGCGTCTTGCCGGAGCAGCCGATCCCCGAGAAGATCGCCACTTTATGCGGAGGAAGCTGCAAAGCGGCCAGCGCCTGGTGGATGGCGTTCAGGATCCCGAAATCCCCACAACCAGGACACCAATCCACCCAAACCTCCGTCTTGTAATCCTTCACCGCGTAGGCCATGGGATCACCTCCCGGGCTTCGCTGGAGATCATGACAATCCGCTCCTCATCGTTCTTCAAAGCGCGACGGACCCCTTCGAGGATCTCATTTACTGTGAACGGCCGGCCATCGTATTTCAGCACCCGCTGGGGGATCCGAAATCCGGTCATCTCCCGGATCAGGTTCCCCAGCTGACCGGAGTAATTGTTCTCGATCAGAATCACACGGCGGGCCCGCCGCAGGATCGCCCCCACGGGCTCGGCCGGGAAGGGCCGCATCATCCGGATCTGGAGGAAGTTAAAGGTCAGCCCGTTCAAGGTCGCGAGCTCCTCCAGCGCATCCAGGATCGCGCCTTTGGTGGTCCCCCACCCGACCAAGGTCACCTGGGCATCCGCAGGGCCGTAGAGGGTGAACTTCTTGCTGTCCGGGATCTCCCGGGCAGCCAGCTCCAGCTTGCGCATCCGTTTATCCATTTGCTCCATGCGATGCACCACCCCCTCGGAGATGTGACCCTTGGGGTTATGCTCATCGCTGGTGGTCCAGAAGATAACGCCCTCCGTGCCGGGGACCACCCATGGGGAGATGCCGCTTTCGGTCACCGCATGGCGCAGGTAGCCATCCTGCTGGCCCGCCGGCGGATAGCGGATTCCCCGATCGATCACCAGATGACGGGTTTCGAAGCGAGGCACCGTGATATAGCTGCTGGCCAGGTATTTATCCAACAGCACGATCACAGGCATCTGGTAACGATCGGCCCAGTTAAAAGCCTCGAAGCTATCGTAGAAGGCCTCCACCACATCCCCGGGGGCGATGACGATGTGGGGGAACTCTCCATGGGCGGGATGGAGAGCGAATCCGAGATCGGCCTGCTCCGTGCGAGTAGGGAGACCCGTGCTGGGGCCGCCGCGCTGATAGAGGAACACCACCAGACCCGGCGCCTCGGTGATGGCCGCGAAACCGATGCCCTCCGGCATCAGGGCAAAGCCCGGCCCCGCCGTGGAGGTCGAGGCCCGGGCGCCCGCGTGGGCGGCACCGACCGCCATGTTGATCGCCGAGATTTCGTCCTCCGTCTGGATGACCACCACGTTGTATTTGCTCTGGACCGCTTCCAGATACGTGCTTTCATCCGTCGCCGGGCTGATCGGGTAATAGGTCTGAACGCCCAGCCCAGCCTGAAGCTTGCCCAGCGCCACCGCCTGCACGCCGCGGATCAGGATGTGGTCCTCACGTCGCTCCCGCTTGCGAACCTTCCAGGGGAAGTCATTGCCGAAATGCTCGTGCACATAATCATAAGTAACCCGTAGGGCCTGGATGTTCAGATCCGCCAATCGGGCCCGACGCCCCTTAAACTGCTCGCGGATCACCTCGGCGACGAGATCGAAATCGTAATCCAGGACCGCCAGGGTGGCCCCCAGAGCTACTGTGTTTCGCATGATGTCGTATTGGCGATACTCCGCCGCCTTGCCGAAAGGCTCCAGCGCTCGACGGATCATCTCAAAATATGGCACCGGATAAAGCCGCAGATCCTCCCGCTTCAGGCGATCCCGGATGTCTCCCAGATCCGCATCGTAGATAATCCCGCCCCCCGTGACTACTTCATGCACGTGTCCACGATGCGTGGGGAACTCGGGGTTGTGATGGTGGTCCCCGAAGAGGGTTTCCTCATCCAGCGCAGCCAGGAGATGAACCTCCTCAACGGGGGCGTGGACAGGATCCTCGGCGACCCGGACCCGATAATAGCTGTGCTTGCCCATAATGTTGGAATGGTATTCGATATTGGCGAACACATAGAGCCCACCCCGATTGAAGGCTTTCGCAAGGGTTTCTGCCGCCACATTGATCCCACTGCCCTGAGGCCCCCCGATCATCCAGGAGACGAACCGTTTCGGCATGGCATCTGCCTCCTTAGAGAATGATAAGGGACGGATCGGCCGCCTGTACGTCTCACCCGTCCCTCTATTGAACATTCGGTTGAGGCCATGGGCCTCCTCCCGAAAGGAGTCTAACGACCCGGCCGGCGCGGAGGGCACCTGCTGCCCCCTCCAATCCCGGCCCCTCCGAATGCTTTTAGCAAAGTATACCCGGGACAGGAGCGATTGTAAAATTTATAACAGATGATAAGGGGGGACACCCCCAGATTGGGGATATCCCCCCATTTGGGGGATGCCGCCGATGCCCTGGATGCCCATGGCATCCGCTCATGAATGGACTTCCACCTTCGGAAGGGCGTTGGGGGAAGCTTGCTGGTCTCTATGGAAAGGAACCGAGATGGGGAAGGGGGAAGCGGTTCGACAAGTTCCATGCCCCGGAAATCCCGCAGCCCCATTGGGAGCGCTCGTGATCATCGTGATCGCAACAGGCCGCTTCATCGCTGTTCGAGGTCCATGCCTTCTGCCCCCCGCGCGCGAACCAAGAGGGTCCACTGGCCCTTTTGCACCACCTCGCCCCGCTGATTCCGAACCTCCACATGGAAGATCACGAATCCTGCCCGGCCATTCGGCGCGGGGCGCTTTTGGGCCACCTCGATCTCCACATGGATCGTATCCCCGATGCGGATGGGGGCCCGGAATCTCCATTCCAGGCTGGTGAAGGCTTCCACGGTCTCCTCCAGGAATCCCAGCCGGGTCGCCAACCCTGAAGCGATGGCCAGGCCAAGCAGCCCGTGGGCGATCCGTTCCCCGAAGATCGTGCCCCGGGCGTATTCCGCGTCCGTATGCAGCGGCGTGTAATCGCCGGATAGCCCAGCGAACATCACAATGTCCGCCTCCGTCACCGTGCGGCCCGGGGTGCGCACCTTCCAGCCGATCTCCAGATCCTCGAAATACAGTCCCCGAGGGATCGCTCTCTCTTTGGACATGGGCAATGCCTCCCGTGAGAAGTGATTCCCATTCACCGATCGAATCCCCAGGGCGTGGGGCGATTTTCATAGCCTGAAAGGACCCGCCATCATGCCTTGAAGTATAATCGGCTCGAGGGGTGCCCTCAAGCGCGAACCCGGCTTTCCAGACTTCCTCTTATCGCATCCTGAGATTCGGCTGGTGGAGGTTCTGGATGTGGGTGGAACAGGAGATCCGACAGCAGCCTGAGGTCGCCGATCGCCTGATCCGCGAAGGATGGGAGGAAGCGCGGCAGATCGTGAACGCTGTGCGCCGTTTTCAACCGGCGCTGGCCGTGCTGGCGGCGCGGGGAAGCTCCGACAACGCCGCCCGATACGGGCAATACCTGCTGGGGGCCTTCGCCGGTCTCCCGGCTGCCCTCGCCACCCCCTCTCTCTTCACCTTCTACCGCCGGCCTCCTCGCCTGGACCATGCATGGGTGATCGGGATCTCCCAATCCGGCCGCTCCCCGGATATTGTGGAGGTCATCCGGGAAGCTCGACGTCAGGGCGGCTGGACCCTGGCCATCACCAATGATCCTGCCTCTCCCCTCGCCTCAGCCGCCCACGCGGTCCTCCCCCTGCGCGCAGGGGAGGAACGCGCGGTGGCTGCCACCAAGACCTATACGGCGCAGCTGATCGCCCTCGCCCTCCTGGTCACGGCCTGGACCGAGGACGCCGCCATGCGGGAGGATCTGCTTCGGTTGCCGGAAGCCATCGCCCAGGCGCTGGACACGGAGGAGGCCGCCCAGGAGGCGGCAGCATTCTGGCAGCGGGTCGTTCACGGGGTGGTGATCGGCAGGGGTTTCAATTACGCGACGGCGTTCGAGGTCGCCCTCAAGCTCAAGGAATTGACTTACATCGTGGCGGAGCCGTATTCCTCGGCGGATTTCCTCCACGGGCCCATCGCCCTGGTGGAGCCGGGCTTCCCGGTGTTCCTGATCGCCCCGGGCCCGACCTTCCGCTCCGAAATGGAAAGCCTGGCCCGCTGGCTTCGGGAGCGGGAGGCCCATCTCACGCTCTGCAGCGAAGATCGCGGGCTGCTCGCCATGGCGGACGTGCGCATCCCGCTGCCTCCGGTTCCGGAGTGGCTCTCACCGATGGTGGCTGTGATCCCTGGCCAGTGGTTCGCCGTCTCCCTCGCCCAATGGAAAGGGCTGGATCCAGACCGGCCGCGAGGCTTACAGAAGGTCACGGAAACGCGATGAACAAGGGGCGCAACCTTCCCCTGGAGCGTTTTCATGAGCGAGTGGGAGGAACTTGAACAGGCTCCCATCACCTACCTCACGGTATCCCAGCTGGCCGCCCATCTGAAGGAAGCGATCGAATCCCGTTTCGCCTGGGGGGATCTGTGGGTGGAGGGAGAGGTGGGGGATCTCCGCCCTACAGCGCCGGGCCACATCTTCTTCTCATTGAAAGAAGGGCGGGCCCAGATCACGTGTGTCATCTGGCGGGCGCAGGCAGCCCGGATGGCCCAGCTGCCGGCGAACGGCCAGACCATTGTGGCGCGCGGGCGGATCGGTTACTACGAGGATCGGGGGGATTGCCGTCTGTATGTGGATCGCTGGCTTCCCATCGGCCTGGGCCAGCGATTCCTGGCCCTTGAGGCGTTAAAGCGTCGGCTGGAGGCGGAGGGGCTGTTCGACCCCGCCCGCAAGCGGGTGCTGCCTCCGTTCCCCCGCCGGATCGGCGTGGTGACCTCGCCGGCGGGAGCAGCCCTTCGGGACATCCTGAACATCCTCCGGCGACGATGGCCCCTGGCGGAGGTCATCCTCTCCCCTACGGTTGTCCAGGGAGATGATGCCCCCCTTTCGATCGCCACGGCCCTGGAAACCCTCCAGATGGTGGCGGGGGTGGATCTGGCTATCATCGCCCGGGGTGGAGGGTCCAATGAGGAGCTGTGGGCTTTCAACGACGAGCGGGTGGTTCGGGCGGTGGCATCCTCCCCGTTCCCGGTGGTCTCGGGCGTCGGCCATGCCATCGATCTCACCCTGACGGATGCCGCCGCCGATGTGCACGCGCCCACACCCTCCGCGGCAGCGGAGCTGGCCACCCCGGATCGGGACGCGGTGGCCGCTCAGATCGCCGGATGGCGGGATCGCCTGGAGCAGGCGATACGCGCCCGCCTGGAGCGGGCGGGGCAGGCTCTGGCGACCCTGCGCGCGCGCCTGCAGGCCCATACGCCCGAGCGGGAGCTTTACGCCCGTCGGGAGCGCCTGCATCGGTTGCGGACCCGGCTGGAAGGCGCGATCCGTCAGCAGATCCTGCAAGCGGAAGCCCGATGGGGCTACCACCAGGCCCGACTGGAGGCGCTGAACCCCCGCGCCGTCCTGGCCCGGGGCTACGCCCTGGTCCGCCGGGCCGATGGCCGCCTGGTCACCCGGGCGGATCAGGTCCAGCCCGGCGAGCCGCTCACCGTGCAGTGGATCGACGGAGAGGTCCCCGTGCGGGTGGAAGGAGGTTCTCCCGGATGAACACCTATTTCCGCTTTCCGCTTCGGCCCCCACGTGGAACAACCCCGGGCGCGCCAGCAGCCGATCATCGCCCTGGAGACCGTGGTGGTCGCCTTCGGCTGCCCCACCGTCTAACCCCTCGATCGTTAGAAAAATTCCTCATCCCCTGGTGGAATCCAAGGCTTTATGCTAAAGTTTGAATTTGGAAAGTAGGGAAAGGTGCTCTTCTCCTTGAGCATCGGCCAACGGCATACGCCATGGCCGACACGCAGCGCAGGCAGGGACCCTGCCCGGCTATCGAAATCTGGAGGGAATGATGGCGCTTGAAGATTTCTCCGAATATCTGAAAGGAAAATCGTTTGATGAGATCCTCCATGAAGGGCGCAAGGAAAGCGCTGAGCGCATTTTCTCTGAGGCCATTGTGCCTCTGGCATTGCTGCTATCCCAGGAGTTGTTGAAAATCCTTCTGCTGCCTCCTGCAGCGGAAACTGGAACACCCGCTTCGACGGAGAGGACCCGGTGATCTATCTGGATACCTCCGTGCTGCTGGTCTTCACGCTGGCCCGGAAACTGGAGCCCACACGATTTGAGGCGGTTTCGAAGTTATTCCAGTTCATCGACCAGGGTGCGGTTAAAGCAGTGACATCTTTCTATGCGCTCCATGAGCTGCTGGTCATCGCGATCACCCGCACAGAGCCAAACTGGGAAGCGGGCAGCGAGTTTGCCCGTCAGGCCTTCCTCACGCTTTTGAGCACCGCTTGCTTGATGTGCCGATCCCTCGCCGCGAGGAGAAGTTGCTCCGGGCCAGGCTCTTCGCAGCGCTGAGAGACCCGACGGATCTCCCTCATGCGATGGCCGCCCATATCGCAGGCTGCACGGCGATCGTGGCCTACGATGATCATTTCCGGGCGATCGAGAACGTGATTCCCTATAAAACGCCGGAGGTCATTGTCGCGGAGCTGGAAGCACGATCATCCCGCTTATAGCCGGCTGGCCGGTGTTCGCCGCCCTTCCCCATTCGAGTTGCAGGTTTCGGGAACCAGCTCCTGGAGGCGAGGGATGTCCACGCCTGGATCGGCAGTCGACTTCGAGTTTGGGGCGATGGGTTTTTCCACCAAGAACACCTATTTCCGCTTCGGCCCTCACGTGAAGGAAGCCCGGGCGCGCCATCAGCCGATCGTCGCCCTGGAGACCGTGGTGGTCGCCTTCGGCCTTCCCCAGCCGGCCAACCTCCAGGTCGCCCACGAGATGGAAGAGGCCGTTCGCGCGGAAGGAGCCGTTCCGGCGACCATCGGGCTGCTGGATGGCCAGGTTGTGATCGGCCTGACGCCGGCTGAGCTCGAGCGATTCGCGGGAGACGAGCACGTCCGGAAGGTGAGCCGGCGCGATCTCCCGATCGTCCTGGCGCGCCGCCAGATCGGCGCCACGACCGTGGCGGCCACCGCCTGGGCCGCCGCGCGGGTCGGGATCCGGGTGGTGGCCACGGGCGGGATCGGCGGGGTGCATCGGGGGGCGCCGTTCGATGTTTCGAACGACCTGCCGACGCTGGCCACAGAGCCCGTTGTGGTGGTCTGCTCCGGAGCCAAGGCGATCCTGGATCTGCAGGCCACCCGGGAATGGCTGGAGACCTATGGGGTCCCGATCCTGGGATGGGGCACGGAGACCCTGCCCGCCTTTTACAGCGCGTCCAGCGGCCTGCCGGTAGACGCGCGGGTGGATTCAGCGGAGGAGATCGCCCGCATCGCCGGGATCCACTGGGCGCTGGGGGGGAAGGGGATCCTGGTGACCGTTCCTCCCCCCGCCCCGGTGGCGGTCCCGCTGGATCGACTGGAGGGAGTGGTTCGAGAGGCCCTTGAGGAAGCGGAGAGGCGCGGGATTCGGGGATGGGCGGTGACGCCCTTCCTCCTGGCCCGTGTGGCGGAGCGGACCGGGGGGGAAAGCGTGCAGGTGAATCATGCCCTGCTGGTCGAAAACGCCCGCATCGCCGCCCGCATTGCGCGGGCCCTGGAGGCGTTATCCCAGGAGCCGTGAGGGACAGACGGATGGAAACCGCCTCGGTGTTCGAACGCTACGCCGCCCGTTACGATGCCTGGTATGAAGGGCCGGTGGGCCGGGGAGCCTATCGCTCGGAGGTGCGGGCGCTGGCCCCTCTGCTGACCCGCTGCCCGCCCCCCTATCTGGAGATCGGCGTAGGATCCGGGCGCTTCGCTCAGGCCCTCGGCGTCGGTTTTGGGATCGATCCCGCGCGAGAGCCGCTCCGGATGGCGGCAGCCCGGGGGATCCGGGTGGCTCAGGCAGTGGGGGAACGGCTTCCATTCCGTGACAGCGCCTTCGGCGGAGTCCTCCTGGTGGTCACCCTGTGCTTTGTGGAGGATCCCCTCGGGGTTTTGCGGGAAGCCCATCGGGTGCTGCGGGCGGACGGAGGGCTGGTGCTGGGGATGATCCTGGCGGAGAGCCCGTGGGCGGCCCACTATCAGGAGAAGGGCCGCCAGGGGCATCCCTTTTATTCCATCGCGCGGTTCTACTCCCGCCAGGATCTGGACGCATGGCTGGAGCAGGCGGGGTTTCAGGTGGTGGAATATCGCTCCACCCTCTTCCAGGCTCCGGATGCTCCGGAGATCCGGGAGGAAGAGGCCCGCCCGGGCTTTGACCCCAAGGCCGGCTTCACCGGGATCCTGGCGCGGCGGGTTGAAGGTGTCGGATGAATTCGACCTCGAGAGGCCTCCAGCCACCGGCCGGCGTGAGTGTCGAATACATTCGACCTCCAGAGGCCTTCGGCCAACGGCTGGTCTGCGCCGGCCAAAAGGCTTCTCCTTTCGACGCAGGCCGACGCCCGGCACGCAGCGCCTGTGGAAGGCCGATTTCAACCGGCGCAAACGGCCTTCGTCCAAATCAAATGGCCGCCTCCGCCGGCCAAGAAAGCTTTTCGCGTCGGCGAAAGACCCAGCGGGCAATGCACGATCTGGGACAAGACCGGATGGGCGACAAACTCACAAAAGCACGAAGGGTTTTCCAGATGGAGGGGCTTCGCGGCCTCACCCGGGAGGCCTTCTGGTTCCCCTATCGAAGAGCGACCTCTATGCTCGCCGCCATCCGCGGACAGCAATGCTTGAGGATTGGCAAAGTCGCTCTCCTCTTCCATGTTCAATCCTATGTTCAATCCTACGCGGAGGCCCTCCATCTGATCCAGACCTTTCAAACCGAGAGCGAATGCCTACGATATCTGGCGAACCACCTGCATGAAGGAGATGTGTTCTGGGATGTGGGGGCCTATCACGGCCTTTATACAATGCTCGCTGCCCGTCTCGGTGGCAAGGTCATCGCTTTCGAACCGTATGGGGCAAATGCCCAACGGATTCAGGAGAACGCCCGGCTCAACCGGTGCGAAGATCACATCCAAGTTATGACGCTGGCGCTCTCCGATCGACATGGCATGGCCTCCTTCGATGTCCGTGGCGGGCAGCGATCGTTCATGATGGGGCACATCACCGATGATCCTCGATCCGCCCTGAACGTGCGAACGGTCCCGGGGGATAGCCTTGTGGCTTCCGGGATCTCGGCGCCGGACATTGTCAAGATCGATGTGGAGGGCCATGAGCTTCATGTGCTGTGGGGGATGCAGGAGACCTTGCGCCATCACGTTCGCGCCATGATCTGTGAGGTTCACGCGGAATATCTGGCCCGACATGGCAAGTCCGGATCCGTGGAGCGCTGTTTGCAAAGCCTGGGGTTCAGGGTCTTCCGCATCCGCGATCGAGGGACGGAATATTTCCTTGCTGCGGAAAGAGTCAACGGGCCATGACGACGGAGACCCGCCTTCCGGTGGAAGCTTCCGCTTGCGGCAAGGTGATCCTGCTGGGGGAGCATGCGGTGGTTTACGGCCGGCCCGCCCTCGCCGCCCCGGTGTGTGGGTTGCGGGCCCGGGCACGGGCAGAGCCCCTTCCCCCCGGATCCGGATGCTGGATCGAGGCGCTGGACACCGGGGAGAGGCTCCGGCTCTCCGAGGCGCCACCGGATCACCCGCTGGCCATGGCCGTTCGCCTGGCCCTGGAACATCTGGCCCTTCCTGAGCCGGACCTCCGGCTGGTGCTGCGCTCGGAACTGCCCATCGCCAGCGGGCTGGGAAGTGGCGCCGCTGTGTCGGCGGCGCTGGTGCGGGCGATCTTCCGGTGGGCCGGCCAGTCCCCTGATCCGGAGCTTGTCTCCACCCTGGTCTACGAGGTCGAGAAGCGCCATCACGGGACCCCCAGCGGGATCGACAACACGGTGATCGCCTACGAGCGCCCCCTCCGTTTCGTCCGGGGGCAACCGCCTGTGTTCCTCGCCATCGCCCGGCCCTTCACGCTGGTCATCGCCGATTCCGGTATCCCCAGCCCGACGCGGGAGACCGTGGCCGCGGTGCGGATGGGCTGGGAGCGGGAGCCGGACCGATACGAGCGGTTATTCGACGCCATCGCGGCCCTGGTGCGGGAAGCGGAGGATTGCCTGGCCTCTGGCCGGATCGAGGATCTGGGCCCGCTCCTGGACACAAATCACCAGCTGCTCAGGGAACTGGGGGTTTCCTCGCCAGCCCTGGATCATCTCACCCGGACCGCCCGGGAGGCCGGCGCCCTGGGGGCCAAGCTGACCGGCGGCGGACGGGGGGGCCATCTGATCGCCCTGGTGCGCCCGGAGCAGGCGGAGCGGGTGGCCCGTGCCCTGCAGGCGGCCGGCGCGCGGACCACTTACCGGACCGAGATCCCGGCCACCCTGTCGATGGAGTCGCCCCTCAGGCACTGAACCCGGAGGCGCTCCCGTGCCTGCCCGTCCGTCCGTTCGATCCCCGGCGCGCTATTACGCCCTGAAGGCCCTGTATCGGATCGAGACCCGGGCCGCCTATGCGGACTACGTGTTGCAGGCCCTGCGGCGGGAGGCGGAGCTATCCCCGCGGGATCAGGACCTCCTCACCACCCTCGTGGATGGCGTGACCATCTGGCGGAAAACCCTGGACTGGGTGCTGGCCCGCTACGTGCGGGGCGGGCTGGAGCGCCTGGACCCCTGGGTGCGGAACGCGCTGCGAATGGGGCTCTATCAGTTGATGTTCCTCGATCGGATCCCCCGCTGGGCTGCGGTGCACGAGACGGTGGAAGTGGCCCGCGCCGTCGCCGGAGAGGGAGCGGCCGCCCTGGTGAACGCGGTGTTGCGGCGGATCTCCGCCCGGCTGGAACAGGGACGGCCGGTGGCCACCTTCCCCCCGATCGAAATCGACCCCGTGGCGCACCTGGCGATCCGGTATTCTTTTCCAGAATGGATGGTACGACGCTGGATCACCCGATATGGGGTGGACGGAGCGCGGGAGCTCTGCCGCTTCCACAACACCCCGCGGCCATTGAGCCTGCGAGTGAACCGTCTGCGGGCGACCCGGGAGGAGATCCTCGCCGACCTGGAAGCGCGGGGATTGCGGGCCCGGCCTGGTGCCTATCACCCTTACATCGTGCAGGTGGAGGGAGGGCTGGACCTCGCCGCATGGCCGGCCTATCAGGAAGGAAAGGTGATCGCCCAGGACGAGGCGGCAGCTCTGGTCCCCTATCTGATGGATCTCCGGCCCGGGTTGCGGGTGCTGGATCTGTGCGCCGCTCCAGGGGGGAAGACCACGGCGATCGCGGAGGGCATGGGGGATCGAGGGATCATCGTGGCGGCCGATGCCCATTTCGGCCGCCTGCGGCGCCTGCGGGAGCATGCCCTCCGAATGGGCTTCACCATCATCCGGGTGATCCAGGCGGATGGACAGAGGCCTTTCCTCCCGGAATGGGCAGACCGGATCCTGATCGACGCCCCCTGTCTGGGGACCGGCGTGCTGGCCCGGCGGAGTGACGCCCGGTGGCATAAACAGGAATCGGATCTGATCGGCCTCACCCGGATACAGCGAGGACTCCTGGAGGCAGCTGCCCGGATGCTCCGGCCGGGAGGACGTCTGGTCTACAGCACCTGCTCCCTGGAGCCGGAGGAAAATGAGGAGCAAATCCACGCCTTCCTCCGGGATCACCCGGAATTCCGCTTCGTGTCCGCCCAGGGGAAAGTGCCCAGCCCCTTTGTGGACGCCGAGGGCTTCTATCGGGTCCTCCCCCACATCCATCATATGGACGGAGCCTTCGGTGCGATCCTGGAGAAAGCGGGGGGGTGAAAGGCAGGATATCCCTCCCTCAAGCCCTCTCATTTGGCTGACAACTGTCATCCATAAATTGTGACATTTATCACTACATGATCCCCCTGGGCCTTATTATGATGAAGCTGCAAGCAGCGCCATCGCCGCCCACTCCACTGGCGTTCGCTTGCCCTGGCCCCTCCTTTCCTGCTGCGGCCCGGCTCGGACCCAGACCGAGACCGGGCCGTATGCATTTATTGGGGATCGGATCCGATTCACCCGCTTTCGAGGCTTTCAGAGCCCCAGGATTCCAGAAAGCCCCTCGGCCCCGTGGGTCCGGTGGATCCAGCCAGAGAATCCATCGGGCGAACCCCGGAGCTCCCTATCGGTTCGTTCGAACTCGGGGCATGCGCCCCACCAGGATCCCCATGATCAGCCCATAGGCCAGATGGGCCAGGGCAAAGGATGGCCAGTCTACATAACGGACCATCACGGGGTTGAAGATCGGGAGGATAATCCACGTTGCGGCCAACCAGAGCAATGGCCCCACAATCACTGCCCATAGCAAGGGAGATCCGGGGAGGGTGGGCAGAATGAGCGCATAGAGAACTCCCAGCGTGATCGAGAGAAACGCATGGAGCAATAATCCAGCGAAGAACGCCCCCGCATGGAAGGACATCAGCGCTTCCGGGGACGCCCGCTGGAGCTCCCGGACCAGGGTGGCCCCAATGAGATTCACCGGGAACCAGATCCCCCGGCCGGAGAGCAGACCGTAAGCGATGGCCACAAGCACCATGGCGCTTCCTCCCGCTAGGCCACCGATCATCCCCGCGCGGTAAGGGATGATCTCCGCCGGCCATCCGGCCCCGACTTCCTCCATCTGCAGCGCCCGGCTCACCCGCTCCCACCATCGTGCCATGGCCATCCCTCCTGGAGGCTGGGGCATTTCCACGAGGCAAACCCTCATATAAATGATACGCAGGGCGAGGCGGGCAGTTTGAGGATCCAGATCCCTCTGAGATCTATGGAGGGCCAGGCTCGTCGCTGCCCGGCAGCCCCCCTTATCCCCCAGAAAGGCTCCACGGGTTTCATGGGACGCCTTGGGGGAAAGGAGAAGCCGCGCTATATTTAAGGGGGAAATCGCCAGGGAGGTTGGATGGAAATGGAACCCCGGGCGGAACAGGTGCTGGCATGGCTCCGGGAGCCGGGGGTGTTAACGGAGGAGCTCCGCCGTCGCCTGCTGAAACTGTTGCTGGAATCCCCCGCTCCCCCGCGGATTTCCTATGAGGAGTTCCTGGCCCAGGCCGATGAGGACACCCGAGCCGAGTGGGTCGACGGCACCATCGTGCATTACAGCCCCGCCTCCCGAACCCACCAGGAGATCGTTCGCTTCCTCACCGCCCTCCTGAGCACCTACGGGGAGGCGCGCGGCCTGGGGGTGGTGCTCCCCGCCCCCTTCCAGATGAAGCTCTCCCGCTCCGGCCGCGAGCCCGACCTCCTCTTCGTCGCCCACGACCACCTCCACCGCCTCCACCCCACCCACCTCGAAGGCCCCGCCGACCTGGTGGTCGAAATCGTCTCCCCCGAAAGCGCCCCCCGCGACCGGGGCGAAAAATTCTACGAATACCAGGAAGCCGGCATCCCCGAATACTGGCTCATCGACCCGGTCCGCCAGTGGGCCGAGTTCTATCGCCTCGAATCCCCCGGCCGCTACCGCCTCATCACCGAGGGCTCCAGCGGCGAATACCTCAGCCAAGCCCTCCCCGGCCTCCGCCTCCGCATCGAATGGCTCTGGGAGCCTCCCCCCCTCCTGGAAGCCTTCCGATATAATCAGCTCATCCCTTAACCGGGAGGAAACCGCATGCCCACCCGACCCGAAGAGATCCTTGCCCACCTCCAGCAACCCGGCGTCCTCACCGAAGACCTGCGACGCCAGCTCCTGGAACTCCTGATCCCCTCGCCGGAGAAACCCTACATTTCCCAGGAGGAGTTCCTGGCCCAGGCCGATGAGGACACCCGAGCCGAGTGGGTCGACGGCACCATCGTGCATTACAGCCCCGCCTCCCGAACCCACCAGGAGATCGTTCGCTTCCTCACCGCCCTCCTGAGCACCTACGGGGAGGCGCGCGGCCTGGGGGTGGTGCTCCCCGCCCCCTTCCAGATGAAGCTCTCCCGCTCCGGCCGCGAGCCCGACCTCCTCTTCGTCGCCCACGACCACCTCCACCGCCTCCACCCCACCCACCTCGAAGGCCCCGCCGACCTGGTGGTCGAAATCGTCTCCCCCGAAAGCGCCCCCCGCGACCGGGGCGAAAAATTCTACGAATACCAGGAAGCCGGCATCCCCGAATACTGGCTCATCGACCCGGTCCGCCAGTGGGCCGAGTTCTATCAGCGGGATGATCGGGGCCGTTTTCAGCACGTGCCCCCGGATCCCCACGGGATCTATCGTCCCCACACCATCCCCGGGTTCTGGATCCGGGTGGATTGGCTCTGGCAAGACCCGTTGCCGCCTGTGGACATGATCCTGCTGGAGATTGGGGGCGATGCTTACGCTCGTCGCCTGATCGAGCGTCTCCGGGAACGAGGATGGTTGTGATCCCTGACGGATGGCTGGAGCGGATGGAGCACTACAAGGTTTCCACCACTTCCCGTGGAACCAGATAGCGCTCCACCGGTTCCCCCCCTGGCAGATGAGCGGCCAGGGCCTGCCAGAGGCGACGGGCCTCCGCCCGCACCGTTTCCAGAGCTTCCCGCTCTCCCGCGGCGCGGAGCACCTTCCCCAGCGCGATCCGGGCGATCAATGCCGCCGGCCGGAAGCCTGCTGCATCCGCCCACCGGCTGGCCTCCTCCAGAACGGAACGCGCTGCCTCGGGACGGCCCATCGCGCGGGCCCAGCGCCCCGCCTCCACCGCCGCGTGCACGAACTCCACCACCAGCCCTCGGCGGCCGGTGTATTGAAGCGCCTGCTCCAGCAACGCGCGGGCTTCTGGCCCATGCCCCTGCAGACGCGCCAGGCGGGCCTCCCCGATCAACCCCACACTGCGAGCCACGGCATCCACGGCCCGCCCCTGGGCCAGCGCCTCATCCAGCAACGCCGTCGCCCGCTCGAGATCCCCCCGTGCCAGGAAAACCATCCCCAGGCCGATCTGAGCGCTTAAACGGTGTGCCCGCAGAGCGGACTGGTTTTTCAACAGTGTCACCACGCTCTGGAACTGGGCCTGCGCCTCTTCCAGCTGGCGGGCTCGCAGCGCCAGATACCCCTGGAAGATCCGCCCCCAGATCGTGCTCCAGTCCATTTCCGGAACCCGCCGGGCCAGCTGCAGCCCTTTGTTCAGCCAGGCCTGCGCTTCCGCGAAATCCCCCCGTAGATCCTGCAAATACGCCATCAGGTTGCAGCTCATCACCACATGCGGCCACTGCGCCGTGGCTTCCGCAATGGTCAACGCCTGATGCAGGCAGGCCTCCGCCGGCTCCGCCATCCCCTGCAGCGTGAGGATCCAGCCATAGAAATTCAGCAACAGCGGCGCCTGCTCCGGCGCCAAGGTTTCCGCCAGCTCCACCCAGGGCCGACCCCAGAGGGGAGGAGCGGGCTGGAAGAGCCCCTCCCCGGACGAGGGAAGCGAGGATTCCTCCCCGAAGACCAGCTCCAGACGATCCAGCAGATCCGCTTCTGCCAGGCTCAACTCGGAAGCGAACTGCGTCCGGATCTCCCCGGCCAGCTCTCCCACTTCCTCCAGCCGGCCCAGCATCGCCAGGGTGGTCATCAGCCGGCGGGCCGCGTTCAGCGCGTGAACCCGATCCCCCTGCGCCTCCGCCCATTCCCGGAATCGGGTGTAAGTCTCCACAATCCCCTCCCAATCCCCCAGCGCTTCCAGCGCCATCCCCCGCCCGAGATAGGCCCGCCGGATCCATTCCGCCATCCCCTCATCGCCGGTGCTCTGAGCGGCAGCAGCCAGCGCCTCATCGTAATGGCGCACCGCCTGCCGGAATCCATAGGCCCGCCGGGCATGATCTCCAGCTTCCACCGCATAACGCACCATCGAGGGAAGAGCCCCACGGCCCGCGCGCTGGAAGTGATAGGCGATCTCCGCACTGTAAGGGCCTGGATGAAGCCCATACAGGGCCGCCAGGGCTTCCGCGAGGCGTTGATGCTGGCGTCGCCGCACCACCGGAGGGATCGCCTCATAGATCACCCGGCGGACCACCTCATGCACGAAAGAAAGGCGCTCTTCCGCGTCCTCCCGGAGGAAATGGCGCTCCAGCAGGATCCGGAGATCGGGCTCCGGATCCGGCGGTCCGATCAGCTCCAGCCATTGAACGGGGAACGCCCGACCGATCACCGCCGCGATCTCCAGGATCTCCCGCGCGCCCTCGGGCAGGCGGGCCACCCGATCCGCGATCAGGGCACGCAGGGAAGAGATCGCCGCCGGTCCATCCAGATAGCGCTCCAGGGCCTCACGCCGGAACGACCCCCCGGCCGCCAGCGCCGCGCGCAGGAGCTCCGCCGTGAAAAGGGCGTTCCCCTCCGTCAAGCTGTGCAAACGCCGGGCGAGACCCTTGAGGCGCTCGACCGGTTCCCCGCTCAACCGGGCCAGCCAGAAAGCCAGGGCCTCCAGGGAAAGACGCCCCACCCGGATCCGGCAGCCAATCCCCTCCCGCCGCAGCATCTCCAGCAAATGGCTGACCTCGCGTCCCTCCGGCTCCTCCTCCGGGGTATGGGCCAGCAACAGCACCAGGGGATGACGCGCCGCGCGGCGGGCCAGGCGGCCCACCACGGTCAGGGTGGCCTCATCGGTCCAGTGCAGATCATCCACAAACATCACCAGCGGACGCTGATCCGCCAGGGCGATGATGAGGTTGGAAAAACCATCGATCAGGCGATGCCGGTTCTCCTCCGGCGTGGTCTCTGGAACGGCCGGCAGGTTCGGATAAAGAAGATGCAAGGAGGGGATCAGCTGAGCGACCTGGGCGAGGGCGAAAAGCGGCAGCTCGCCCCGCCGGTCCGCCGAAAGCTGACTCAGCAATCGCCGCAAGCCCTCCGCCAGACAGGAAAAGGGGAGAGTGCGCTCGATGAACAGGCCGCGGATGTAAAGGACGTCCGCGTCATGGGCGAAAAGACGGATCGCCTCCACCGCCAGCCGGGTTTTGCCCGCCCCCGGCTCCCCGATCAACACCCCCACGCCTCCCTGTCCCCTGGCCAGCCCGGCAAAGACCTCCTGCAGGCGCTCCAGTTCGGCTTCCCGCCCCACAAAGATCTCTCCCATCATCCCCTCTACCAGGGGGAGATCCTGCACCGGCTGCAAAAACCGGGGGGGACGGGCCGACGGGAGCTCCCCGCGAAGGAGCGCTTCGTAGAGGGCGCGGGTGGAGGGAGAGGGTTCCACACCGAAAGCTTTCATCATGACCTGCCGGCAGCGCTCATACGTGCTCAACGCTCCGGCCAGATCCCCGACTGCGATCTGATAGCGCATCAGGGAACGGTAGGCCGGCTCCCGGAATTCATCCAGCGCCAGAATCCGACGACAGAGCGGGATCGCCTTCTCCGGCGCGCCCGCCGCCGCCAGGAGCTCCGCCAGATCCAGAGCGGCTTCCATATATCGCTCGCGCAACCGCTCCCGCTCGGTCAACGCCCACTCCGCATAAGGATCCTCAATCAGCAGATCATCCCGATACAGGGAGAGGGCCTCCATCAGGCAGGCGCGCCGTTCCTCAGGCGCAGCCGCACGCCCCGCGGCCTCCAGGAGATCTTCGAAGGCCCAGACATCCACCCAGAGCGGAGCGTCCCGGGCTATCGCGTAACCGGGCGGCTGGGAGAGGATATACCGCGAAGCGCGAGGCGGTCGATCCGGTTCCAGTGCGCGGCGCAGGGCGTGGACGGTGCTGCGAAGGGTGATCGCGGCCCGCTGGGGATCGGAATGGGGCCAGAGCCAGTCCAGCAGCTGGTCCGAAGGCACCGGCTTTCCCCGGGCCAGCAGCAGGATCTTAAAAAGCTGTTTCGCCCGACGAGTGAACCACGCGGATTCCGGAATGAGCATCTCCCCCCGCCAGACCTCAAACCGGCCAAACATCCGCACGCGCAGCATGGGAGCGATCCTTCCCCTTCGTTCACAATTTTTCAGGGAGCATAGGGGTGGGCCCGCTGAAGGCATGCCCACCCGCCTTAGAAAATCACTCCGTTAAAATAGATGCGGTGGCGCTTCCATATTGCACCCCGCTCGGTCCATGGGGCAAAAATAGCCAGACAGCCGCTGAGGCATGCGGTGGCTTCAAGGATTGCGGCTGCCAGATCTCCCAAACAGGAGGCGCGGGATGCGCATCGGACGGATCCTGACCGAAAACGGCCCTCAATTCGTGATCGTTGAGGCGGATCAGCTGTATGCGCTGGCTGGCGATCCGTTCCGCGGAGAGCTTTCCCGTGGGAAGCCCCTGGACCATGCAGCCGCCCGGGCATGGCTTGCACCCTGTGTCCCCTCTAAGATTATCGCAGTGGGCCGGAATTACATCGAGCACGCCCGCGAGCAGAAAGCGGAGGTTCCGCCGGAGCCCCTCATTTTCCTCAAACCCCCCAGCGCGGTGATCGGGCCGGGGAGCCCCATCCGGATCCCCCCGCAATCCCAGCGGGTGGAACACGAAGCGGAGCTGGCCGTTGTGATCGGACGCCGGGGGAAGGACATCCCGGAGCACCAGGCATGGGCCTATGTGCTCGGCGTGACATGTGGGAACGATGTGACCGCCCGGGACCTGCAGCAACGGGACGGCCAGTGGACTCGGAGCAAGGGCTTCGATACGTTCTGCCCCCTGGGACCCTGGATCGTCACCCATCTTTCCCCAGAGGAGATCAGCAACGCCGAGATCATCTGTCGGGTGAATGGAGAAGTCCGCCAGCATGGGAACACCCGGGCGATGGTTTTCCCGATCCCCACCCTGATCGCTTACATCTCATCGGTGATGACCCTGGAGCCGGGCGATGTGATCCTGACCGGAACCCCGGCCGGGGTCGGTCCGCTCCGCCCCGGAGACTGGGTGGAGGTCGAGATCCCGGGCATCGGGACACTGCGAAACCCGGTTGAGGGATAGTCAGGAAGCCCTTCCATGGTCAAGCCCCAATGGGCCGCACACCAGGAGTTGGATGAAGGTTTGACAACGCAAGCCCATGGCGTTACCCTTGGGGATACGGAAGCCATCCTTGTGTAGGGAGAGGCTGGTGAATCGACCGGGAACCGACGTCATCCGCGCGCTGGTTGTGGGGGATGCGCCTGCCCTGGCCCAGGTGCTGGCCACACTGGGAAGCGGCCCATTGCGCTTTGAGGTGCATATCGCCCCTTCCCTACCGGAGGCCGAGGCGCTGCTGGGGCCCCTTCATCCAGACCTCCTGTTCGTCGACTGGCGATTGCCTGGCCTGGAGGACTTCCTGGAGCGTATTCGACTGCAACCGATCACCCGCGTGATGATCGGTCCGCCCCTACCCGCCTCCGAGGTGGTGCGTCTGGTGCGCCTGGGCATTCACGACTTCCTGCTGGCCCCTCATCATCCCGACGAGGTCCAGGAATGCCTTCGCCGGGCTGTAACCCTGGTCCGCGAGCGCCGTCGGTCCATTCGGATGGTGGAGCGATTGCAACGCCAGCTCCAGCAGCTCAGCGTCCTCTATGAGGTCGGGCAGACGCTGACGGCCTCCCTCCGCCTGGAGGAGATCCTCTCATCCATTATGGAAGCAGCGATCCACCTGACCCAGGCGGAGGAAGGCGGCGTATGGCTACTGGATGAGACCGGCGAAACGCTTCATCTGCGGGTTCACCGAAGCCGGGATGCGAAGGCTTCCCCGGCGGTTTCCACGCTTCCGTTAACCATGCCGGTCTCCGATAGCTTGCTGGGGCGGGCGGTCCGCACCGGCCGTCCGATCCTGCTGGGGCCAGGGATTCATCGGCTGGATACCGGGATCCTGGTGCGATCGCTGCTCTACGTGCCCCTCCGGGCCCATGGACGCATTCTGGGCGTGCTGGGCGTGCTGAATCGCATGCGGGAGGCAGACTTCGCTGAACCCGATGTCCACTTCCTCACGATGCTTGGGGATTATGCGGCGGTGGCCATTGAGAAGGCCCGGCTCTTCGAAGCCATCCAGGCGGAGAAGAGCAAATTGGAGGCCGTCCTCTACGGTATCGAAGAGCCGGTCCTGGTGCTGGACTTTCAGGAGATCCTGATCCTGGCGAATCGATCGGCCCGGCAACATCTCCGTCTCCCTCCCCAGGCGGAGGGACAGCCGTTCCGCTCGGTGATCCGTCATCCGGAGCTTCTTTCCATGATCGACCAGAAACCCCCTATCGGGCAGACCATCCGTCAGGAGATCACTATGCCCGATCGCTTGATCTTTCAGGCCAGCCTGACGGCGGTGGAGGGCGTGGGCTACGTGGTGGTGATGCAGGACATCACCTATCTCAAGGAGCTGGATCGCATCAAATCGGAATTCGTCTCGATTGTTTCCCATGATGTCCGCACCCCACTGACCACCATCCGAGGCTATGTCAGCCTGCTGCCCCGGGTCGGCCCCCTGAACCCCCGTCAGCAAGAGTTCGTGGAAAAAGTGGAACGGGCAATGCAGACTATCGTGGAGCTATTGAACAACCTGCTGGATCTCTCCCGGCTGGAGTCCGGGTATGCCCTCTCCATGGAGATCTGCTCGCTGGCCAGGATCCTGGATGGAGCTGTCCAGATCATCCGTCCTCAGGCCGAAGGAAAGCAGCACACCCTGATCCTGGATCTCCCGGCCGATCTCCCGCCCATTCAGGGGGACCCCCGGCGTCTGGAGCAGGTGTTCCTCAACCTGCTGAGCAATGCGGTGAAATATACGCCTCCGGGCGGACGGATCACCGTGCGGGCTCGGGAACAGGAGGGCCACATCACGGTGCAGGTCAGCGACACTGGAGTAGGGATCCCGCCGGCCGATCTCCCCCATATTTTCAGCAAGTTCTACCGTGTCCGACGCGAGGGCGAAGCCGCGGAAGGGACGGGCCTGGGCCTGGCCATTGTGAAATCGATCGTGGAGCGCCATGGCGGGCGGGTATGGGCGGAAAGCGAAGTCGGGAAAGGGAGCACGTTCACCGTTCTACTCCCCTGCCGCTCGACCCGTCCCACGCTTCCTGCCATGCCGCGCCTTCGAGAGGATTCAACGCAGGATCCCCAGCCATCGCCATATGAGCAACATCCCCAGCCAGACCCCATATCCTCCCAGCAGGCTCCATCCAAAGGGAACGCGACGGGCGAGCAGTAGCCAGGTGGCAAGGACGAACCCCAGCGAGGGGATCAGGGCCAGAAAGACGGACCGGGTGAACTGGGCGGTCTGTCCCAGATCCCGGGTTTCCGCATAGACGATCCACATGGCCAGGGGGATGCTCAACGGCATAGCCGCCAGGATCCCTGCCAGAACCCGGGAGCGCTCCTGGATAAGGGCCACCGCCGCGATGATCAACCACGCGATGCCGATGTTTATCCAGCGCTCCATCTACAGCCTCCGATAGCGGATCGGCGCCTCGGGATCCCGCTCCAGCTGGTCCAGATTCGCCACCTGCAGATAACCCCGGTCGTAGAGATACTCCACATGCGCCCCTGCCTCCAGGAGGGCCAGGAGCACTCCATAGCCATACTGTCGGCCGAAGAGCGCCTTGGAGATCTCCAGAATGGTGCGGGGCTCTTGACAGATCTCCAGAACTCGCTCCAGGCGCTGGCGATGAAACGCCTCGATCGCCGCAATCCGCTCATAGAGATCCAGGATGGGGTCCTCATGCCCACCGAACGCCAGAGCGATGTCCGGGATCGCCGCCACTCGACGCAGGGACTCCAGGTAATGCCCCAGGCCCGTATAACGGGTGATGCGCTCCGGGGCCTGGTGAGGGGTGGTATGCGCCAGGATATGGTCGGAGGTCAGCAACACCTCATCGATCTGGAGGCAGACCTGGCCCGGGCAATGCCCGGGGGTGTGATACACCCGGAGGATCCCGAAGAGCAGCTCGCCATCCGTCAACCAGCCCTCTACGGAGGTGGACTGGAACATCGTTTTCATGCTGAGATAGAGGTCAAGAAGAGCGGTCCGTCGTTCCGCCGAGACACCGGCCTGGCTCAGGAAATGCCGCAGCTCCCGCGCCACAGTGATCAGCCGTTCGGGATAGTTTACCAGCACCCGACGATCCAGCTCATGCACAAACACCGGCGCTGCGCTCTGCTGGCGAACGAAGGTCACCCCCCCGAAATGGTCGATATGGCCGTGGGTGATCAGGATCGCGGTCAGGTCAGGAAGATCCACCGGGCATCCATAGCGGGCCCGCACGATTTCCAGGCCTCGCTGAAGATCCTCCCGACTTTCCGGCAACCCCGAGCCTGCATCCACCAGAATGCGATGGCGGTCGGTCAGAATGAGATAAACATACCCATCCAGCTCCGGGAAAAGACGCGTCGGGAGGCGATAGAGCTCCGCCCCGCTTCGCGTCCGGTAGCGCAATACCCCGTCCCGCTCTTCCCACGGTCCTCGCATCCATGACCTCCATTCCTCACGACTTCGCGGCATCGCGGAGACGTTTCATGGTATGGGGCTCGGCGCCTTCCCCGCAACCCCCCGAGACGGCCTCGCCTCCGGCTATGGCAACAAATCCCGGATCACCCGCAGGATCCCCTGATCCCACGCCACCCGATGGGTGACGCCCACCTTGCCCGCCAGCTCCGTTTTGTGGGCCAGATACCATTCGTAAGTTCGGATCAGGGATTCCGCATTGCTGTAGCGAGGGCGCCATCCCAGCTTCGCTTTCGCCCGCTCAATGCTCACAAAAGAATCTTTATCGGCTGTCCCATAAACCCATCGATACAGCGGAGAGAGGCGCAACATCTCAAAGAGAGCAAGGGCCGCCTTCACCGGCCGGGCGGGCAGCGGCCAGACCCGCGCCCCGGTGCCCGCGTGATCGCAAAGGGCCTGCACGTCCTCTCGAACCGTTCCGAATCGCTCGGCGCCGATATTGAACGTGTCATTTGCCTGACCGGCATCCACGGTAAGGGCCAGCACAATGGCGTCGGTCAGATCATCCACATCCAGCAGCTGGTAGCGGTTTCTGCCGCTGCCGATGATCGGGATCGGCTTCCCACGCTCCACCCAGTCAAACAGGATCTGGAACACACCCAGTCGGCCGGGCCCGATGAAGGTCTTGGGGCGGATGATGGTCACCACCAGCCCGCGTTCCCGGAAAGACTGACAGACCCGCTCGGCCAGGATCTTGCTCTGGCCGTAAGGCCCAACGCCATGGAGCGGATCGTCCTCCACGATCGGATGTTTCCTGGGGATGCCATAGACAGCGGTGGAGGAGATAAACACCACGCGCCGGACGCCGTGGGCCAGGGCGCTCTCCAGCACCGTTCGAGTGCCCTCCACATTCACCGAGAAGATCTCCCGGCGGGGCCACAAGGGCAAGGCCGCCGCGGCGTGGATCACCGCATCCACGCCGCGCATGACCCGATCCACCGTTTCGCGGTCGCGCACATCTCCCTTATGGAACGAAACCGGCCCAATGTAATCCTCCTCAATGTAATCCGCGATATCCAGCAGGATCACTTCATGGCCATGCTGGAGCAGCTTGTTGGCCATATGGAAGCCAAAGAACCCCGCTCCGCCTGTGATCAGAACCCGCATAGCACCTCCTCCGGACACGGGAGCCTGGGGCTGAGCTGGCCGGCCCAGCCCCAGCCCTGAAGGATGGAAGGACCTTTCAAGCCCCAGCGCAGGCCACGATCTGGCCAAGAATGAACCCCGGGAGCGAGAAGCCATTCGCCCTCTCCGGGATCCGGGCCGGCCTGCGCCATGAGTTCGCGACGGGGCAGAGCAAAACCCAGAACAGGAATCAGTAAACCTTCAGTTTCACGAGCCGGCAACTGAGGATCGGGGATCTCCTCCAGGAGATTTCCGGGCCTGGGGCCCCTCGGATTTCTCCACGCCCCACTCCCCAAGAGATCGAGAGGAAGCCCTCCCTCCTATGGGTTTGAGCAGTTTGAGCCCAGCCGCGTAAGCTTGGAAGGGAAAAGGCAAGCAGCGGCCACCCGGGCGGATGCAAAGTCCTATGGAGGACGACCGAAGACGCATGGCTTTCCCTCCTCGATCGCATCCGGGCAAGCTGAGCTAAAATGTAGAGCGCATTCGAGGCCGGAGGCCACCATATGGGAGGGATCGGCCAGCGAAAACCGCATGAAGAACAGGTTCGGCTTCACGCCATTGTGCATGGGATCGTCCAGGGCGTGAATTTCCGATACTACACCCGGCTGCGAGCGGAGGCCCTCGGTCTAACGGGCTGGGTGGCCAATCGCTCGGATGGCACGGTGGAGGTGGTGGCGGAAGGGCCACGATCGGCGGTGGAAGCCCTCCTCGCCTTCCTTCAGCAGGGCCCGCCAGCGGCCCGCGTGGATTACGTGGAAACCTACTGGGAGAAGCCGAGCGGTGAATTCCGGGGATTTCGCATCCGCTACGAGGTGGACTGAGGCGCAGGTGCAGCGCCTGGCCTGGATCACCCTCCTGCTGTCCTTCGCCATCTGTATCGGGCTCAGCGTCCTGATCCCGTGGCGGATCATGACTTATTTTCGCACTGCCTATATCGGCACGCCCGCTCGGGTATCCGCCCTGTCCGGGATCCTCCGCCTGGAGCATCCAGAGAGAGAGCCCGTGGCGATCACCCCTGGCGCTGCCTATTCCCGGCTGACGGAAGGCGATCTTCTGATCACAGATGCCCAATCCCAGGGCCTGGTGATCTTCTCCGAACCATTGCTTCCCACGCCTCCAGACCTGGCAGCGATCCAGATCTATCCGAACACCCAGGTGGAAGTGCGATACGCCCGTTACCCGCGGTTCGGGATCAGCCCGGAACCGGCGCGCCTCACCCTCTACGTCCGCGCCGGCCGGATCCGGGTCATCCGCCTCGAAGGCCGGCGGGCCCTCGAGCTGGTCATCCAGACCCCCTATGGACAGGCAGAAGTGCTATCCGGGGCCCTGGCCGTGGAAGTCCAGAATGACCGGACGGATTTCACCGTGCGTTCTGGGGAGGCCCGGGTGGGAAACTCGACCGGGATCCGGATCGTGCGGAGCGATCAACGGGCACGCATTGGACTGGACGGCCGGGTGGAGGGACCGTTGGGAGCGGGGCGGAATCTGCTGCCGAGCCTTTTCCAGGCCCCCCTGCCGGAGCGAAGTGTGGAGGATCCGGTTCCCCCCGGCCAATGGGCGATCTTCCGGTTTGTCAAGCAACCCGGCGAAAGCCTGGGGGCAGTGGCCCAAATTTCGGAGGCTGGCCGTCGCGTGCTGGCGATCTCACGCTTCGGGTTCGATCACGCCCAAACCGGAGTTTTCCTTGTCCTCAACCAGGATGTGCGGGATTTCCGCTCGCTCCAGTTGCACATCAGTCTGAAGATCCTCTCCCAGGATGTCGCAGTATGTGGGGTCGTGGGGACCGAATGTCCGCTGATGATCCGCCTGGAATATAAAGACATCAACGGCAGCGATCGCCAGTGGCTACAAGGCTTCTATGCCATCGGCGAAGTGAGTCCTCAAACGCCGGAAAGCTGCCTCCCCCAGGTTTGCCCGCCCCCTTATAACGTTCATATTCGAGTCCCCCTGGGGGAATGGTATACCTTCGACTCGGGGAACCTGATGGAATCGCTGCGGGCCATCGGGGCGCCCCCCGCTACCCTCACCCGTCTGCGGATTTATGCCTCCGGCCACAGTTATTCGGTGATGTTCTCGGAATTGGAGCTGATCGGGGAGGAGTGACGCCATGCCGGATGTCGACCGTGGAACCGAAGCGGCAATGGCGCTCAGGCTCCATCCACGCCCTCCGCCCGGATGATGCCCCGGCGCGCCAGGTCCTCCAGGTCAGCGGCTTCCACTCCTATGCCCCTCAGGATCTCCACCGTGTGTTCCCCCAGACGAGGAGGAGGGCCCATCGCCGCAAGCCGTTTCCCATCCAGGGTGAACGGCAGGCATGGGTGCTCATCCTGGAATGCAGGGGCAAGATCCCTCAGCAACTGGATGGCTTCCGCCGGCTCCAGCACCGGTTCCAGGCAGGCATCGAGGGTCTCCCGGAGGGCTTCCCATTCCCTCCGGGCCCGGCTCCGAAACAGCGCGGCCACCTCCGGGATGAGCGCCGGATCGAAGGCGCGGGGGATCCACTCCGGATGTCCCACCGCTTCGCAGAAAGAACGCCAGAAGGCCGGCTCCAGGGCCGCCAGCGCCATCGCCCCCCCATCCGCCGTGACATACACCCGGTAACATGGAAGAGCCCCGTTGAGGGGCATCCCCTCCCGGGCTGCCGGGAGCCCTGCCCGATGGGCCCGCCAGAAGGGTTGCATCCAGGTCACCACGACCTCAAAGATCGACGCGTCCAGGACGACCCCCCGGCCGGTCCGCTCGCGATAGAAGAGGCCGGCCAGCACCGCGATCACCAACGCCATCGCCCCGCCGAAATCGGCGACCGGCACAGCCGGCGGCATCGGAGGTCCCTCCCGCGGCCCGTTGAGCCCCAGAAAGCCGGCCAGGGCAAGGTAGTTCAGATCATGCCCGGCCCGTTCCCGCCAGCGGCTGCCGGCCCCATAGCCGGTGAGGGAGGCATAAATCAGACGGGGTTGCTGGCGGAGGAGGAGCTCAGGGGCCAGGCCCAGCCGGGCCATCACGCCCGGCCGAAAGCCCTCCACCACCCCATCGGCCGATCGAACCAGGCGGAGGAAGAGCTCCCGCCCCTCAGGCTGTTTGAGGTCGATGGCCACGCTCTTCTTGCCCCGATTCGCCGCGGTAAACCATGCGCCCATCCCCTCTACAAAGGGGGGCATCTCGCGAAGCCAGTCACCCCCGTTCGGCGGCTCCACGCGGATGACCTCCGCGCCCATCGCCACCAGCCACTGCGTGGCGAAAGGTCCCGGCAGCAATCGGGTGAGATCCAGAATGCGGATCCCCGACAGGATCATCGCCTTCGCTCCTTTGGGGATCAGGCTTTGCCTGCTGGTCAGCGGAACAGATCATCCGCTCGCCCCCGTACCAGCTCGCGGGCGGAGCTCTCCCGGGGGGTGAAGGGAACGCCTCGGATCAGAACGGCGGGGATGCCCTCGGCCGCCTGGCCCAGCAACAGGGTCGCCGCCGAGGCCAGCAGATCCCCCAGCGCGACCTCCGTGTGCTGCAGGACGTAGCCGAAGAGATCCGGACGCCCTCGCCAGTCTTCCAGCGCCGGGAGGCCGCTGACCCCGATGGCCACACCGATCACCCCCTTTCGGTGCGCCCGGCCATGGCTATCCGCGATCACCACGCCGATATCCACGCCGAACCGGCGCTGGATCCCCTCCCGGATCCGCCGGGCGGAGCCGTCCGGATCCTCCGGCAGGCGGAGGACGATCTCTTCCCCCTCGGGGGCCACATTCGAGCGATCCACGCCGGCGTTGGCGCAGATGAACCCCAGGCGGTGCTCGACGATGATCAATCCCGGCCGCGCCCGGAGCACCTCAGCGGTGTCCCAGAGGATGACTTCCAGCAGGCGGGGATCCTTGCCCGTGATCCGGGCCAGCTCCAGCGCGCGCGGAGAGGGGGTCACTTCGGAGAGGCGAACGAACCGGCCTTCCGCTTTCGAAACGATTTTCTGCGCCACCACCAGCACATCTCCCGCCTGCGGCCCTCCCCAGCGGCGCAACGCCTCTGCCAGCAGAGCGACCAGATCATCGCCAGGACGGATGATGGGCAGTCCTTCCAGGGGAAACAGGGTAATCGGTTTCCCTTCGGACGAAATCATCCGCTCTTCCTCGAAATCCCTGTGATCCGGATCCCTGCGCCCTTCCCTTTATAGCGGATGTTGAGCCCGATCAGCACGGCGGTGAGCCCTTCGATGATGGGCGCGTTCGCCAGGGGACCTGCGTCGTAGGCGGTGAGCCCGATGGCTTCGGCGAGGGCGATGGCCCGGGCTTTGGCCTCCCGATGATCCCCCACCACCAGCACATCGCATTCCGGGACCTCATCCAGATCGTGCAGGTGGAAATGAGAAATATTATGAAAGGCCCCTACCACGGGGGTTTCAGGGCCCAGGATCCGCTGGGCTTCGGCGGTGGCCGAGCCATCCGGCGGTGGAGCATAACGGCGAGGATTGCCGGGATCCAGCGGGACCACCACATCGATGATCAGCTTGCGGGCCAGGATATCCCGAAGAGCCTGGAGGATCGACGCGTGGCCTTCATAAGGGACGGCGATCACCACGACCTCGCCCCAGGCCGCCGCATCCGCGTTCGCGAGGCCGATCAGTTCCGCGAGCGGAACGATCGCCCGCAGGCGCTCCGCGGCGTGACGGGCCCGTTCGGGATCCCGGGAGCCGATGGCCACCGGGAAACCCGCCCGGGCCCAGCGGAGCGCCAATCCGGAGCCCTCCTTGCCCGTCCCCCCCAAGACCGCAATGCGTGGACGGAAATCCATTCGATAGCCCTCCCGCGTCGTGAGCTGGAAGCTGCACCGCTGGTCTCCCTGTGGGGAGCGAAGCGTCGAAGATGGCCCGCCCGGCTCCCCAAGCTCGTTGTATATTATAGAGGCGCGCGCTTTCCCATAGAGGCGAGGAGCATCGCCTCGCTCGAAGCCGAGCGGGACGGCATCGCTCTGGATATCATGTATATAGAACCCGAACCGGAGGTGCCCGCATGGCACAGGACAAAGACCTGGAAGATCTGGAAGCCTTCTTCCGTCGTCTGGAATCTGATCCGGAATCGATCGATGCGGAAACCCTGATCGGGGCCTTTCGAGCGATCCGCCGCTGGATGCTGGTCTCCTCCATGCGCCTCCAGGTGCTGGAAGAACGGATGGCGGAGCTGGAGGCGGCACGCCGTCGGCTGGAGGAACGGATGGCGCAGCTGGAGGCGGCGATGGAAGCTTTACAGCGACGCCACGAGGAGAGCGAGGCGCTCCTTCGACAGATCCTGACCCATAACCTCTGGTGGGACCTCGCGCGGGGGGCCATGCCCCTGTTTTCCCCGAACTGATAGCACCACGCCATGGCGTGGGAAGATAGGAGGATCGCTTTGAGGGATGGGCGGGCACGCTGAACCCGCGCCCGCCCACCTGAATCGATGGAGGCTTCGCCGGATGCCGGCGAGGAAGAGGCTGAAAACTTTCCCCGCTCCCCCGGCCTCAACCTGGCATCCCCTGCTCTGGATCCGGCGCGAGGGCGGCCTGGGCCTCCAGCACGGCGGCTCGGAAGTCCGCGAAGCGTTCCTCTATGATCGCCTGGCGCATTTCCTCCATGAACCGGAACATCGTATACAAGTTATGCAGCGTGGTCAGATACATCGCCAGGGGCTCCCCCACGTTGAACAGGTGCCGCAGGTAGGCGCGGGAGAACCGCCTGCAGGTCGGGCATCCGCATGCCTCATCGATCGGACGAGGATCCTCCGCATAGATGGCGTTCCGCAGGTTCAGACGCCCATCCCGCGTGATCGCTGTCCCATGCCGGGCCACCCGGGTGGGCATCACGCAATCGAAGAGATCCACCCCCCGCGCTACCGCTTCGACAAAATCCACCAGGGTCCCCACGCCCATGAGATACCGGGGCTTCTCCTCCGGCAGCAGGGCGTCCATGAGCTCCAGCGTGCGGTAGGTGAAAGGCTTGGGCTCGCCCACCGACAACCCTCCGATGGCGTAGCCGGGGAAATCCAGGCCGATCAGGAAGCGCGCGCTCCGGGTCCGCAGATCTTCGAAGACCCCGCCCTGCACAATGCCGAAGAGGGCCTGGTCCCTTCGCGTGTGGGCAGCCCGGCAGCGTTCCGCCCAGCGATGGGTCCGCTCCAGGGCCTTCACGTTGTAATCGTAATCCATCGGTGGGGGGCATTCATCGAGACACATGATCAGATCCGCCCCCAGGTTCTCCTGGATGCGGATGGCCTTCTCCGGGGTGAACCGATGGAGGGATCCATCCAGGTGGGAGCGGAAGGTGACGCCCTCATCGTCCACTTCCCGCAGCCCCTGCAGGCTGAAGATCTGGAAGCCACCGCTGTCGGTGAGGATGGGCCCGTTCCAGCCCATAAAGCGGTGGAGCCCGCCCAGGCGGGCGATCCGCTCATCGCCGGGCCGCAGATACAGATGGTAGGTGTTCGCCAGGATCAGGCGGGCGCCCAGGGCTTCGAGGTCCCATGCGGGCACGGTCTTCACGGCCCCCTGAGTGCCCACCGGGGCGAAACACGGCGTGGGAATGCGCCCATGGGGCGTATCCAGAAACCCCGCCCGCGCCCGTCCGTCGCGGGCCAGCACCACGAACCGAAAGCCCTCCTGCGGCATGCCCCGCTTCCTCCAGCCTGGCGATCTCCATCGAAGCCCATGGGGGTCCAGGAAGCCCCCGCCGCCTTACTCCTCCTCTTCCATCCACTCCCGAAAGCGGCGCGTCGCCATCTCATACAACCGGACCAGGGTTTCAACGGCCCAGTTCCGCACTTCCTCCGGGGCCTTCCAGGCGCTGCCGCCTGTATCCCGCACCGCCTCCATGTAGAAGTGCTTTGGGGTTTCGCGGAGCTCCCATGGTTCGCCCGTTTCCTGTTCGATGTCGCGCACAAACCCTTGCAGTTTCCCCGCCCGCCATGTTCTTCCTTAGAAACGATCAGCACGACCCGCAACCGGGATCGCCCAATCCTCCAGGATACCCGTAGACCTCTTATCCCGGTATTAAAATCAAAATCCCCTGCGGTCGTCGGATTCCGACGATGAGGGATCCGATCCCCCAACCGCCGCAGCATATCCGCCCAGAAGATTCGCCGATGGTCAGCGCCCGGTTGGACGCCCTGCGGCCTGGTCTCCTCTTCCCCCGTTTCCACGGGCATCAAATTCCACGACATAAAGACCTCGAGATCCTGCCAGCGAAAGTAGCTGAACGCGTAACAGTCTATCCGCACGCCGTGTCGCTGAAGCCATCGAGCGATCCGCAGGGCATCATCGCTCTCCCACAGTTCCTCCACAGGCATCTCCGCCAGCTGAGCCGCATAGTCCAGGATCTGCCCGACGGTCTTGCGGGTGATGTCGCCCCTTTTCAATTCGCACAGGGTGAACATCCCCTCGCTGTCGAGCAACAGCAAATCCGCCTCATCGCCGCTGGGGAGCCTGAGCTTGCTGGCCACGACAACCGTCGGCCGCGGTCCGCCCTCCTGCTCCACCGCGATGAATCGGGGCTCCCTCTCGAGGACGTCGTGCAGCTTTTCCTCCGCCCACTCCTGCGGGAAGGCGCTTTCCGGGATGATGTGGAGGTCTCCACCGCGCTGAGGAACGATAAATCCCATGGGATGCCCCCTTCCTTAACAGGCGGTAACGCGATCAGGCTACTTCCGCTCCGGCCCCAAATAGGCCATCGCCTCTTCGTGATCGCCGTCCATCACCAGGTGGAGGTATCGGCCGCCCGTTGCCCCGGGGACATCGATGACCCTCACGCAGGAGGCGTAAGGGGCTTCCTCCGGCAACAGGGCGGTCAGGCAGTTGGGCGCCTGGAGGAAGAAATCGGCCCGGAAGATGGCCCGCTCATCGTCCGGGATGATGGCCAGCGGGTAGATCTGGGCCTCGATCAGATCGCGGAAGAAATGGGTTCCGTAGGACAGCTCAGGGGATCCCTGGGCGCCCCGCAGCCCGATCTCCACCAGGGCGCGGGCGTTGTAGATGTCGGCGTAGCCGACTTTCACCCCCAGGTAAGGGTTCACGCTGCCCCACCGGCCCGGCCCGATCAGGATGAAACGCTCCCCCGCCAGACGCCGGTTCAGCCGCCCGATGACCCGGGCGATCTCCAGCCGCGCGCTCAGCTCCGGGATGCGGGTGTAAGCGATGGGATCCACGTAGATGATATACCGGATGTTATACACCGCCCCATGGGGCACCATATGGTGAGAGGTGAACAGGATGTCCTCTGCCGGGATATCCTGTGGGATCCGCGGGCTGGCGGCCTGCTCGCGATCGGTCTGCGGCCGGCACTGCAGGAGCCGGAGCATGGGCCGGGGCGGCCGCCCGCCCTCCAGGAGGACCGCGAACTCCACATCGATGGGCCGGCCGTAGTAGCGTTCCAGCTTGCGCAACACCGCCCGCATCAGGGGCACGAAATCCGTTTCCTGGAGGAGGCGATCGAAGGTGATGACCAGGGAGCGGGGATCGACATTGCGGCCGATCATGGGCTGGAGGTAATCCCCTTTATGGACCAGGGCCAGGTAGGCCAGGCCAGGGTAATCCGCCTCCAGCACCTCGTGGATCGGCATGGTGCGGAAGGCGTTCTCCTCCAGGTCGATGACATCGATGAAGTGCTGGGCGTAGCGGGCGATCGTCTGAGGATCCTTCTCCGGGCGCAGGCCGGGATGGCTAAGGGCGACCATACGGGGGTAATCGTGGGCCACGCGCTCCACCGCACGGGTGCCCAGCCCGATCACCATCCGCACGAAACCGTCCTCCCGCCGGATCCGCGGGCTCCAGCGGAAGGGGTTCCGGGAGTAAGCCACCCCGGCGATCGGCGGGAAGAAGTAGCGGCCGTAGCGAACGCCCTCCACCTTCTGGAGCAGGACCGCCATCCGCTCATCGTAATCCACCAGCCCGACGTGCCGCCGGTAGATCAGGGGATCGGGATGGAAGACGCTGGCGTAGACCCGCTTGATGGCCGTCAACAGCGTCTCCAGGTTCTCCTCCAGGGAGCCCTGGTTGGGACAGAAATGGCTCTCGTATTTGCCGGCGAAGGAAGCCCCGAAGTTGTCCTCCAGGAGGCTGGAGGAGCGCACGATGAGGGGATGCCGGCCGACCTCCCGGAGCAGCTCCCGCAGCCGCTGAATGAACCAGGCCGGGAATCGCCCTTCCAGGAAGGCGTGCTGCACCTCCGGGAACTCCGCGCGGATCTCTTCCTCGGATTTGTATTTCTGGTTCAGATAAGGGAGCAATCCATTCCGTTCCATGAACTCGTAGAAGACATCAGCCCCGATGAACCAGGATTCGGGGATGCCCACCCGCTCCACCAGCGGGAAGGGATCCTCCGGGTCCGGCGTCTGGAGGATCCGCCAGGCCAGCATCATCCCCGCCGCCTTGCCGCCGATCTTCCCCTGCCCGATCCGCCGCTCGTAGATCCCCCGCAGGTCCGATGAGGTAAAGTGTTCGCGAGCGATCCCCACGAAGGCCAGCTGGTCGCTGATGATGCTCTTGATGAGGACGACGCGGATCTCCTTGAGATGGGGGAGCACCGCTTTGCGTTGCTCCGGGGGGGCGGCCTCGTAAGCCTCCGCCTGGGCGAAGAGGGCCTCCACCGGGGCCAGCTCCGGGTTGAACGTGAGCACCGGACGATGCCCCGGCGCCCGCTCCTCGAGCACCGAGCGGACGATTTCCACGAACAGGCTGTGGGGGAGGTTGTAGGCGAAATAGAACTCCGTCAGCTGGTCCCGGATCTGGGCCAGCCGTTCCTCCCACTCCTCCGCCGATTCCTGGCCGAAAGGATCCGTGAGCCCTTCGAGGCGCTGGGAGATCAGCGCCTTCTCCCGGACCTCCGCCTCGAAGGCCTCGGGGGTGATGATGCCGCGGGCGAACAGCTCCTGACGCATCCGCTCCCGAATCCGGCGGGCCAGGATCGGGTAACGGAGGATCTCCAGGTGCAGGGCCAGCGCCGGCGGCAGATGCCAGGGGTATCCGTGCTCGCCATCCATCCGCCTTCGCCCATCCGTGGAATCCTGGATGCTGAGCATACTGCAAGCCCATGCCGCGGTCAAAATTCCCGGCTCCCCGGGATTTTCCGCGACGCCGCCATCCGGCCCCCTGATCGATTCCTCTGTCGCCCATTCGTATCATATTCACAGGCATCCCTCCTCCTGAACGATCGCGCTAAAATCACAGCAGGAGGATCCCGATGGGCGAACCATGGGTTTTCTGTGACGAAGTGATCATTGAAGTGAAGGCCGGCGACGGCGGAGATGGCTGCGTCTCGTTCCGGCGAGAGAAATATGTGCCCATGGGCGGGCCGGATGGTGGGGATGGGGGCAAAGGGGGGGACGTGATCCTGCGGGTGAACCCCCATTTGAACACCCTGGCATATTATTATCGCCATCGCCACTTCCGGGCGGAGAACGGCCGTCACGGTCGCGGAGGCCGGAAGACCGGGGCCAGCGGAAAGGACCTGATTCTGGAAGTGCCGCCCGGCACCGTCGTCCGGGATGCGGAGACCGGGGAGATCCTGGCGGATCTCACGGAACCGGGACAGACGGTGATCGTCGCCCGGGGAGGACGGGGCGGGCGGGGGAACGCCGCTTTCGTCAGCCCGACGAATCAGGCCCCCCGGATCGCAGAGCGCGGGGAGCCCGGGGAATTCCGCCGCCTCCACCTGGAGCTGCGCCTTCTGGCGGATGTTGGATTGATCGGCAAGCCGAACGCCGGGAAATCTACCCTGCTGGCCGCTGTCACCGCCGCTCGACCGAAGATCGCGGATTATCCCTTCACCACCCTCCATCCGCATCTGGGCGTCGTGGTGCTGGATGATACGGCTTCCTTCGTGCTGGCGGACCTGCCCGGTCTGATCGAGGGGGCTCATCGGGGGGTTGGCCTTGGACTGGCCTTCCTGCGTCACGTCGAGCGCACCCGCGTCCTGATCCATCTGCTGGATGGCCTCTCCCCGGACCCGATCGCGGATTACGAGGCGATCCGGGCGGAGCTCGGCTATTACAATCCGGAATTGCTGAAGCGGCCGGAGATCATCGCGTTCAACAAGATGGATCTGCCGGAAGTTCAGGCCCGATGGCCGGAAGTGGAAGCGGCTTTCGCTGCGCGGGGCCTTGTGGTTCATCCGATCTCCGCCGCGGCGAAACAGGGCACCCGGAACCTGATGTGGGAAGCCTGGAAGCGATTGCAGGAAGCGCCGCCTCCGCCCCCGCTGCAGCCCACCGCGCCCCCCCTTGTCCGGCGCGAGACCCCGATCCAGGTGGTCCGCGAGCGGGATGGATGGCGGGTTCTGGGAACAGCGGCGGAGAAAGCCGTGCGGATGGCCCGCCTGGATTCCGAGGAAGGCCTGTTGCATCTCCACCGCCAGCTGGAACGATTGGGCGTCATCGAGGCCCTGGAGCAGGCCGGGGTCCGGCCAGGGGACACCGTTTATATCGGCGAGGTGGAGCTGGAGTGGGTGGACTGGGCCGATGTGGGAAAGCGGGCATAAGGCTCCATCGGATCTCATGGCGGAATCCGGAGCGTTTCGAATGAACCGCCTCGGCCTTCTGGGAGGAACCTTCGATCCGCCCCATTACGGCCATCTGGTGCTGGCCGAACAGGCCCGGATCCAGCTGGGTCTGGATCGGGTGCTGTTCATCCCGGCAGCGCAACCACCGCACAAGCCGGCCGCGGAGGTCACGCCGATTGAGCATCGTTTGAACATGCTGGCGCTGGCCATCGCGGGTAATCCGTTTTTCGAGATCTCCCGGGCCGACATCGATCGCCCGGGCCCTCATTACACCGTCGACCTGCTGTCCCATCTGCGAACGGCCTATCCGGAAGCCGAGTTCTTTTTTCTGATGGGATCCGATTCGCTGGTGGATCTCCCCCGGTGGCGGGAGCCTCACCGCCTGATCCAGATGACCTGGCTGGCGGTGATGCCCCGACCCGGATATGTGGTGCACATGCCGCTTCTGGAACAGGCGTTGCCGGGGATCAGCAAGCGGCTGATCTGGCTGGACGCGCCCTTCCTGGACATCGCTTCCCATGATCTGCGGCGGCGCGTGAAAAGCGGCGGCTCGATCCGGTATCTGGTCCCCCCGGAGGTGGAGACCTATATCTACACCCACGGTCTGTATCGCAACGCCGCGGCCTTTTCCTCAGGGAAACCCTGATCCCACTCCGGATCCAGATGATGATCCAGCTGATCGCCATCCAGATGCGCTGGTCTCCTCAGGATGGATCTTCCCCTGGGGCTTTTATTGCCCGCATGGATGGGCTGATGGCCCGGGCCGCCGAGCGGCTGGATCCGCGGAAGCCGGCGCTGGTGGCCTTCCCGGAGGATGTGGGGCTGCTGGCCGCGCTGGCGGTTCTCCCTCCAGGGCTGCGAAATCAGCCCACGATGGCGAAGGCCATGGCCTTTGCCCTGCGCCAGCAGTTCCTCCCTGCCCTCTACCATCGTCTCCGCTATCGGGTGAGCTGGGCCCGCGCCCTGCTGCTGGCCATCCAGCCGCGACTTGTTCCGCTTTATCTGAGCGCCTTCTCCACCCTCGCCCGAAAATATCGCGTGGTTCTGGTGGCGGGCTCCGCCCCGCTGGCCGCCCTCCCCCACGCCTCCGGATCCCGCCTGGAGGCCCTGCGCCCTCGGGGGCCTGCTGTCTACAACACCGCCGCGCTCTTCGGGCCGGATGGATCCCTGATCGGCCTTCAGCGGAAAGTCGCGCGGATCGATCTGGAAGGCCCCCAGGGCCTGGATCTCAGCCCGGGATCCCTGGAAGACATCCAGGTGTTCCCGACGGAAGTCGGTCGGGTGGGGATCGCGATCTGCCTGGACGCCTTCGCGCCGGAATCCCCGGTGCGGGAACGGCTGGCCCGCCTGGGGGCGGAGATCCTGGTCCAGCCCTCCGCCAACCCGGGGCCCTGGACGCCGGAGCAGCAGGCGGACTGGCTTCGAGGGGCCTGGGCGGCAACGGTTCAGGAGGGATGTTTCGTTTATGCGGTCAATCCCATGATGACGGGCGCCCTCTTCGATCTGGCCTTTTACGGACAATCCGCCCTCATCGCCCGCGATGCGGATCGGACGCCCGGGGATCAGGGTTACCGGGATATCGGCCCGATGCCCGGCTTCCTCGCCGTCGCCCAAAGGGACGATTCGGAAGAGATCCTGACCGCCCGGGTGCCGCATCCGGAGGAGCGTCTATAGGGGCTGCTGCACCAGCTGGAGCCAGTGGCAATCGCTTTGCCGAAGGCCATATTCTCGAGGACACTCTGGCCGTGCTCAAAGCCATGCTTTGCTGGGCCGGGGAGATCTGGTCTATCTTTCGGACTTTGCGGAAATCCAGGGCATGCCTTATCGAGCCCAGGCGGAGGCGCTGGGGATCCGGCCGCTCGCCCCGGCGAAGCGCCAAGCGCAGGCCGAAGCCATCCGCGCCGGTCTACGGCGCACAGAAGGAGAAAGCCTCTGGGCTGCTCCTTACGCCCTGGAAGCCTTCCTGCCCTTATTAGCCTTCGGGGCAATCCGACCCATAGGCCTTAGGTCTGGGGGCTACCCTCCACGCCCCCAGGCCCCAAACCTCCCCGGACTTCCTCAAGGAGGAGCAGCCGTCTCAATCTCGCTCCTCCGGGGCGCGGGGTTCCCCGCGCAGGCCCCGGTTGACCAGGCCGTGGACCTTCAGGGGCAGCCCGAACAGCCGGATGAAGCCCGCCGCATCCTTGTGATCGTAAGCCCCTACCGTGTCGAAGGAGACGATATCCTCCCGATAAAGGCTGTAAGGCGAGCGCCGGCCCACCACGAAGACGTTCCCCTTATACAGCTTGAGGCGCACCTCTCCCGTGACATGGCGCATGACCGTCCTCACGAAGGCATCCATGGCCTCCCGCAGAGGGCTGAACCACCAGCCGTAATAGACCAGCTCCGCATACCGCAGCGCCAGGCCCTGCTTGAAATGCATGGTCTCGCGATCCAGACACAGCGTCTCCAGCGCCCGCAGGGCCTCCACCAGGATGGTTCCCCCTGGCGTCTCGTAAACCCCGCGGGACTTCATTCCCACCAGCCGGTTCTCCACCAAATCCACCCGCCCGATGCCGTGCTTCGCGCCCAGCGCATTGAGGGCCTCCATTAAGGGAACCAGCCCCATCGGCTGGCCGTTCAGCGCCACGGGAACCCCCTGCTCGAAGGCCAGGGTGATGGTCTCCGGGGCATCCGGGGCCTTCGTGGGATCCACCGTCCACAGATAGACATCATCCTCAGGCTCCCAATCGGGATCCTCCAGTGGTCCGCCCTCGTGGGAGACGTGCCAGAGGTTGCGGTCACGGCTGTAGCGGCTGCTGCTCCACTCGACAGGGACGCCGTGGGCGCGGGCGTATTCATAAGCCTCGCGGCGGGAGGTGATCGACCACTCCCGCCATGGGGCGATCACCCGCAGATGGGGCGCCAGGGCCTGATAGGCCAGCTCGAAGCGGACCTGGTCATTGCCTTTCCCGGTCGCCCCATGGGCCACCGCGTCAGCCCCCTCCTGGAGGGCGATCTCCACCTGATGCCTGGCGATCAGGGGACGCGCCATGGCGGTCCCCAGCAGGTATTTGCCCTCGTAGACCGCGCCGGCCTGCACGGTGGGCAGCACATAATCCCGCAGGAACTCCTCCCGCAGGTCGCGGATGATCACCTTGGAAGCCCCGCCGGCGTAGGCCCGCTCCTCGATCCCCTTCATCTCCTCCGCCCCCTGGCCGATATCCGCACAGAAGGCGATCACCTCGCACCCATAGGTCTCCCGCAGCCACGGGATGATGGTGGAGGTGTCCAGACCGCCGGAATAGGCCAGGACCACCTTGCGAACCATATTCACCTCCTCCTGAAATAAGGGCTTCGAATTCGGGTATGATATCGAGGCGGCGTGATCCCCCCTCATTCCAGCTGAAGCATCACCGCAACCTCATCACACCGTTCCCGGAGCGGACAACGCATGCAATCCCGCCACACCTTCTCCGGGAAGCGGTCGCGCTCGGCAACGGCAAAGCCCAGGCGCTCAAAAAAAGGAACCGCCCGGGTGAGGGCGAACACCGTGCGCGCCCCGGCGGATCGCGCCTGCTCCACCAGCGCCTGCACAATGGCTCCCCCCACCCCGTTGCCCTGATAGGCTTCATCCACGGCCAGAGAGCGAATCTCCACCAGGGTGGGGGACATCCACACCAGCGAACCGCAGCCCACGATCCGGCCCCCCGCTTCCGCCACCACCCAGTCCGGGAGCGTGGCCGCGATCTCCTCCGCGCTCCGTGGGAGAAGCCATCCCCGCCGGGCATAGTCGTTCACCAGAGCGTAGAGGATGGGGATGTCTTCCAGACGGGCAGGCCGGATCCGCATCGGGTTCCCCCTCCTTTCATGGCTTTCGTTCTGTGGCTGGAACAGGCTTCGAAAGCGCCTCGACGCTGTGAACATCATCGGTTCCTGCTCTCTTTTCATGGCTCCCCCGGAGAGCGGAGAGGAAAAACCTGAAGATCCGCTATCCCATGCCCGCCGCCATCGCCTCCTGGAGGATCGCGACAGCCTCATCGATGTGGGATCGCTCGACGATCAGCGGAGGAACCATCCGCACGACATGGTCGCCGGCCGTCGTGAGGAGCAACCCCCGCTCCAGCGCGGCCATCGTGACGGCCCGCGCGTCCCCTTCGATCTCGATCCCCACCAGCAGGCCCCGTCCCCGGATCTCCCGAACACCCGGGAGCTCCGCCGCATGCAGGCGCTCCATCAGATAAGCTCCGGTCTCCCGTACATGGGCCAGGAAGGTCGGGTCCCGAAGGCGCTGGAAGACATGCAAGGCCACCGCGCTCACCAGCGGCCCGCCGGCGAAGGTGCTGCCGTGGTCCCCCGGCTGCAGGACGGCCGCCACCTTCTCCCGCATCAGCACCGCGCCGATGGGCAGCCCGTTGGCCAGGGGCTTGGCCACCGTCAGCAAATCCGGCTCCACCCCATACGCTTCGTAGGCCCACAGCGTCCCCGTGCGCCCCAGGCCGCACTGCACCTCATCGAAAATCAACAGCGCACCCGTCTCATCGCACCGGGCCCGCAGGGTTCGCAGGAACTCCGGCGAGGCGATGTGCACGCCCCCTTCCCCCTGGATCGGCTCCACGATCACGGCGCAGGTTTCCGCCGTGATCGCCGCCCCGGCGGCCTCCCCATCGTTAAAAGGGGCAAAGGTCACGCCGGGGATCAGAGGGGCGAAGGGTTCGCGGTAGGCGGGCTTCTCGGTGACCGAGAGGGCGCCCATCGTGCGGCCGTGGAAGCTGTGGGTGAAGGCGACAAATCCGATCTTGCGGTCATCGTAGTGCGTTCGGGCGAACTTGCGGGCGAACTTGAGGGCCGCCTCGACCGCCTCAGCGCCGGAGTTGCAGAAGAAGACCCGGTCGGCGAAGCTGTGGGCGACCAGGGCCTCCGCCAGGCGGAGATGGGGCTCGGTGTGGTAGAGATTGCTCACATGGATCAGCCGTCGGGCTTGCTCCGCGATCACCTGCGCGACTCCGGGATCCGCATGGCCCAGGGCGCAGACAGCAATCCCGGCCACGAAATCCAGATACCGCCGGCCAGCCGCGTCGTAGACATACACGCCCTCGCCGTGGGTGAAGACGATAGGCGGCCGCCGATAGGTCGGCGCCAGCACCCGCTCCGCAAGCGCCACCAGCGCCCCTGTATCCATGCGCTCATCCCTCCTGGATGATCTCTGTGCCTCCCTCTCGAAGGCCCGCCAGATTGGTGATCCGCGCGCGACGCACCCCGGCCGCCAGGGCCCCCAGCGCGGAGCGCACTTTGGGGATCATGCCGCCGCGGATGACCCCGGCTGCGATGAGGGCCTCGACCTCCCCGGCATGGAGCGAAGATCGGATCGAGTCGCCCACTTGAACCCCCGGCACATCGGTGAGGAGAACGAGCTCATCGGCGGGAAGGGCCGCGGCGACCGCGGCGGCCATCTGGTCGGCGTTCACGTTGTAGAGGCCCTCCGGCCCCAGCCCGATCGGGGCGATCACCGGAAGGAGCCCCTCCGCGACCCAGCGCCGGAGGCGCCCGGCATCCACCTCCACCGGCATTCCCACCCGTCCCAGATGGGGCACCGGGCGCACGCGCACCAGGCCCAGATCGGCCCCGCACAGCCCCAGAGCCGGCAGACCCGCCCGCGCGAGGGCCGCCACCAGGGTTTTGTTGGTCAGCCCCGCCAGGATCATTACGGCCAGCTCCAGGGTCTCCTCATCGGTTACCCGCAATCCCTCGACATACCGGGGGGTGAGGCCGATCCGCTGCTGCCATGCGCTCACCGCCTTCCCGCCGCCATGGACCAGGATGGGCATCGGTGAGAGCTCCTTCAGAGCCGCGATCAAACCCTCCAGGAACGCCGGTTGATCCAGCTCATGGCCTCCGATCTTGATCACCCGCATGGCATCTTTTCACCGCGGAGAGTTCCGTAAATCCGGGAAGGTGTTCCATCATTGCAATCCGGCCGTCTCCTCCAGACCGAACATCACATTGAGGTTCTGCACCGCCTGCCCGGCGGCGCCTTTGATCAGGTTGTCAATGGAAGCGGTGAGAATAACCAGGCCCGCCTCCGGCACGCCCGTCACAGAGAGCACACAGAGATTGGTGCCCACGCTATGGCGCAGCGTCGCCAGAGCCCCCGGCGGCAACACCTTTACAAAGGGCTCCCCGCTGTAGGACTCCACCAGCAGATCCCGAACCATCTCCGCGGTCCATCCCGGGGCCAGGGGAACGTAAATCGTAGCCAGGATCCCCCGGGCCACCGGAAGCAATTGAGGGGAAAACACCAGCGGGCCCAGCGCGCCATTAACGGTGTGAAGCGCCTGCTCGATCTCCGGCAGGTGCCGGTGAGCCCGGCCGATGTTGTAAGGGGAAAGATTCTCGTCCACTTCCACGAAATGGGTCGTCAGGGAGGGTTTGCGCCCCGCCCCGGAGACCCCCGATTTCGCATCCACGATGATCGGGCCCGGGCCGATGGCACCCATCCGGGCCAGCGGGAGCAAGGCCAGCAGGGTCGCCGTGGGGTAGCAGCCGGGGTTGGCGATCAGACGGGCAGAACGAATCGCGGGGCGGTTCCACTCCGTTAGGCCGTAAACGGCCTCCTCCAGGAGATCCGGAGCCGGATGCTCCTCCTTATACCATCGGGCATAGATCGCTGGATCCTTCAGCCGGAAGTCCGCCGAGAGGTCAATCACGCGGATCCCCGCGGCGAGGGCCCGACGGGCGACCGGGGCGGAGACGCCGTGGGGCAGCGCCAGAAACACCGCATCCACCCGATCCAGGGGGGCTTCGGCAAAGCTGACGATCGGGAAGTCCTCGGTCAGGGGGAACAGCTGGGCCAGGGACCCCCCCGCCCCGCTCTCGGAAGCCGCGAAGACGATCTCCACCGCCGGGTGCCGCCGCAGCAGCCGGAAGATCTCAAACCCGGCATATCCGCTCACCCCATAAATCCCGACGCGAATCATCACCACCCCTCCAGAGAAAACGAGCAGGACTTACGCCCTTGCGGATGGGGCGCAGGCCGCCAGGCCTGCACCATTCTCCTTTTGACTCGCCTTGTGGCCTGCATGGACCCCTGGCCGCTTCCGTGGTCCTAAATCGGACATCGCCGCGGATGGGTTCCCGGGAGCGGCACCACCCCCCTTCGAGGCCCTATGGCGCAAAGCTTCATGAAAACAAAACCCCCCGGGCATCGGAGCCCGGGGGGTAGAACATACCGCGGAACTGCCAGAAATCAACGGCCAATCACCCGCCTCCCCGCACCGGACCCGATGCCCGGCAGGGCCTCTGGACGACGGATACGTGGGAAGCGGGCGATGCCGTTCAACATCCTCACCTGATCCCCCATGGTTTGGGATCAATCATAAGCGACTTCCAGAAACTTGTCAAGCAGCGCCGTCGGGGCGAAAGCCCCCACCCCATGGATTGCCGATCGCGTCCCCCAGGGCGTTTCACCGTCCTATCGCGGTCGCTCATAGACCTCCGGGTTCACACAATGGGGAAGCCGCTCGCCCCGCAGGCCGGCCAGGACGTTGAGAGCCGCCAGCTCCGCCATGCGGTTCCGGGTGGTCACCGTCGCGCTGCCGATGTGAGGGACCACGATACAATTCGGCAACTGGAGGAGCGGATGATCGGCAGGGAGGGGCTCCGGATCCGTGACATCCAGAGCGGCGGCGAAGATGCGTCCATCCTTCAGGGCCTCGTAGAGGGCCTCCGTGTCCACAATGGGGCCGCGGGCGGCGTTGATCAGGACAGCGGTGGGCTTCATTTTGGCGAAGGCTTCCCGGTTGATCAGACGGTAGGTCGTGGGGTTGAGATCCGTATGGATCGTGATGAAATCGCTTTCACGAAAAAGAGTATCCAGATCGACGAACGTCGCGCCCAGCTCCGATTCCGCGGCCTCGTTCCGGCGCACGTCGTGATACAGGATGCGCATGTTGAATCCTTTCGCCCGGCGGGCCACCGCCGTCCCGATCCGCCCCATGCCGATGATCCCGATCGTGGCCCCGTAGACATCCTGCCCCAGCAGCAGCAGCGGGCCCCAGGTCACCCACCGCCCCTCCCGCACGTAGTCGACGGCCTCCTTGATCCGTCGGGCGGCGGCCAGCAGCAGGGCCCATGTGAGATCCGCGGTGGCCTCCGTCAGGACCCCCGGCGTGTTCCCCACGGGGATGCCCCGTCGGGTGCATTCCGCCACATCGATGTTATCGAAACCGACGGCCATGTTGCTGACGACCTTCAGACGGGGTGCTGCATCCAGCAGCTCGGCGTTCACCTTCTCCGTCAGCAAGCAGAGCAGGCCGTCCGCATCTGCCACTTCCCGCAGCAGGACCTCCCGGGGAACCGGCAGGTCGCTGTCCCATACCTTCAGCTCCGCGTGCTCCCGCAGGATCTCGAAGGCCCGCTCCGGGATCCGCCGGGTGATGTAGACTTTGGGCTTCGCCATGGGAGGCCTCCGTATTCTGAAGGCTTGTCTGATCCCTCACCCCGTTGTGCAGCAAAGCGGCGCAACGGGATGGAAGAAACAGGGACGACCGCAGCCCCACCGCCCTCATTTATCCGAGACCGCCGCTCTCCAGCGCGTCCACCGCCTGGTCCACCAGCTCCACCAGCTCCTCCCATTCCTCCTCGGTCAGGTGGATCGAGACATTGCCCAGCTCGAGGTGGAAAAGGGACTGGCCGTCATCCCCGGTGCTGCGCCAGAGCGTGAAGTGCTCTGTCTCCGCCAGGGTCTCCATCGTGAACTCGTCTTCCGGATCGTTCGAGAACATGACGTGCTCCTTTCACAAAGATGGTGAGGTTCGAGGCGTGGAGGATCCCTCCTCCTTACGCCAGGCCGCCAGATCCAGGGTGAGGCGGGCGAAGAAGCTGTTCGGTGGCAGCGCTCCGGTGCCGTATTCCATCTCAACTACCCGGGCCTGCAGCCGCAGATCCCGCGTCTCGACTTCGATGATCGCGCCGGGGGTGGCCAGCACCAGATCCCCCTTCTGACGCAGCCGCGCCTGGAGTCCGCTATCCCGGTATGCATATTCGCTGGCCAGCACTTTGGTCACCGTTTTGATATCGTTCTTGTCAAACAGCCAGACCTCGAAGGCCGTGACCTTCACTGGATCCCCGACCCCGATGGTCTCCGAGATGCCCACCCCATATTCCCCGAGGAACTCCCCATTGGGCAGCTCGATGGGGAAGGAGAGATCGAAATGGTCATCCCCCAGCTTATAGGTCACCTGATGCTGGGAAAGGGGCGGCTCCCAGGTTTCCGGATAGGCTTCCCCAGGGGCAGTTCGCTCCAAGGCCGTGGGGGCAACCGATGGGCCGGCGGGGGCCGTTGCGGGGGCTGGGCGTCGGGGAGCGGCCCTCAGAGCAGGGCGACGTCGGAGCCAGAAAGCGCCGATCCCCAACAGCGCCAGTCCGGCCAGTCCGATCAGACAGGGAGCCGGAACACCCCCTCCCCGGGCGGGCGCGGGCGGCGCGGGGACCTGTTCCCAGACATCCGCCAGCCGCTCCATCGTGCTTCGACGGGAGAGATCAGCCTCCTGTTGCGCCAGGCGCCGGATCTCCCTCGCAGCATCCCGGGGAGGCCATCGCTGGCCCAGCCAGCTCACGCTGTCCTCCGGGCGCAGGAATCCGGCCCGGACAGCGTCGGCCAGCAGGCGCAGGTAGTTCGCCCGGTAATCGACCCGCAGATCCACCGGCGCGGCGTCCGTCCACTCCACCGGAGCGATATACCAGCCGTAAATCAGGCCGCTGGCCAGCCCGACCAGGAAGGCCACCGCTCCGATCTGCAGGGCCTGACGGTACGGTCTGAGCAGGATCCCGAGGGCTTGCAGGATGGTTTTCACGGCAGACCTCCTTACCGGATTCTCGAGGACCTCTCTCGCCCGATGATGCGGGCGCGCTTTCGCCCGCCTGCCCCTTTCTGCATTCCATCGGCTGGAGCCCAGGCCATCTGGCTGTCTCCCTATCCTTCAGATGGGAACCTGGTTGCGCCCATCCAGACCACGACAGACCGGGTTCATCGCACCGGGATCAGCGGATCCCGCGAAGCGTGGGTCAGGACTTCGCGCACACCATCGGTATCGATCACCACCATATCCTCGATGCGAATACCCCCCCATCCACTGATGTAGATCCCGGGCTCCACCGTCAGGACCGCGCCGGCCGGGACGGGATCCTCGGCGATGGGGCCGGCGGAAGGCTTCTCGTGGATCTCCAGGCCAACCCCATGGCCCAGGCCATGACCGAAGGCGTCCTTGTAGCCCGCCTCCTCAATCACCGCGCGGGCCAGCGCATCGATCTCCTTGCCGGGCATCCCGGCCCGCATATTCCGGATCGCCGTCTCCTGGGCGCGCAGGACGATCGTGTAGAGCTCCCGGAAACGCCGGGGCATGCGGCCCAGGACGAAAGTGCGGGTGATATCGGAATGATAGCTATCCACCCGCGCCCCCAGGTCCACGATGATCGGCTCCCCGATCTTCAACCGGCGATCGCCCGGATGATGGTGGGCCATGGCCGCGTTCGGGCCGGAGGCAACGATCACATCGAAGGCCACATCGTCCCCGCCATGGGTGCGCAGATACTGCTCGGCCAGCCATGCAGCCTCCCGTTCCGTCATCCCCGGCCGCAGCCGGCGCCGGAGATACGCCATGGTGGCATCGGCGACGCGCGCGGCCTCCCGCATGCGGGCCAGTTCCTCTTCGTCCTTAACGGCCCGCATCGCCTCGATCCAGTCCTTGATGGGAACCCATTCCACATCCGGGGTAGCTTCCTTCCAGGACATCCACTGGTCTACGGTGAGATGAGCGCTCTCGAAGCCCACCCGGCGGGGCGAGCCGATCTCCTTCAAGAATTCTGGAAGAACCTCCACGAAACGGCGGCTGGGAAGGCGATAAAGGGTGAAATCCGGCGACTGGCGAGCGGCCTGTTCCCAGTAGCGGAAATCCGTCAGGATCCAGGCCTGGCGCGGTGTGATGCAGAGAACGGCAGCGGAGCCCGTGAAACCGGAAAGGTAACGAACATTCGGAAGGTAGGTGATGAAGACAGCCTCGAGGTTCTCTTCGACCATTCGCCGGCGCACTCCTTCCACTCGCTCACGATGCCGGGTGCCCATTCTGAGCGCTCCAGGGAAGGGAAATCCCCCTAATAGGGGGCCGTTTGGGTTCCTATCGTAATGGATTTCGCTGACCTGAGCAAGGGCCTCGCCCAGGACGGCATGGCTTTCGGATTCTCGTGAAGAACGAGCGCTGCGTTGAGGCTTCTCCTCAATAGACCGGGTGGTCCTTCTATTCGGCTGCCTTCAGCGGTTGGCCCATCTCCAAAATCCCCCCCATTGATGAAAAAGCGATAGAATGAGCTATAGGCGGACGGTTCGGCCTCTATCATCGCGCGATCTGCTTTCCAGGGCTTTCCGCGAGGAGAGGGAAAGGAACGCCCATGCGTCGGCTTCTGGTGTTGGGCTGGATTATATGGTTGGCGGCATGGGGAGGTGGGGCTCAGGAGCCATCAGCCCGACGGGTGCTGTGGTTGCGAGTCGAAGGGGCCCTGACTCCGGTCGTGGCCGATTACCTGCGACGGGGGATCCAGACCGCTCAGGATCAGGAGGCCGAGGCCCTCATCCTGCAACTGAACACGCCGGGTGGGGAGGTCAATCTCACTCTGCGGCTGGTCTCGATGATCCGCGAAAGCCCGGTCCCCGTGATCGTCTACGTAGCCCCGCGCGGGGCGATCGCGGGATCCGCCGGAACGCTGGTGACACTGGCCGGGCATCTGGCCTGGATGGCGCCGGAGACGGCCATCGGGGCCGCCTCTCCGGTAGGAGGTCAGGGAGAGGATCTTCCGGAGACCCTCAGCCAGAAAGTCAAAGAGATCCTCAAGGCCCAGGTCCGCAGTCTGGCCGAACGACGGGGGCCCGAGGCCGTACAGCTGGCCGAAGCGGCGGTGGAATCCGCAAAGGCAGTAAGCGCCCGGGAAGCGGTGAAGGCGGGCCTGGTCGATGGAATCGCGGAGAACCCGGAGGACCTGCTCCGCCAGCTGGATGGTCGGACGGTCCCGGTCCAGGGCCAGCCGCGCACGCTCCGCACCCTGGGCGCCGTCATCGTTCCGCTTCCGATGAACATCGTGGAGGAAATCCTCCATCGTCTGGTGAACCCGAACATCGCGTTGATCCTCCTGGCCATCGGCGTCCAGGCTATTCTGATCGAGCTCTCCAACCCGGGCGGCTGGGTGGCCGGGTTCATCGGCGTGGTGTGTCTGCTGCTGGCAGCGTATGGGATCGGTGTGCTGCCCGTCAACTGGCTGGGGTTGCTTCTGATCGCGGTCGCGATCGTCCTGTTTATACTGGATGTCAAAGCCCCAACCCATGGGGCCTTAACGGCCGTGGGGACTGCCACCTTCATCGCTGGCGCGCTGGTGTTGTTCGCCCCGGTCGCCCGTTCCCCTTTCCCACCCCTTTCTCCGTGGGTCGCAGGCGGCACCGGGCTGGCGATGGCCGGCTTCTTCGGATTCATCGTGGCGAAGGCGCTTCAGGCACAACGGCGGCCCAGCGTGATGGGCGTGGAGGCCCTGATCGGTCGTCTGGGAGAGGCCCGGACGGACCTCAATCCCACGGGGATGGTGCATGTAGCCGGTGAATTGTGGACAGCGGAGAGCGAAGCCGGTATGATAGCGGCTGGCACCCCCGTTCAGGTTGTGGGGGTGGAAGGCCTTCGCTTGCGAGTGCGGAAGTGGATGCCATCCGCCGGTTCGCCAACCTCTGCGCCCTCGCCCGAGCATCCAGGGATTGTATCCTGATGCGGATGGCTTTCAGTGGCCCAGACCGGAGGTAGAGATACCCACGATGATCCGTCTCGGAAACGGAACCGATCGCCTGCGAATGCTGATCATCCATCCCGATCTGGAGACCGGAGAGCGACTGGTCCGGAGCGCCGTGCAGGCCGGGCACGCCGCTCACTATGCTCACGATCTGCGCGGGGTTCTGGCGCTGATCGCTCGGGCCATCCCCGATATCATTGTGGCGGATCGGGAGTGGCTGGAACGTAACGGCCGCGGATTGTTCAGCGCCCTTCGAGGCTGCTCCCCCCTCCCCCTAATCTGCCCGGTGGAAAGCATAGATCGGGATCCGATCTGGGATCGGCTGGCCCGAGCCGTGCAGGCATTCCAGACATGGACCGGTGGGGAGGTCATCCGGGTGGGATCTTTGATCATTGATCATGGCCGCAAACAGGTGATCTGGCGTGGCCAGCCTGTGCAGCTTCCCCCACTTCAGTTCAAAATCCTGACCGTCCTGGCCCGACGGGCGGGCCAGGTGGTCTCGCACACGGACCTGGTGCGGGAGGTCTGGGGGATCGAAGCCGACGATCCGGAAGCCCGCGAGCTGTTAAAGGTTCATATCCGGCAGATCCGCAAGCGCCTGGGGCTGGATCCAGAGCGGGGAGAGGTTCTGGTTTCCGTGCGCGGCTTCGGCTATATGCTGACCTCGCCGGAGGAGGAAGGATGAGGGAGCAGCCGGACCGACGGCGGGGGTTGTGGATCGGCTACACGTTGCTTGGCGTGTTTGGCTTGATCGCGATCGCCGGAGGCCTGATCACCGCAACCCGTCCGCCCTCGCCATGGATTGCGCTGGCCTCCACCGTGGCCGCCCTGGCGCTGATGGGTGCTCTCGTCGTCGGCTACGCCCTGCGGGGGCTGCGATCCGCCCAGTATTACCTGGATCGCAACGGGCTGACGATCACGTGGTGGCCGGCTGTCCATGTAATCCCGATCCACGCCATCCGCGAGCTGCGCCCGGGCCCGGCCAGCCGGAAGGCGATCCAGAGGTGGCGGGGCATGCGCTGGCCGGGCCTGTATGCGGGCCATGCGTGGGCTGTAGAGGAGAACCGGCCCGTCCTCTTCTTCGCCACCGAGGATCTCCCCCGACAGCTCTGGGTGATCACGGAAGCCGCCATCTACGCGATCTCCCCCCTCCATCCCCAGCGCTTTCTGGAGGCTTTCGCCGAGCGAGCGGCGATGGGACCTACCCAGCGTCTCCCCCAGACGACCCTCTTCCCGGGATGGCGTCAGCGGGCGCTTTGGGAAGACCGATGGGCATGGTCGTTGATGCTCATAGGAGGCATTGCCATGTGGGGAATGTGGCTCTGGTTCTGCGGGCAATTCCCCCGCCTGCCCCCATGGGTGCAAATCACGGAATCCGCGGAAACGCTGTTCAGCCCAGCCGCTCATCTGACCCGCTTGCCGCTGCTGGGCGCGCTGACCTGGATCGTGAACGCGGCTCTGGGAAGCATGCTCCACGAGCGGGAGCGGCCAGCGGCCTACGGCCTGTGGCTGGTAGGGCTCCTGGTTCAGATCCTCCTCTTCGGTGCCCTGCTTCAAATCCCGCGATAACGCGATCCGGGGATCGGCGTCATCCCACCCCATGTTTCAGTCCCCGCATCCCACCTGGAGGTGAAGAAGAAAATGGGTCTGAAATCCGACCGCTGGATCCGCGAGATGGCCCTCAACCATCGGATGATCGAGCCTTTCGAAGAATCCCAGGTGCGGCCCGGCGTGATCTCCTACGGCCTTTCCTCCTATGGCTACGACATCCGGGTCGCGGATGAGTTCAAGGTTTTCACGGATGTTTACAGCACCATCGTGGATCCGAAGAATTTCGATCCTCGCTCTTTTGTGGATGTGCGGGGAGAGGTCTGTGTGATCCCGCCGAATTCCTTCGCCCTGGCCCGCAGTGTGGAATACTTCCGGATCCCTCGAAACGTCCTGGTTGTCTGCGTGGGGAAGTCCACCTACGCCCGGTGCGGGATCATCGTGAACGTCACCCCCCTGGAGCCGGAATGGGAGGGGTATCTCACCCTGGAGATCAGCAACACCACACCGCTGCCTGCAAAGATCTACGCTTACGAAGGGATCGCCCAGGTTCTTTTCTTCGAAGCCGATGAGATATGCGAGCGATCGTATAAAGATAAAGGCGGCCGGTATCAGAACCAGCAAGGCATCACGATCCCCCGGGTTCGTTAGAAAGGGTTTCGCCGGGCTTGGGGAGGAAAGCCAACTTCCTCCTGAGGACGTTCGGGCCGGCTCTGGGGCGAGCTGCTGCAAATGAGATGCCGGAAAACCCAAAAGAGTAGAACCGGGTTGCGCTTCTGGGTTCCGCTGCATAAAATAAAAGGCAAGATCCCCACTGCGGGAGGAGAAGATGGTTCCTCATCGGTATCGCTGGGTCGTCGCAAGCCTCTTCCTGAGCATCGCCCTGACCCTGGCGGCGTGCGCCCAGCCGGCCACGCCTGCTCCAACGCCTGCCCCTGCGACCGCGACCGCCCCTGCCGCTCCACAACCCACCCCTACGCCCGCTCCAGCCCGGCCCACCCCCACCGCTGCGCCGAAGGAGATCATCTTCGGAATGCTGCTGGTGGGCCCGTATAACGATCGGGGCTGGAGCCAGGCCCACTTTGAAGCGGGCAAGTATGTGGAGAAAAAGCTTCCCGGCGCGAAAATGCTTTATATCGATAAGGTGAATCCCGCCGACCGTCCGGGGACCACCGCCTCTCAGCTGGCGGAGGAGCTGGTGGCGAAAGGCGCGAAGGTGATCATCTTCAACTCCGATGACCACAAGGACGAGGCCATCAAGTTTGCTAAGGCGCATCCGGATATCGTGGTGATCCATGCCTCGGGGGACGACGCCTGGAAGGAAGGGAAGAACTACAAGGGCATCCCCAACCTGGCCAACGTGATGGGCCAGATGGAGTATGGAAAGATGATCGCCGGTTGCGCGGCGGCTCTCACAACCCAGACGGGCAAGATCGGCTATCTGGGGCCGCTGATCAACGATGAGACCCGACGTCTGGCCGCCTCCGCCTACCTGGGGGCGAAATATTGCTGGGAGAAGTATTGGGGCAAGCGGGCGGCCGATCTGAAATTCAAGGTGACCTGGATCGGCTTCTGGTTCCATATCCCCGGCGTGACCGCTGATCCCACCCAGGTGGCCCAGGATTTCATCAACTCCGGCTACGATGTGATCATCTCCGGCATCGACACCACGGAGGCCCTGCGGGAAGCCGCCAAGGCCACGCAGGCAGGCAAGAAGGTGTGGGCGATCCCCTATGATTACATCGGCGCTTGCGAGGAAGCCCCCGATGTCTGCCTGGGAGTGCCTTACTTCAACTGGGGTCCGTCCTATCTGGCCCACATCAAGGCCGTCCTGGAAGGCAATTGGAAACCGTCCTGGGACTGGGTAGGGCCAGACTGGAAGGACATCAACAACCCGGATACGAGCCACGTCGGCTTCGTGAAGGAGAAGGCATTAAGCCCGGAGGCATCCGCCAAGCTGGATGAGTTCATCAAGGGCCTGGGGGATGGCTCCATCCAGCTCTGGAAGGGGCCGATCCGGCTCCAGGATGGCACGCTTTATGTGGAGGAAGGAAAGGTCGCCACTCCGCAGCAGATCTGGTATCTCCCGCAACTGCTGGAGGGGATGGAAGGCCAGAGCGTGCCGACCAAGTAGAGGGGGCTATACTCTAATTCAGGCTGGAAGGGGGCGGCGGGGGACCGCCCCCTTTTTCTCATCCTCGCCACCGCTTCGCGAATGGGTAACGCCCTGCTGTTCCCCTCTCCCTCGAATGGGAGGGTGGCAGGAGATGAAATTATTCGATTCGCCTGTATTGCGACATCCCTGGATCCGGTGGCCATGAAAGTCGAGATGCGTCATATCTATAAATCCTTCGGCCCGGTGCGGGCCCTTCAGGATGTCAGCCTCACGGTGGAGGCGGGCACCATCCACGGTCTCCTCGGGGAGAACGGAGCGGGCAAGACGACCTTGATGAAGATCCTCTCCGGTTACCTTCGGCCCGATCGCGGGGAGATTTTCCTGGATGGAAAGCCCGTTCGTTTCGCCTCCCCGGCGGAAGGCCTTCGGCATGGGATCGGGATGCTCCACCAGGATCCTATGGACTTCCCAGCCATGTCCGTTCTGGACAACTTCATGATGGGCCATGAAGGCGGATTCTGGCTGGATCGCCGGGGGGCCCGTCGGGCGTTGCAGGAACTAGCCAGCCAGTTCGGTTTCGATCTGGATCCGGATGCCCGGGTGGATCGCCTGACGGTGGGTGAACGACAGCAGCTGGAGTTGCTCCGCCTCCTCTGGCGAGGGGTCCGGGTCCTGATCCTGGATGAGCCGACCACAGGGATCAGCGCCCCGCAGAAAGTCCGGCTTTTTGACACCCTCCGCCGTCTGGCGGGAGAGGGGAAGACCGTTATTTTTGTGACCCATAAGCTGGAGGAGGTGGAGGAGCTCTGCCATCGAGTCACCGTGTTGCGCCAGGGTCGCCTGGCTGGGGAAGCCACGCCGCCTTATTCCCCCCAGCGTCTGATTGAGATGATGTTCGGCCGCCCCCTTCCGATGCCGGAACGACAGCCCGTCCCTCCCGGCGAACCGGTTCTGGAGATCCGAAACCTGGTGGTGGGCGATCACCGGCTCCGGCTAAGCCGGGTGAGCCTCACCGTGCGGTCCGGGGAAGTTATCGGGCTGGCCGGCATGGAAGGAAGCGGCCAGCAATTGTTCATGCGCGCCTGCGCCGGCCTCGTCCGCCCATGGGAGGGCTCCATCCGGGTGCGGGGGAAGGATCTCACCGGAAAGCCTTACCACGCCTTCCTCGAAGCCGGGGTGCTCTTCGTGCCCGCCAACCGTCTGGAGGAAGGCCTGATCCCCGGCCTTACGTTGACCGAGCACTTCCAGCTGGTATATCCAAACGGCCGTTATCTGATCGATTGGGAGCAGGCGCGCGTGGAGGCCCAGCGACGGATTCGGGACTTCAACATCCGGGGGAAGCCTGAGACGGTGGTGGAAGCCCTATCCGGAGGGAACCAGCAGCGGACACTTCTGGCGCTGATCCGAACGCCTGCCCATCTGCTGCTGCTGGAACATCCCACCCGCGGGCTGGATGTGGAATCCAGCATGTGGGTCTGGCGACGGTTGAAGGAGCGGGCCCAGGAAGGCGCGGCCCTGATGGTGATCTCCTCCGATCTTCAAGAACTTCTACAGTATTGCGATCGGATCATCGTTTTCTTCAGCGGCCGGATCTCAGAACCGATCGCCACCGAAGAGCTGACGCTGGATCGGCTTGGCCATATGATCGCCGGGCGCGGATGGTGACGCATAACAAATCCATCAACCGATGGGGTAAGCGAACGCGATGAAAGAAGTCCTTCTCCCCCGTGCTCGTCCTTCTCGATGGGTGGAGTTTGGCTTCCAAGGCCTCTCCATCCTGATGGCCTTGCTGTTCACCACGTTGGTGCTGGTGATAGCAGGCGCCCCTCCGATTGAAGCCTATCGGCAGGTGCTGGAGGGCGCCTTCGGCTCGCTGAAGCGCGCCGCCGATATCCTGGTGGCCTGGGTGCCGCTGATGCTGGTGACCTCCGGCCTGCTGCTCACTTTCACGGCCGGGCTGTGGAACATCGGCGTGGAGGGACAGATCGTGCTGGGGGCGATCGCCGCCACCGGGCTGATGCGCGCCCTGCAGGAGACCAGCCTCCCGCCCCCGCTGATCCTGATCCTCGCCCTGGCCGCCGGGATGGCCGGAGGCGCTGCCTGGGCCAGCCTCGCAGGTCTGCTGAAGATCTATGGGGGCGTCCATGAGATCTTCGGCGGATTGGGATTGAACTTTGTGGCCACCACGATGATCCTGTGGCTGATCTTCGGCCCCTGGAAGCGGCCCGGGATCGGCTCCATGAGCGGCACGGAGCCTTTCCCGGAACGCCTGTGGCTGCCAGTGCTTCCCGGCCTCCGGTTAAGCCCATGGGCGTTGCTGCTGGCCCTCCTGAGCATCGCGCTGGTTTATGTGCTGCTGCGCAACACCTACTTCGGGCTCCGGTTGAAAGCGATCGGAAAGAACATCCGGGCGGCACATCTGCTGGGGGTGCCGACCGCCCGCTATCTGTTCTTGGCCCTGCTGGGATGCGGCGCGATGGCCGGGCTGGCCGGCGCCATCCAGGTCACCGCTGTTTATCATCGGCTGATCCCCCCGATCTCCAGCGGCTACGGCTACCTGGGGCTGCTGGTGGCCATGCTGGCCAATTACCGCGTTTCCTGGTCCATCCCGGTCGCCTTCTTTTTCGCCGCCCTGAACATCGGCAGCATCCAGCTCCCGATCACCCTGAAGCTGGATTCCACCCTTTCCGGGGTGATGCAGGGCGCGCTGGTGCTTTTCGTGCTGCTGATGCAGGGGGCACGAGCTCGCTGGCGATCCAAACTTGCAGCGGAGCAAGGAGATGACGCTTGAGTGGATCTTCGGTCTGGCGGGGGTTCTGGCCGCCGCCGCGCCCCTCCTGATCGCGGTGATCGGTGAGACGTTCTCGGAACGGGCCGGGGTGGTGAATCTCTCGGTCAACGGGGCAATGCTGCTGGCCGCCATGGCCGGCTTCGCAGTTGCCGTGCGAACCGGGAGCCTGGAGCTGGGATTCCTGGCCGGCACCGTCATCGGGGCCTTGATGGCCCTGGTGGTCGCCTTTGCCAGCCTGACCCTTCGTCAATCCCAGGTGGCGGTCGGGCTGGTGCTGGCCCTGCTGGGTCGGGATCTGGCGTATTTCCTGGGGAACCCCTTCATGGGCATGCCCGGTCCCCGCGTGGGCGCGCTCCCGATCCCCGTTTTGAAGGATCTCCCGGTTCTCGGGCCTCTGCTGTTCCAGCAAAGCCCGGTGGTTTACATCAGCCTGGCCACTGTGGCGCTGGCCTGGGTGTGGATTTTCCGGACCCGACCCGGGCTGGTGCTCCGCTGCGTGGGCGAACGCCCTCCCGCCGCGTTCGTACGGGGGGTCCCGGTGACCCGGGTGCGCTATGGATACGCCGTCCTGGGCGGAGCGCTGGTGGGGTTCGCCGGGGCCGCTTACACCCTGGATCTTAAGGGTGGATGGCAGGGGCCGATCTCCGGCATCGATGGGATCGGATGGATCGTGCTGGCCATTACGATCTTCGGAGGATGGCACCCGGTGCGCGGAGCCTTTGGAGCGCTGATCTTTGCCCTGCTCCAGTGGCTCAGCCTGGTTCTTCAACCCCGCCTCCCCGGAATCCCCTCCCAGGTCCTCAATGTGGCACCCTTCCCTCTGATGATCTTTGCCCTGTTGCTGACCAACCTGGGCAACACGGAGTGGGTCCAGACCGCGCTCTCCCGCCTGCCGGAATCCAGCCGCCGCCTTGCCCTCCGGGTTCTCCGCAGCCTCCAGGTTTCCCCACCCGCCGCGCTGGGGACCGTCTTCGAGGAAGAATAGAGGCGAGGCTCCTCTCAATGGGCTTGCTGAGCGGCGCCTCCGGCGCCCGGCCCACTGGGAAACTGTCTATCATCCTTATGGACGGAGACCGCAGAGTTGGCATCCGCCCCCACAGGCCGATTCATGGAGCTTTTCCCGGAAGCCATCGTGCTCATTGCGGTGGTGCGCCATCCGCGAGACTGGCAATGGATCCAGGAGACCCGGGCGTATCGCATCCCGCTTCGTCACGCCCCGCCGCTGGCCCCTTTCGTGGATTTCGTTGCCTTCTACTACACGGCCGCCTTCGGGCCCGAGCGCTGGTCCATCCGTCACTATGCGCCCTTAAGAGGCTACGAGCTGGTCCGACGCCGCGATCTGTTCCCGGAGGAGCCGGATCACCCCCGCGCGGAGGCGCTGTATTATCTCCTGCAACTGGGCCCCATGCAGCCGCTCCCCCAGCCGGTGGCCAGCCGCCGCTGGCATCGGTTCACTTTCCTTCTCACCACGGGCGAGCGTCTGCTTCAAGCATCGGATCTGTCGGAGCTCCCGCTGGAGGGGATCGAGCGGCAACTGCTGCGGGGGGCATTGCGAGAGGAAATCCAGACTTTCAACCGCCGAGGCGATTCCTCCACCCGATCGTGAAATCGCTTCGAAGGAAGCACTCGTGGGGCGCAGGCCGCCTTCAGCGGCCCACACCCCACGAAAACCCATCCCCCCTTCCAGGGACCCCCCAAACGATGGAAAGCCGGGGCAGCGTCCCACAAAGGGAGACCTTACACCTTCAACCGGTAAACCCCCCGTCGGACCCGCTGGAACAGATCCTGGTTCTTGCGGAAGATCAGGGTCAAGCGGGCCCGCTGCATCTGGGGATCCCTTCCCGGAACCTGAAGCCCCCGATCCAACAGCGCCCGGCGGATCTCCTCGAGCTCCATGCCCTGGGGCGCCGCTTTCAGCACCTCCACAATGGTATTCACCAGCTCCCGGGTGCGGCGACGCCGAGGCATCGCGGTCTGTCGGAACAAACCGATCAGCCCCTCGCCCAGCGCTGGATACTTCTCGATGAGCTCCGCGATGTCCTCCAGCAACCGCAACTGGGCCTGGATATACTCTCGCCGCTGCTCTACATCGGCCAGCTGAGAACGCAGCAGGCTGATTCGGCCCTCTAAAATCTCTTTCATGGGAGACCTCCTATTGCAAATGAGATGATCACTGGAATTTTTAGCGCCTCAGAGGCCCGATCCAGCCCCCAACGGATTTTCCCCTCCCCGTATCCCTTGCATCCCGCGAAGAGAAGGGAGGCAGATGGTATACCAGCGGGCACCCCCGAGAGCGCGCCCATCCGCATCCCTATGCGCAGGGATCCTTCGGCCCTCCCGGCCCCTACAAGACCCCCCATCGTCCGACGATCGCTACGATGATCGTCACCGGAAAGGGAGCAAAGCACCGTTCTATTTTGTTCAAAGCCGCGTAGATAAACTGTATCGCAAAATTCAAAGGAAGTCAAATCCCATTGTGAGCATATCACGATCTCCGAACCGACGGTGGATCTCTTCCCTTTGCTCACCCTGGCTTTAGCCGATCGGACAGCTCATTGGAAGATCATCGGACGAAACGAATGGATAAAACCGGTGGAAGAAAGGAGGGAACCGTCGCTTCCCAAGATCCCAAACCTTATTCGCTCATCAACGTTTGCGCCTTCCTCGCCCGGTTGACTTCATCGCCCGTTCGGACGGAATAGATACCGGCTTATCGATGAGAAGGAGCGAGAAGGGGAACCTTAAGACCCTGTCTGTACACGCATCGTCGAAAACAAACCCCTAAGATGGCTGGGTATTATGTTTTAAGGGAATCAATCTGGCGCTCGAGCGATCCGCAGCGGCTGTTCTTATTCCGCTTCCGCCATGGAGCTCTCCGATCGGCGCGCCGCGTGTTCGGACACCTGCTGCCCTTTGGGGCGATCCCCATGGCGGGCGGAGGCCCGGCCTTTGGGGTGTAGACATGGTCGAAGCGATGGGCTGGCCACCTCAAACGGCCCGGGGCCGGTCTGCGAGCGCGGATCAAGGGCAGGAGCGGTGAATGGGGGAGGCGTTGCGGGGGAGGAAGGGAAGAGGGTGGGGCGCTGCGGGAACAGGGCGAGCCGGATCGCCACCGCCCCACCCTCCAGAAACGCGACAGGCGATCAGGGGCACCTTCCCGCTCACGGGCGGAGCAGATAACGCCGTCGAATCCAGGCGCTCAGCGCATCCATGCCGATCACCAGGAGGAGCACCGCGAGGAGCACGGTGGTCAGGCGGGCATACGCCATGGTGCCCAGATACGCCTGCATGTAAAACCCAATGCCCCCAGCGCCCACCAGGCCCAGGAGGGTGGAGGCCCGCACGTTGTATTCCAGCATGAACAGCAGCTGGCTGAGGATGGCGTTGGCGCTCTCCGGCCAGAGGACGAAGCGGATCAGATGGCGGCGCTTCGCCCCCACCCCCCGCATGGCCTCGAGGATCTCCGGATCGATCGCTTCGAAAAGCTCCGCGTAGAGCTTGGCCAGATAGCCCACGGTGTAAAAGGCCAGAGCCAGGGTTCCGGCCAGAGGCCCCAGCCCCACCAGGATGACCATCAACACGGCCCACAGCAGCGAAGGCACTGTTCGAAGGGCGGCGACCACGAGGCGAACCACGGCCACCACACCCGCCGGGAACAGGGTCCGGGATCCCAGCACACCCAGGGGGAACGAAAGGAGAAACCCCAGCAGAGTCCCCGCGAACGCCATCTGAAGGGTCTCCAGGAGGGCGCCGGCAATGGTGGGCAGGACCCGGACATCGGGGGGGAACATCTCCTGAGCGAAGCGGACCAGATTGACCCCTCCCCGCATCCAACGCTCCGCCTCGAAAAACCCCATCCCATTCAGCAGCCAGGCCAGCAGCGCCACCAGCCCCAGGCTGAACCCCAGCTCCCGCCACCGACGCCATTCCAAACCTGACCACGTTCCATGAACGGCCCCATGCTTCAGGCTCATTTCACTCCTTCCCTTCCATGATCTCCCGGAACAACCCCCAGCTCAGATCCAGAGCCGGGCTTTCGAAAACCACCTGCCCCTCTTTCAGGATCACCACGTGATCTGCGAACTCCTGAACCAGCTGGATTTCATGGAGGTTCAGGATCACCGTCAAGCCCCTTTCCCGGGCCAGGCGGTGCACAAAGGCCAGCACCTGAGCCGCCCGGGGAAGGTCCAGGTCGGAGACGAACTCATCCGCCAGGATCAGCTGGGGATCCTGCATCAGGGCGCGGGCGATGGCGACCCGCTGGCGCTCCCCTCCGCTGAGGCGGAACACTTTCTCTTCCGCTTTATCCGCCAGATCCAGCATCTCGAGCAACGCCATCGCCCGCTCGATCTCGGCGCGAGGGAAAAAGCCCAGGGCCGTCCGCCACCCCGGATGACGGGCCAGGGATCCGAGAAGCACATTCTCCAGCGCCGTCAGGCCCCGCACCAGCCCCAGCTGCTGCGGGATATAACCGATGAGCCGACGCAGCGCGGGCTCCAGCTCCCCCTGCAACGGATGCCCCAGGAGGAAAACCCGGCCCTTTGGGAACGGAAGGAGCCCGGCCATGATCCGCATGAGGGTGGTCTTGCCCGCGCCGGAGGGCCCCATGATTGTCCAGAACCCTCCGGCGGGGACCTGGAGATGCACCCCCTGGAGGATCCACTTCCCCTCCCGGTAAGCAAACCAGAGATCCTCCACAGCGACCGCGATCTCCTCCCGGGCCAAGCGCACAGCCCGGCGCAGGGATGGAACAGCTTGGGTCATCGGCGTCCCCTCGTTTCGATTCTCCATCGTATGCCATCCTCACGGTCGAGGCGTCCGCTCCTCTTCCTCCTCTTCGCCGCCCCCACCCTTACCGATCTCGACGCGCTCTGAGAAGGCGATGTGAGTGCGCCGCAGATATGCCTGCAGCGCGCCCAGATGGGTCTGAGCGTCCGTCTTCTGGAAGCCCACGAAGATCCCGGAGATGAACTGGCGCATCAGGCTCCGGTATTCCGGCGCGCCCAGGCCCATGAGGGCCTCGATCACCTTCGAACGCAGCGGCTCCTGAAGGGCCGGGCTCACCACCACCACATGAGAAGGCAGTGGCCCCTGTCGCTCGAGCACGCGGGTGTTCGCCAGAACCTCCCGATAGAGGGTTTCCGGCACATCGCCGGCGATCACCGTAACATCCACCTGGCCGGCCTTCAGGGCCTCCCAGCACGGGCCGTAGCCGCCCGCGAAAAGCACCTGTCCGAAGAAGGCCTTGGGATCCACTTCCTGCCCTTCCGGAGGCTCCGGCAGCAACCCCAGCTCGATCAGCCGGGCCATCGGCCCGATATAGCCGGAGGTGGAGATCGGGCTGGGGAAGCAGGCCCGCTTGCCTTTCAAATCCGCCAGGGCCGTATACGGGCTATCCTTCGGAACCACCCAATAGGAGTAATAATACGTGGCCTCTGTCTTCTGGGCGTCATGGAGCACCTCCCGGACTTCGGCCAAGACGAGCTGGGCGTTCGCCCGTTCCACGGCCAGAAGCCCCGCGAAGGGCCCCATGAACGCCACGTGGGCTTGGCCAAAGCGGAGCGCCTCCACCACCCCGGCCTGGCTGAGGGGGACATAAATCTCCACATCCACCCCCGGCCCCAGGCGCTGCTCCAGATACCGCTCCAGCGGCCGGGCTTTCTCCTGAACCTCGGCCGCCGTCAGAGTGGGCTGCACCGCGACCACCAGCCGCGTGGAGGGCGCCCGCTGCGGCGCACACGCGGCGCTGAGCCCCAGCAACGCCCCGATCGCCAGTAACCGATAAAGGGAAAGATGCATCGGATTCCTCCCGCGCTAAGATGTCACATCGATCACTGTAGCGATCGGCCGGCTCGCTGTCAATAGAAAAGAGTTAATCGAGAAATTTTCAAGAGAGTTTCTAAATTAAGTAACCGGGTTTAACCGCGGGATGCTCTCCAGGGATCTCCCGGCGGGGGCGCAACGACCGACCGCCCTTATCGAATGGGGGAGGGAAATCCCGGTGGGAGTTTCCCGGAGAGACCGGCAAAGCTCGGAGGTCAACTCCTTGGGGTCGCTGATTCCGGAAGCCAGCGAGAAGAAGGAAGCCCGATCACGCCAGCTCCCATTCCATCTTCACCTCCCAGGTCTCCCCCGGATCCAGGCGGAGGAGCCAGTGAGCCGTCAGGCTGGTTCCTTCGTAGACCCGCTCGAATCCCGCCTCCGAGTTCGCGATCGCCTCCACTGGAAATTGCCACCAGGCGGCCGGCCGGCTGAGACGGATCACCACCCGTCCCCACCATTCGTGGACAATGGCCAGCTGATCGGATTCGGGGAGCTCCTCCAGGGTGGCAAAGGGGCGAAGCTCACCGTCGGGCCACACCGTATAGGCTTTCTCGCTGTCGCCTCCGGACATGCCCCAGTTCACCTCGACGCCGAACCGGGCGTGGAGGGGGGAGAGCCCCATGGGGGTCACCCGATAGACGACCCGGAGGATCGGTTGATCCGAGAGCACCTCGATGGTCTTTTCCAGGCGCACGGGCTTCGGGCCTTCGGGATCCCATAGATGGCCATCGCGGCGGAGGACCAGGCATGGATGGGGCTCGGTCTCTAAGGCGATCAGGGCATAGGGCTGGTGGATGAAATCACCCCATTCGGCATACTGGGCCCGGTAGAAGGCCTCCAGCGCGGTGTCCGGAGCCATCAGATGATCGATCAGTCCCGTCCGCCGATACCAATCCACGATCAGCCGGTGTTCCAGGCCCATCTCCTTCACCCGCACCCGATGGGTGTGAATGCTCTCCAGGCGGCCCTCCTGGCCGGCCAGCACGATCTCCCCTCGGGCCGCAGCCTCCTGGAGGACCCGATGGTAACCTTCCCGATGCCGGGTCATCCCGTTCAGCAGGTTCAGCGCGGCGTCCCGACGATCCCACTCCAGGATCTGCCCTCCCAGGGCCGGGCTGATCAGAAGCCATTGATCCGGCGTCCCGATCACGATCTCCTCCCGGGCATCCCCATCGAAATCCAGTCGTTCCACATACGCCCACGGCCTTTCCCCATAGCGCGTTTCATCGGCGATGGCCTCGGCCGTGATCAGGTGCTGGTAATTCGCCTCACGGATATGGAAGAGATAGATACCTCCGAACACCCCATGCCAGTAGGGACAATTGCACTGGCCCGCCCACACATGCTCAAGGGCTTCCGCCCGCCGGATCGGATCCGGGAGGGCGTGGACCTTCCGGCTGACCCAGAGCATCTTTTTGTGCATCTGGTTGACCTCCGGGTATTTCGCCAGGAAGACCCGCCAGAACCCTCCCCGGATGAACCGGAGGATATCCCACCGGCCTTCCGTCTGCAGCCGATGCTTGAGGTCCGTCAGCTCCGCCGAGACTTCCGGGGGCAGCGCCCACTCGGTCATCTCATCGTAGGAGGCGGTTGGAAGATACAACCGGCCGAGCGGGGGGAAGCGCGCCGCATATTCGCCCGGTGGGATCGAGATCAGCCAGTCCGCGTTTTCCTCGATGGCCGCGAAAAATTCCTCCATCCACCCTCGATCCCAGCAATGGACATCCGTCCCGGGCCACAGGCCGAACTTCTCCCCATCGTCCCCCATCACGGCCACCCGGGGCGGGGCACCAGGAGGCAGCGGCCGCTCCGCTTGCTCCCGCAGCCAGCCGATCACCTCCGGGACGGAGGCCCAGGGGATCGTGTAGCGCAAATGCTTGGAGGTGCCAAAGATCTTCAGGGGATATCCCAGCTCCTCGGTCACGTAATAGCCGAAGAGATCCGCATCCGTTAACCCGATCCACTTGAAGTGGGTATCATCCACAATCGTATACTGAAGGCCCGCGCGCGCCAGGGGAAGGGGCAGGTGCGGCTCCCACACCCGCTCGGCGAGCCAGAAGCCCACCGGCGATACCCCGAAGTCCTCCCGCACCGCCTCGATGTGCTTGCGGATCTGACCCTCTTTATCCTCATCCGGGATCACCGCCAGGATCGGCTCGTAATAGGCCCCGGCCATGATCTCCACCTGGCCCCGCTCCACCAGGCGACGGATCCGGGGGAAGAACTCCGGGCGATGTTCCCGCAGCCAGTCCCGCAACGGCCCAGTGTAATGAAGCGCTACCCGAACCCCAGGATGGCGCTCCAGCGCGGCGATCATCGGCTCGTAAGCCCGGCGATACGCCTCTTCGAAAACCCAGTCGAAGTTCCCCACCGGCTGGTGGTTGTGGAAGGCCAGCGATAGATAGATCTTCCCCATTGGAATCCCCTCAACGAGTTTGATAAAGCGCTTTACTTAAATAGCGTAAAGCGAAACAGGAAGTCTGTCAATCCCACCCAACGCTGCGGGATCCCGGGCACGGGGAGGATGAACCCGGGGGAGGGTCTTTCCGGCCATCGGAGCGCAAGCGCCGCCTCACTCCCTGAGGGGGCGGAGCGTGGCGGGCTCGCTCGCTACAGGAGCGATCCCGCCCACGAAAGCGTCCTCCGAAGGGAGCTCCCAACGGAATAGCGGCGCGCCCCCGGAGGGGGCAAGGCCAGCCCCTTCGTTCCCCATCCCCTTTACGGTCGGGGATCCTCCAGGTAGCGCACCAGCAGGCGCACGCCGTATCCGGTCCCCCCTTTCGGCACGTAGCCCCGCGCCTTCTCCGCCATATCCATCGGCGCGATGTCCAGATGGGCCCAGGGGGCACCCTCCGGAACGAACTGCTTGAGGAACATGGCGGAGGTTCCCAGCCCGCCATAGCGGCCGCCGCTGTTTTTCACATCGGCCACATCGCTCCGGATCCGCTCCAGGTAATCTTCCCATAGGGGCATGCGCCACAGGCGCTCGCCGGTTGCCTCCGCGGCCCGCAGCAACGCCGCCGCCAGCTCATCGTGATCCGAGAAGAGGGCGGCCGCCACATCCTGCCCCAGGGCGATGATGGCGGCCCCCGTCAGGGTCGCCACATCGATGACCGCGCGGGGGTTGTAGCGCGCCGCATACGCCAGGGCATCCGCCAGGATCAGACGGCCCTCCGCATCGGTGTTCACGATCTCGATCGTCTTGCCGTTGAGGGCGCGCAGGATATCCCCGGGCTTATACGCCTTCCCGGAGGGCATGTTCTCGCAGGCGGGCGCCAGGGCCACCACCGGGACGGGGAGCTGAAGGGCGGCGGCGGCCAGGGTGGCGCCCAGCACCGCCGCGGCGCCGGCCATATCCCCCTTCATGGTCAGCATCCCTTCCTCGCTTTTCAGGTTCAGCCCCCCGCTATCGAAGGTGATCCCCTTCCCCACCAGGACGACCGGCCGTTCGAGGCGGCCCTCCGGGGCGTATTCCAGGATGATGAAGCGAGGCGGCTCCTCACTCCCCCGGGAAACCGCGGTCAGCGCGCCCATCCCCAGCGCCGCGATCTGCCGCTCGTCCAGGATCTGGGCACGGACGCCGACCTCGTGGGCCAGGCCGCTCGCCTCCTCGGCCAGACGTCGGGGGGTCATATCCGAGGCAGGCTCGTTCACCCAATCCCGAACCCGGTTCACGAAGCGGGCGAGGATCTCCGCCCGGCGGGCTCCGGCGGCGATGGCTGCCTGCTTGGCCGCATCGAATTCCACCAAGAGAAGGACCTCCGGCCCTTGGCGATCAGCGCTTTCCTTTTTACGCTGGTAGGTGTAAAGGCCCAGCAAAGTCCCCTCCACGGTGGCCTGGGCTGCTTCCTCGGGGGAGAGACCGCCGCGGCCGGCCCCGTGGACGACGGTAGCGAGCCGTCGCACCTTCAGCTCGCGGGCCCGCTGAGCGGCGGCCGCCGCGGCATGGCGAACCTTCTCCGCGTTCAAAGATGCCTCCGGTCCCAGCCCCACCAGGATGACCCGGGGGGCGGGGATCCGGCCATCCGTATAGAGCACCAGGGTCTCGCCCAGGCGGCCCCGGAAATCCCCGGCGGCCAGTACCCGGGAGATCCGTCCCTCCAGCGCTCGATCCACCGCCGCGGTGGCCCCGCCAGGGGTGGTGATCCCCTCCAGCAGGTTCACCACCACCGCATCCGCCTCGACCTCCTGGATCGCACCGGTTCGGGTTTCGATCTGCATAGAGACCTCCCGCCGAGAGCGTCTCTGGGAACCTATCGTTGGGGTTATAGCACAACCGGTCCTCCCCGTCCACCCAGGCCATGGCGCCTGCTCCTCCCCAGGATCCAGGAAACCGGAAGCCCGAAGGACGCATCCCCCCTTCCGCCGTGGAAGCGAGCGCCCGCGAGAGGATCCCGCGGCCGGAAGCCATCGGCATAAGCATTCCCCATTGTTCGAAATATCACCAGCTTGTTATTTGTTTCCCAAATCGAGCGAAAACGATGTTTTCTTCATACTCATAGCACGGCTTGGAGGGGAAGTCTTGACAGGAATTCAGGCTGGTGGGTATAATCGAAGTGCCTTCAGTGAATATCCTCTGAGCGAGCGCCCCAATGCGGCTGAAGGGATCCTATCGGTTTAAGGCGGCCGTGGATCGCGTTTGGGGGGCCTTGATGAATCCCCAGGTGATCGCCCGTCTGCTCCCGGGAGTGGAGCGTCTGGAGCCGGTGGGGGATAACATTTATGAGGCCGAAATGCGTCTGGGCATCGGGCCCATCAGCGGCCGCTATAAAGCCCGCATCACCCTCTCGGAGATCGACCCCCCAAACCATTACCGCATCCGGATCCAGGCGCAAGGGCCTCAAGGCACGGTGGATGCCAGTGGCACGATCGATCTCACGGCAGACGACGGGGAGACGATTTTGCATTATGAAGGGGAGGCTGCGGTGACGGGGCTGCTCATGAGCATAGGCGCCCGGCTCCTGGAACCGACGGCCCAGATGCTGGTGAATCAAGGATTGAAGAACCTGGAAGCCCAACTGACCTCCTCGTGAAAGCCTGTATGTATCCCCCCGCCCGGATAGGCGCTGGCCCATCGGGAGAGGCTCACGGGCAGGAACCTTCATTTCAATGAGGAGGGGCCCATGAAAGTTCCGGTGACAGTCACGGTGAACGGCCAGGTTTACCAGCGGGAGGTCGAGCCCCGGATGCTCCTGGTCCACTTCCTCCGGGAGGTCCTGGGGCTGACCGGGACCCACGTGGGGTGTGACACCAGTCAATGCGGCGCCTGCGTGGTCCTGATGGATGGGAAGGCTGTGAAGTCGTGCACGGTGTTCGCGGTCCAGGCAGACGGAGCCCAGATCACCACCATCGAGGGCCTGGCGCGGGACGGCCAGCTCCATCCGCTCCAGGAAGGCTTCTGGGAGATGCACGGCCTCCAGTGCGGTTTCTGCACCCCCGGGATGATCCTCGCTGCTTACGACCTCCTGCAGCGTAACCCCAACCCGACGGATGAGGAGATCCGCCACGCCCTGGAGGGCAACTACTGTCGCTGCACCGGTTATCACAACATCGTCCGGGCGGTGCGCTACGCAGCGGAGAAGCTCCGCGTGCAGGCCTGAGCCCCACAAGGTGTTCCTCGACTTCAAACGCCGGAAAGCCGGAAAGGAGGCGGCGATGGCGACGCGCTATTTCGGTGTGGCGATGAAACGGCGGGAGGATCCGCGCTTCATCACGGGGCGCGGCACCTATGTGGATGACCTTACCCTTCCCGGCCTGGTCTACGCGGCGATGGTGCGCAGCCCGTATGCCCATGCCCGGATCAAAACCATCCATACAGAGAAAGCGCTCCGGCATCCGGGGGTGATCGCCGTGTTCACCGGGAAGGATATGGTGGACAGCGGGGTGAAGTCCCTCCCATGCGGCTGGCTGCTCCCCGGGATGAAGCTGCCCCCGCATTACCCGATGGCCGTGGACAAGGTCCGCCACGTGGGGGAGATCGTGGCGGTGGTGATCGCCCAGGATCGCTACACGGCGGAGGACGCAGCCGAGCTGGTGGAGGTGGAGTATGAGGTGCTCCCGGCGGTGGCCGACGGGGCCAAGGCCCTGCAACCGGGCGCCCCCGCTGTCCATGATGAGGCCCCCGATAACGTCTGCTTCCGCTGGTCCATCGGCGATCGGGAGAAGACCGACGAGGCCTTCCGTCGGGCCCATCGGACAGTGAAGGTGGAGCTGGTCAACCAGCGCCTGATCCCCAACGCCATCGAGCCCCGGGCGGCGATGGCCCAGTATAACCCGGCCACCGATGAATACACCCTCTGGGTCACCAGCCAGAACCCTCATGTCCACCGGCTGCTCATGGCCGCCTTCGTCCTGGGCATTCCAGAACACAAACTCCGGGTGATCTCCCCCGATGTGGGCGGCGGCTTCGGCAGCAAGATCTTCGTCTACCCGGAGGAGACCATCGTCACCTGGGCGGCCAAACAAGTGGGCCGGCCGGTGAAATGGACGGCGCGGCGACGGGAGAGTTTCGTGAGCGACGCCCATGGCCGCGACCACATCACCGAGGCGGAGCTGGCGGTGGATGAGCGGGGGAAGATCCTGGGGATGCGGGTGAAGACCATCGCCAACCTGGGCGCCTATCTTTCCACCTTCGCCCCGGCGATCCCCACTTACCTCTACGGCACCCTGCTCTCCGGCCAGTATGAGATCCCCACCATTTACTGTGAGGTGACCGGGGTCTTCACCCACACCACCCCGGTGGACGCCTACCGAGGGGCCGGGCGGCCGGAGGCCACCTACGTGGTGGAGCGGCTGATGGATCTGATGGCCCGGGAGCTGGGGGAGGACCCCGCGGAGTTCCGGCGGAAGAATTTCATCCCGCCGGACAAATTCCCTTATCAAACCCCGGTGGCCCTCCAGTATGACAGCGGCAACTACGAGGGCGCCCTGAACAAGGCGCTGGAGGCCATCAACTATAAGGAACTGCGCCGGCAGCAGGAGGAGCTCCGCAAGCAGGGCCGCTATATCGGCATCGGCTTCTCCTGCTACATCGAGGCCTGCGGCATCGCCCCCTCTCAGGTCGTGGGTTCCCTGGGCGCCCAGGCCGGCCTCTGGGAGAGCGCCCTGGTCCGGGTGCACCCCACCGGGAAGGTGACCGTTTACACCGGCTCCCACGCCCACGGCCAGGGTCACGAGACCGCCTTCGCGCAGATCGTGGCCGACGAGCTGGGCATCCCCATCGAGGACGTGGAGATCGTCCACGGGGATACGGGGAGCGTTCCCTTCGGGATGGGCACCTACGGCAGCCGCAGCGCCCCGGTGGGGGGCAGCGCCATCGTCCTGAGCCTCCAGAAAATCAAGGAGAAGGCCCGCAAGATCGCCGCGCACCTCCTGGAGGCCGCCGAGGAGGACGTGGTCTTCGAGGACGGGAAGTTCTACGTGAAGGGCGTGCCCGACCGCTTCAAGACCTTCCAGGAGGTGGCCCTCCAGGCCTATCTCGCCCACAACTATCCGCCGGGCCTGGAGCCGGGGCTGGAGGCCTCTTCCTTCTACGATCCCAAGAACTTCACCTTCCCCTTCGGCACCCATATCTGCGTGGTGGAGGTGGATCCGGAGACCGGGAAGGTGAAGATCCTGCGCTACGTGGCGGTGGACGACGCCGGGCGGATCATCAACCCGCTGATCGCCGAGGGGCAGGTCCACGGGGGCATCGCCCAGGGGATCGGCCAGGCGCTGCTGGAGGGGGCGATCTACGATGAGAACGCGCAGCTCCTTTCGGCGTCCCTGCTGGACTACGCCCTCCCGCGGGCCGATGACCTGCCCGCCTTTGAGATCGACCACACCGTGACGCCGTGCCCGCACAACCCGCTGGGGGTGAAGGGCATCGGCGAGACCGGCACCATCGCAGCGACCACAGCCGTGGTCAATGCGGTGATGGACGCCCTGGCGCCCTTCGGGATCCGCCACATCGACATGCCGCTCACCCCGGAGAAGATCTGGCGGGCGATCCAGGCCGCCCGCGCCGCCTGAACGACACCGGGGGAGGGGCTTTCAGGCCCCTCCCCACCCGCTGACCTGAACCGGAGAGGAGGGGACGATGTATCCGGCGTCCTTTGAATACTACCGGGCGAGCACCCTGCAGGAGGCCCTGAACCTCCTGCGACAACATCCGGAGGCGAAGGTGCTGGCCGGGGGGCACTCCCTGATCCCCTTGATGAAGCTGCGTCTGGCGAGCCCGCCGGCGCTGGTGGACATCGGGCGCGTGGCCGAGCTGAAAGGGATCCGGCGGACCGACGGCACGGTGGTCATCGGGGCATTGACTACCCATCGGGAAGTGGAATTCTCGGAGGAGCTGAAGCAGTGGTGTCCGCTCCTTCCAGAGGTGGCCGCCCACATCGGGGATCCGGCCGTGCGCAATATGGGCACCATCGGCGGGAGCCTCGCCCATGCGGACCCAGCGGCGGATTACCCGGCGGCGATGCTGGCCCTGGGGGCGACGATCAAGGCCGTCGGCCCGAACGGGGAGCGAACGATCGCGGCCGATGATTTCTTCGTGGGGATGCTGACCACGGCCCTCCAGCCCGGCGAGATCCTCACCGAGGTCCACGTGCCGGTTCTGGGCAAAGGCACCGGTTGGGCTTATGAGAAGTTCCCCCACCCGGCCTCCCGATACGCGGTGGTCGGGGTCGCGGCGGTGGTCCGGGTGGAAAACGGCGTCTGCCGGGAGGCCCGGATCGGGATCACCGGCGCGGCCCCCAAAGCCTTCCGGGCCACGAACGTAGAGCAGGCGCTGGTCGGCCGGCGGCTGGACGAGGCAACAGTGCGCGCGGCGACCGAGAACATGGTGAGCCCGGAGGGCCTGCTGAGCGATCCCTTCGCCTCGGCCGCCTATCGGGCCCATCTGTGCGCCGTCCTCACCCGGCGGGCCCTGCTCCGGGCCGCCGGGCGCGCAGCGTAAAGCCCCCGGTCCTCCACCCATCATCGCGGATGGATTCTCCCCGGGGGATGGGGACGCCGATGGTGCCCCCCATCCCCCGGGTTGTTTTCTTTGAGCGGGAAGCCTCACGCCAGGTTCCCCCGGGGCTCTTGGGGCTGGATGGACCACTTATCCTCTGGAAGCCACCAGGGGATCTCGTTCATCCGTGTTAAAATTATTTTGCTTTTGAAAGAGACCATCTGGAGCCGACCCTCCGGATCCCATCCCGGGAGCGCTGAGGGAGAGGCAAGCGATCCCTGCCATCTGTGGAGGCATCGGTGTTCCCCCGCTCCATCGATGAAGTGATGGAGGCCTTGAAGGCGCATCGTTATATCGCCGATCGCGGGCTGGCCACGGCCATCTTCCTGGCCCTGCGCCTGGGCCGCCCCCTCTTCCTGGAGGGCGAGCCCGGCGTCGGCAAAACGGAAGTCGCCAAGGTCCTGGCGGATCTGCTGCAGACCGATCTGATCCGCCTCCAGTGCTACGAAGGGCTGGATGTCCACAGCGCGGTCTACGAGTGGGATTACGCCCGCCAGATCCTCCAGATCCGGATGCTGGAGGCCTCCGGGGAGCGGGATGAGATCCGCATCCGCCAGCAGATCTTCAGCCCGGCCTTCCTGATCAAACGCCCGCTCCTTCAGGCCCTGGAGGCCAAAAACGGCCGCCCCCCGGTGCTCCTCATCGATGAGCTGGATCGGGCTGACGAGGAGTTCGAGGCCTTCCTCCTGGAGCTCCTCTCCGACTGGCAGATCACCATCCCCGAGATCGGGACGGTGCGGGCGGAGCAGCCGCCTGTGGTGGTGATCACCTCCAACCGGACGCGGGAGATCCACGACGCCCTCAAACGGCGCTGCCTCTATTTCTGGATCGATTATCCATCCTTCGAGAAGGAAATCCAGATCGTGCGGGCCCGGATCCCGGACGCCCCCGAGCGCCTGACCCGGCAGATCGTGGCCTTCGTGCAGGAGCTCCGACGCCTGGACCTCTATAAGCTGCCCGGAGTGGCGGAGACCCTGGACTGGACGGCGGCCCTGCTGGCCCTGGATCAGACGGAGCTGGACGCGGCCGTGATCGATGAGACGCTGGGGGTGCTGCTGAAATACCAGGACGATGTGCTCAAGGTGCGCGGGGAGATCGCTCAAGACCTCCTGACGAAGGCCCTCCTGCGAGCCGAAATGCCCTCGGGGGATCATTGAAAGGGATCTTCCTGCGACAGGGATAGAGATGCCAGGCCATTTGCTGGATCATCTGGTCCGCTTCGGGCGCACACTGCGAGCGGCCGGGGTCCCCATCACCCCTGGCCAGATCATGGCCCTGGTGCGGGCGCTGGAATGGATCCCCCTGGGCGATCGGGAGGCCTTTTATCACGCGGCCCGCTGCACCCTGATCTGCCGCCGCGAGGACCTGGAGATCTTCGACCGGATCTTTGAATGGTTCTGGCGCAACCCCCTGATGGGGGGGCAGCTGCCGCCCGGCCTCCTCCCCACGGCCCCCGGGCCGATCCGGCGGCGGGAGAACCGGCCCCGCCCCGCGGAGGTAGGCCACCCCCCATCCGGAGAGCCTCCCGCTGGCAACCCCGAGGCCCCGCCGGTGATCCTGACCGATCGGGCGATGACCTACAGCCCGGTTGAGCTCCTGCGTCGCAAACAATTCGAGCGCTTCTCGGAAGAGGAAATCCAGCTGGCCCGCCGCCTGATGGCCCGCCTGCGCTGGCGGATCTCCGAGCGGGAGACCCGGCGGCTGCGCCCGGGCCCGAAGGGGGAGCGGCTGGATCTCCGGCGGACGGTGCGGCGGAGCATGCGCCACCACGGGGAGTGGGTTCGACTGCTCTGGCGCGCCCGCAAGCACAAGCCCCGACCGCTGGTGGTGCTGTGCGATATCAGCGGCTCCATGGAGCGCTACGCCCGGATGCTTCTCCATTTCCTCCACGCCCTGAGCCACACCCGACGCCACGTGGAGACGTTCGTCTTCGGTACCCGCCTCACCCGCATCACCCGCTGTTTGCGCCATCGGGATCTGGATGAGGCCCTGCGGGAAGTCGGCAAAACCGTGATGGACTGGTCCGGGGGAACCCGCATCGGGGAATGCCTGCACGTGTTCAATCGGGACTGGGCGCGGCGGGTGCTGGGCCGTGGGGCCGTGGTGATGATCATCAGCGACGGGTGGGATCGGGGGGATGTGGAGCTCCTGCAGCGGGAAATGGAAAGGCTCCAGAAATCGTGCTATCGTTTGATCTGGCTGAACCCGCTGCTCGGGATCCCCGGATATCAGCCCCTGACCCGGGGGATGCAGGCCGCCCTACCTTACATTGATGATTTCCTGCCGGTACATAACCTGGCCAGCCTGGAGCAGCTGGCTGCCCATCTGGAACGGCTCCCCGCTCGCCGCTCCGCCCGCCGCTCCGGGCTGGCCCGCTGGATCCCACCGGGGGGACCAGACTGACCCTGATCCCGGGAGGCAGCGATGGCCATTCCACGGGAAACGGAACGCCGGTGGACCGCTGAGGAGCTGCTCGCTCTGGGGGAAGAGGCGCGCTACGAGCTCATCGAGGGGAGGCTGGTCCCCATGAGCCCTACTGGTTCCCTTCACGGCGACCTGGTTGCAGAGCTCACCACGGTCCTGCGGTCGTTCGTCAGGACCCATCGGCTGGGGAGGATCCTGACCGGCGAGGTGGGGTTTGTGTTGCGGCGGGATCCGGACACGGTGCGGGCAGCGGACGTGGCCTTCATCCGGGGAGAGCGCCTGCCCCCCGGGGGTCTGCCCCGCGGCTTCTTCGAGGGAGCGCCGGATCTGGTCGTGGAGATCCTCTCGCCGTCCGATCGATATACCGAGGTTCTGCGCAAGGTGAGCGAGTGGCTGGAAGCGGGAGTGGCGATGGTGTGGGTGGTGGATCCAGAACGCCGCAAGGTAGCGGTCTTTCGCCCGGATGGAACGTTGCGCCTGCTCGGAGAGGAAGATGTTCTGGAAGGGGAGGACGTGCTCCCTGGATTCCGCTATCAGGTCGGGGAGCTGTTCTCCTCGCTGACCTGAAGCCGGGGAGATCGGCCATGGGAACACCGGTGAAAACGGTGGAACACGTGTGGACCGTCGAAGAGTTGCTGGCCCTGGGGGAGGAAGCGCGCTACGAGCTCATCGAGGGGAGGCTGGTTCCCATGAGCCCCACCGGCCTTCTTCATGGCGATGTGGAGCTGGCCCTGGCGGCTGCCCTGCGGGCTTTTGTCCATCCCCGGCGGTTAGGCCGGGTTGTGGTCGGCGAGGTGGGGTTTGTGTTGCGGCGGGATCCGGACACGGTGCGGGCGGCGGATGTGGCCTTCATCCGCGCCGAACGCCTCCCCCCCGAAGGCCTCCCCACCGGCTTCTTCGAGGGAGCCCCCGACCTGGCCGTGGAGATCCTCTCCCCCTCCGACCGCTACCCCGACCTCCTCTACAAGATCAGCCAGTGGCTGGAGGCCGGAACCCAACAGGTCTGGGTCGTCGACCCCGCCCGCCGCACCGTCACCATCTTCCAGCCCGATGGAACCCTCCGCCTCCTCCACGAGCCCGATGAGCTGGACGGCGGGGACCTCCTACCCGGATTCCGGTGCCCGGTCCGGGACCTGTTCGCCGGATGAGGAAAGGAGCACACCCATGGCCGCACCAGCCGAAATCCGCCAGCGTCTGTGGGCGGCAGAAGACCTTCTGGCCCTGGGGGAAGAGGCACGCTACGAGCTCGTCAACGGGAGGCTGATCCCCATGCCCCCCACCGGATTGAGCCATGGCTACACGGAAGCTCGGATCGCCTGGCTGCTGGGGCTGTATCTGCGAGAACATCCGGCCGGGATCCTGGTTACCGGCGAGGTGGGGTTTGTGTTGCGGCGGGATCCGGACACGGTGCGGGCGGCGGATGTGGCCTTCATCCGCGCCGAACGCCTCCCCCCCGAAGGCCTCCCCACCGGCTTCTTCGAGGGAGCCCCCGACCTGGCCGTGGAGATCCTCTCCCCCTCCGACCGCTACCCCGACCTCCTCTACAAGATCAGCCAGTGGCTGGAGGCCGGAACCCAACAGGTCTGGGTCGTCGACCCCGCCCGCCGCACCGTCACCATCTTCCAGCCCGATGGAACCCTCCGCCTCCTCCACGAGCCCGATGAGCTGGACGGCGGGGACCTCCTACCCGGATTCCGGTGCCCGGTCCGGGACCTGTTCGAGCGCACCCTCTAATCGTATCCTCAACGGGAGGCTTCCCATGCGCGAGGTGCTGGAAGCGATCGAGCGATGGAAAGGGCGAGGGGAGCGGGTCGCGCTGGCGACCGTGGTGAAAGTCATCGGATCCGCTCCTCGGGACGTGGGGGCGAAGATGGCGGTCTCCTCCGGCGGGGAGATGGCCGGGTCGGTGAGCGGCGGCTGTGTGGAAGGAGCCGTCTTCGAGATCGCCCAGGAGGTGCTGCGCACCGGGCGCCCCCGTCTGGTCCGCTTCGGCATCAGCGACGAGATGGCCTGGGATGTAGGTCTGGCCTGCGGGGGAACGATCGAGGTGTTTGTGGAGCCGCTGCCCTGAGGGCTTTCAAAAGGACTTCTGGGGACCGATCTCTCCTCCCATTTCCGGAGGGACGGGATGAACTGGTTTGAGCGCGTGCGGGAAGCCATCCGGAAGGAAGAGCCCATCGCCCTCGCCACCGTGATCCGAGGGCCGGAAGCGTGGCTGGGGGCCAAATGGATCATCGAGCCGGGCGGCGATGGATGGGGGAACGTGCATCCGGAGCTGGACCGTCAGGTCCGGGAGCTGGCGCATCGTTACCTGACGATCGGCCATTCCGGAACCGCGCTTCTTCCCACCCCGGAGGGAGAGGTGGAGGTCTATATCGAAACCCATGTTCCGGCTCCCCTGCTGATTATTGTGGGGGGCACGCATATCGGCATCGCCCTGACCTCCATCGCCAAGATCCTGGGCTGGCGGGTTTATCTGGTCGATCCGCGCCGCACCTTCGCCACGCCGGAGCGCTTCCCCCATGTAGATCGCCTGATCCATGCCTGGCCAGATGAGGTCCTCCCGGATCTGATCACTCCCCAGACGGCGGTGGCTGTCCTCACCCATGATCCCAAACTGGATGATCCGGCAGTGATCGCCGCCCTGCAAAGCCCGGCCTTCTATGTAGGCGCTCTTGGAAGCCGGAAAACCAGCGCCCGGCGCCTGGAGCGGTTGCGCCGCAAAGGGATCCCGGAGGAGGCCCTCGCCCGCCTCCACGCGCCCATCGGCCTGGATATCGGGGCGCGCACGCCGGAGGAGATCGCCCTGAGCATCATGGCCGAGATCGTGGCCGAGCAGAGCCGGCGGCGACAGGCCGCGCGGGCCGCTGTGCCCGAGGAGGCGCGTCCATGAAATTCGGTCCGGTTCCAGTGGAAGAAGCGGTCGGGCGCATCCTGGCCCATAATCTGGCCGACGCGCAGGGAAACCGCCTGTTCCGCAAAGGCCGGCGTCTCACGCCCGAGGATATCGCCCGGCTGAAGGCGGAAGGCTATCAGGAAGTCGTGGTCGCCGATCTGGAGCCCGGCGACGTGGGGGAGGACGAAGCGGCCCGGCGCATCGCCCGGGCCTGCGAGGGTCCGGGCCTGCGCCCGATGCCGGCGGCTGGGGGACGGGTGAACTTCCTGGCGGAGGCGGCGGGGGTGTTCCTGGTGGAACTCGATCCGCTGGAGCAGTTGAACCGCCTGCCCGGGATCACCCTGGCGACCCTGGCCCGGGGGAGCGTGGTGCGCCCTCGTCAGATCGTCGCCAGCCTGAAGATCATCCCCTTCGCATTGCCCGAAGGGATCATCGCCCATGCGGAGGCGCTGCTCCGGGAGAACGGCCCCCTGATGGGCGTTTATCCCTTCCAGCCCCGCCGGGTGGCCCTGATCCTCTCCGGGCATCCCGCCGTCTGGCCCCGCCTGATCGCCGATTTCGAAGGCCCGCTTCGGGAACGGGTGCTCGCCTGTGACGGCATATGGCTTGGGACGCAGACGGTGCGCCATGAGGAATCCGAGCTGGCCCGGGCGATGGAGGCCGCGCTGGGCCAGGGGGCGGACTTCCTGATCCTGGCCGGCGAGACAGCGATTATGGATGAAGAAGACATCGCCCCCCGGGCGATCCGGCGCATCGGGGGAAGGGTGGAGGCGTTCGGGGCGCCGGTGGATCCGGGGAACCTCCTGCTGATCGCTTACTATGGGGAGATCCCGATTCTGGGGGCGCCGGGCTGCGCGCGGAGCCGCCATCGGAACGTGGTGGACTGGGTGATCCCCCGCCTGATGGCCGGGCTGCGCCTGACCCGGGAGGAGATCGCCTCCATGGGCCACGGGGGACTGATGGAGGATGTCGAGGAACGCCCCGCGCCTCGATGGATTGGCTCTTCTTAATTCGAGCGGCGCTGCGCAAGAAGCGGAGAACGCGCTGTCTCTTTCGAAAGCGATCCCATCCTCCCCCATGCTTTTTGACAGATCAAAGCCCTGTATTTATCATGGGATGATGATTCGCAGCGGCTCCGATCCGGGGATCCGCTGCGCCATACAACGGAATCACCACGACCTGCGGGGCAGGGTGAGGTCGCCTTCGGGCGGCCAATTCCCGACCGGCGGTGATGGAGGGAGTTTCCCTCGCCTCCTCAGCCCGCGAGCCGAGGCCCACTGGGCCGAGGCAGGACACCGGTGAAAGTCCGGGGCCGACCGTATAGTCGGGATGGGAGCAGGTGGCGTTCCCATGGCGCGCTGCGCATGGCGCGAACCCGCCCCGAAGGCATTTGGAACGCCTTCGGGGTTGTTGTTCCATGCGCGGTGGAGGGAAGGCGTTTGCCCTGCCCCCGAAGGTCCGTGACCTTCGGGGGTTTTTCTTTACCAGGGCTGACTTCCCTCGATTCAAAACGGCATGGGACTTCCACTCTCACGCCATGGGATCCGGGAAGCTCGGAACCTGCAGAGTTCCGAGGGATAACCGGTTTTCCTGCCCCGGGGTCTGTGGATCCCGGGGCTTTCTGTTTCCGGGCAGAACGCCTGGATCGCTTCCCCCAACGCTTTCACGGGATGGGGGGATCCCGGACGTTCATCATAGGGGGATCGGAAATGCATGGAAAAGCGACCGGATGGAGCGCCAGGGTTCGGAATACGGCCTGGCTCCCTCGAGCGGGGGCGGCATTGCTCTTCGTTCTGATGTGGAGCCTGGTGGTGCGCCTGGGAGATTACCCGCCCTTTATCCTGCCCGGGCCGGAGCAGGTGGCGGCCCGGATGTGGGCGCTGGCGGCCAGCGGATCCCTCTGGCGTCACTGGTGGGCGACGGCGGTCGAGGTCGGGCTGGGGCTGAGCCTGGGGGTAACGGTGGGCCTAAGCCTCGCCTATCCCCTCGCCCACTGGCGCCTGTTCGAGCGCATGGTGGCCCCCTATCTGGTGGCCTCCCAGGCGGTGCCCATCGTCGCGGTCGCCCCCCTCCTGATCATCTGGTTCGGTCCGGGGCTCTTGGCCCGGGTCCTGGTGAGCGCCCTCATCGCTTTCTTCCCGGTCCTGATCGCCGCCATCGCCGGTTTCCGCCAGGTGCCCCCGGAGTGGCGGGAGCTGTTCCGCAGCCTGCGGGCCACACGGTGGCAGACCTTCTGGAAGCTGGAATGGCCTGCGGCCCTTCCGGTGATCTTCGGGGGCCTGAAAATCGGTGCCACCCTCTCGGTGATCGGGGCGTTCGTGGGGGAGCTGATCAGCGCTGATCGGGGGATCGGTTTCCTGATTAAGCAGGGCCAGGGCCTCTATGACACCCCCCTGGTGTTCGGAGGGATCCTGCTCCTGGCCTCCCAGGCCCTGCTGCTTTACGGGATGATCGCCGCCCTGGAGCATCGATGGGCGCAGAGGGAATGAGCGCTTCCCCATGGACTCACAGGACGGGTTTGTCATCGATCCTGCATCCCGCGATGGAGGTGAACGATGCGTCATCCCTGGATACCTTCCGGCTTGCTCCTCATCGCCCTGACTGCCTGTCAGGTGCTCGCCGGCCCGCCCGCGCCGGCCACCCCCACCCCAATCCGTCTGCCCATGGGATACATCGCCAACGTGCAGTTCGCCCCCTTCTATGTAGCCGTCGAGAAGGGCTACTTCGCCCAGGAAGGGATCGAGCTCTCCTTTGATTACAGTTTCGAAACCAACGGTGTGCAGCTGGTGGGGGCCGGACAACTGCCCTTCGCCCTGGTAAGCGGCGAGCAGGTGCCGCTGGCCCGGGCCCAGGGGCTGCCCATCGTGATGGTCGCCCAGTGGTATCAACGCTATCCTATCGCGGTGTTCGCTATAGCGGAGAAAGGGATCCGGACCCCCTCGGATCTTCGGGGCCGCAAGGTGGGCCTCCCCGGTTTCTTCGGCGCTTCCTATGTGGGATTCAAGGCGCTGCTCTACGCTGGCGGGCTCCGGGATGAGGAAGTGGAAGCCGTGGATCTGGGGGGCTTCACCCAGGTGGCGGCTGTAAAGGAGGGGAGGGTCGATGCGGCAGTGGGATACATCAACAACGAGCCGCTGGTTCTGCGGCGAGCCGGCTTCACGGTGAACGTCATCGATGTGGCGGATTACGCGGCCCTGGTCGGCAACGGCATCATCACCAACGAGCGAACCATCCGGGATCAACCGGATCTGGTGCGGCGGTTCCTGCGGGCGTTCCTGCGAGGCCTGCGAGATACGCTGCGGAACCCCCGGGAGGCGTTCGAGATCAGCAAGAAGTATGTGGAAGGGTTGAGCGGCGAGAACGAGCGGGCCCAGTGGGAGGTGCTGCAGGCGACGCTGCCATTATGGCAAGCCGAGGTGCCGGGCCGCTCGGATCTCCGCGCCTGGCAGCAGATGACGGCTGTGCTGGTGCGGATGGGTCAGCTGAAGGAGCCCGGGGATCTGCAGGCAGCTTTCACCAACGCCTTCGTAGAGGAGCTCTGGCCCCAGGTGGAGCGCGGGCGATGACCGATCGACCGATCCTGATGGCGCGCCATATCGCCCACTGCTATCGAACGGGGCGAGGGGAGGTCTGGGCGCTGCGGGAGGTTTCCCTGAGGCTGCAGCAGGGAGAGTTCGTCTGTCTGGTGGGACCTTCGGGATGCGGCAAGACCACGCTGCTGCGCATCCTGGCCGGCCTGCTCCCCCCCACGCGGGGGGAAATCTGGCTGGGGGATCAACCCCTTCGGGGGCCGGATCGACGGATCGGGATCGTGTTCCAGAAGGATTCGCTGTTGCCATGGCGGACAGCGCTGGAGAACGTGCGGCTGCCGCTGGAGCTGAGCGGATGGCCCGGGCCCGAGGCCGCCCGGCGAGCGCAGGCGCTCCTGGAACAGGTCGGCCTGCAGGGTTTCGAGCATGCCTATCCCCGGGAGCTCTCCGGGGGCATGCAGCAACGGGTGGCTCTGGCCCGGGCCCTGGCCGCGGATCCGGATATCCTGCTCCTGGACGAGCCCTTCGCCACGCTGGATGCCATCACGCGGGAGCGGCTGAACGAGATGCTGATCGAACTATGGGAGCGCCATCGCAAAACCGTCCTGATGGTCACCCACGATGTCCACGAGGCCGCCTGGCTGGCGGATCGCGTCCTGGTGATGAGCCCGCGGCCAGGCACCCTCGTCGCCGAGATCCAGATCCCCGCCCCCCGCCCCCGGGGCGCAAACCGCTGGTCGCATCCCGCCTTCCTTCAAATCGTCTGGGCCATCCGGCAGGCGCTGGGGAACGGAGGATAGACGACAGATTGCACAAGGATCTTACTTCCGCTATGATATCCGCATTCGGTGCGGGTCGGGACCATTCACCCATTGACGGATCCGGTGACATTGCGGTTTCGCATCGCCGGAGGCGATGGAGCCCTTTCCCCGGATGGCCAGCCCATCGTTCTCGCTCCCGCCGAAGAGGATCCTCTCGGGCCCCATCGATTCGGTAAAAAAGGGGCGCGATGGGAAATCCGACCGGCCTTTCCCCAACCTCTCTCGAGGCTTCAGAGGAGGCCATCGCGGCCCGGATGCTCCAGGGCGATCCAGAGGCCTTCGCCTGGCTCTACGAGCGGTATTT
>Ga0209276_100141_pt1 | contig 142960 bp, 128 predicted proteins | sample DewCreD2012metaG_3_FD_185473 | JGI IMG/M metagenome (GOLD analysis project Ga0209276, IMG submission 185473) | Hot spring sediment bacterial and archeal communities from British Columbia, Canada, to study Microbial Dark Matter (Phase II) - Dewar... ...
CCCTTCGAGGCGGTGGTGGCGACGGTGGCCAACCGCACCTTTCTGCGCCTGGTGCCGGAGCTGCCCCCGGACTACGCTTCCCTCTGCCAGGCCATACCCTACCAGGACGCCCTCTGCCTGGTGCTGGCCCTGAAGCGTCCCCTCAGCCACATCTATTGGCTCAACATAACTGACAGAGACTTCCCCTTCCTGGCCGTCATCGAGCACACCAACTTCATAGACCCCGAGCACTACGGTGGCCAGCACGTCCTCTACATCTCCAACTACCTGTCCAAGGACTCCCCCCTGCTCCGCATGGACGAGGAGGAGCTGTGGCGCCTCTACCGTCCCCACCTGGGGCGCATCAACCCCGCCTTTGACGATTCCTGGGTGACCAGCCGCTGGCTCTTCCGCGGCCCTGACGCCCAACCTGTCTTCACGGTGGAGAACGCCGGGCGGGTGCCGCCCCACCGCACCCCCATCCAGGGCCTCTACCTGGCCAACATGGGCCAGATCTTCCCCGAGGACCGGGGCCAGAACTACAGCATCCGCCTGGGGGAGACGGTGGCCTCCCTGGTGGCGGAAGACCTGGCTGCCGTCTCCTACGCCGCTCCGCGCCTGGACTGAGACAGTCGCCCGGCCCTCGGCGATTGCGCTAGGCTGGTGAAGACGGTTACAATTGCTGCGAACGGAGCAGGGAAGGATGGGTCTCACCTCCAGGCACTCCTCTCGCTACAGCGTCATCGAGTTTGTCAACGAAGACCCTGACCTGCTGGCCAGGGTGAAGTCCCTCATCGCCGACCTGGAGCCGGACCGGGCCGACCTCCTGGACGCCCTGCACCGCATCCAGCACGAGTTCGGCTACGTGCCCAAGCTGGCCATACCCTTCCTGGCCGCCCGGTTCAAGACCACCCCGGCCCTCATCTTCGGCACCATATCCTTCTACTCGGAGATACGGACGGAGCCGCCGCCGCGGGTGGAGGTCCAGTGGTGCAGCGGCCCGGCCTGCCTGCTGAAGGGTTCCCGCAACATTCGCCTGGCCCTGGAGGCGGTGCTGGGGGTGGGCATGAACGAGGCGACGCCCGACCGCGCCATCGGCCTCCGGCTCGTCCAGTGCGATGGCACCTGCCATCTGGCCCCCTTGGTGCGGGTGGGCGGCCGCTATATAGGCCCCCTGACGGTGAGCGGGGCCATCCGCCTGGCCCGCCAGCTACAGGAGGAGGCCCGCCGCGGCTAGGGACGGGGAGATGGCCGACGTTTCCGGGGCCCTGCGGATGCTGCGGGAGACGGCGGAGGCCGCCTGGCGGCCCTGCGCCCAGCCCGAGCGGCCGCTGATACGCCTCCCCCTGGCCACCTGCAGCCGCGCCGCCGGCGCCGCCGAGACCCTGGACGCCCTGCGACGCGAGCTGGCCCGGCGGGGCGAGCCCGCCGACCTCCTAATCGTCGGCTGCCCCGGTCTCTGCTTCGCCGACCCAGTGGTGGATGTCCACCTGCCCGGCCTCCCCCGCGTCCTCTACGGCCGGGTGACGGCCGACCGCGTCCCCGCCCTCCTGGACGCCGTCCTGGGAGACGCCAGGGTACACCGGGAGCTGGCGCTGGGCGTCCTCCTGGACGAAGGCGACTCCCTGGAGCGCTACGCCAGCACCCCCGTGGCCGACCTCCCCGACCTGGCCAGCACCGACTGGATGCGCCTCCAGGTGCGGCGGCTCATGGCCAACGTGGGCGTCATCGACCCCGAAAACATAGAGCACTACATCGCCCGCGGCGGCTATGAGGGGCTGGCGCGGGCCCTGAGCATGGAGCCGGAGGCCGTCATCCAGGAGGTGCTGGACTCCGGCCTCTGGGGGCGTGGCGGCGCCGCCTTCCCCACCGGCCGCAAGTGGGACTTCCTGCGCCAGGCCCGCGGCGGCCCCAAATACCTCATCTGCAACGCCGACGAGGGTGACCCTGGCTCCTTCGTCAACCGTAATCTGCTGGAGGGCGACCCGCAGCTCATCATTGAGGGGATGGTCATCGCTGCCTGGGCCACCGGTGCCTCCTACGGCTACATCTACATCCGGGACGAGTATCCCCTGGCCAACGAGCGGATGAACCGGGCGCTGGAGCAGGCGCGGGCCAAGGGGCTCCTGGGCAACGACATCCTGGGCTCCGGCTTCGCCTACGACATGGAGGTGGTGCGGGGCGCTGGCTCCTACGTCTGCGGCGAGGAGACGGGCCTCATCGCCTCCATAGAGGACGTGCGGGGGATGCCCAAGATACGGCCTCCCTACCCCGCCCAGTCCGGCGTCTTCGGCAAGCCCACCAACGTCAACAACGTGGAGAGCTACGCCAACGCCCCCCTCATCCTGCGCCACGGCGCCGCCTGGTACACCGCCGTGGGCAGCGAGCGCCACAAGGGGACCAAGATGTTCAGCCTCTCCGGCCAGGTGATGCGGCCGGGGGTGCTGGAGGTCCCCCTGGGCACCCCCATGCGGGACGTCATCATGGTGGCCGGGGGCGGCATCCCCGAGAGCAGGAGCCTCAAGGCGGTGCAGCCCGGGGGTCCCCTCTCCGGCGTGGTGCCGGCCTCCCGCGTCCTGGCCGAGGACGGCCTGCCCCTGGAGCCGGAGCCCTTCCGCGAGCTGGGGATGTTCATGGGCTCCGGCGGCCTGGTGGTGCTGGACGACTCCTCCTGCGTGGTGGACCTGGCCGTCTACTTCGAGTGGTTCGCTGAGGACGAGTCCTGCGGCCGCTGCACCACCTGCTTCGCCGGGACGCGACGGCTGCTGGAGATCGTGCGGCGCATCTCCCGGGGCAGGGGCCGGCCGGAGGACCTGCAGCTCATGCGCATGCTGGCCGATTCCATGCGCTACTCCAACTGCGTGCACGGCCAGGCGGCCCCCACCGTCATCATGTCCCTCCTGAACCTCTTCCCGGAGGAGGTCCAGGAGCACCTGGAGCGTCGCCGCTGTCCCGCCAAGGCCTGCCGTGGCCTCGTCCGCTACGAGGTGGCGGGGGACGACCCCAACCTGCCGGCTGCCGCCGAGATCTGCCCCACCGGCGCCATCGTCCGTGACAACGGCGGCTACCGGATAGACCAGGGGCTCTGCATCCGCTGCCACGCCTGCAAGGAGCTGGCGCCCCAGGGCATCCAGGTGCTGGACGCCTTCGCCTGAGGGGGCCCGCCTCCTCCGGCCGCCCCGGCCTGACGGTTAAGGCTAAAACGTCTAAGGCACTGTATAATTGTCCCAAAGCGCGGGGAGCGCTGTATGGCCGAGACACCGCTGCGGCGTCAGTATCTCGAGATCAAGCGTCGGTACCCTCACGCCATCGTCTTCTTCCGCCTGGGCGACTTCTACGAGACGTTCGACGATGACGCCCGCACCGTAGCCCGCGAGCTCGAAATAGCCCTCACCTCCCGCCCGGTGGGCAAGGGAAAGCGGGTGCCGCTGGCCGGCGTCCCCCATCACGCCCTGGACTCCTACCTGGCGCGGCTCATCGCCAAGGGCTATAAGGTGGCCATCTGCGAGCAGGTGGAGCAGCCCACGCCGGGCAGGCGGCTCCTGGCCCGCGAGGTGGTGCGGGTGGTGACGCCGGGCACCCTGGTGGAGGAGGGGCTCCTGGATCAGCGTAGCAACAACTATCTGGCCGCCGTGGTGGCAGAGGGCGATGCGGCCGGCCTTGCCTATACGGACATCTCCACCGGGGAGTTCGCCTGCACCCAGTTGCCCCTGTCGGCCCTGGCCGTGGAGCTGGAGCGGCTGCGTCCGGCGGAGCTGCTGGCCCCCGTCGACCTGGAGCTGGGGGAGTCCCCGGCCTGTCGCAGCCCCCTGCCGGAGGAGGCGTCGGACGGGGAGTGGGCGGCGGGGAGGCTTCTCGCCCACTTCGGCGCCCCGGCGCTGGACGCCCTGGGCCTGGACGGGATGCCCCTGGCCACCCGGGCGGCCGCCGCCCTCCTGCGCTACCTGGAGGAGAACCAGCGGGCCGCCCTCCCCAACGTCTCCCGGCTCCTGGTCTACAACGCCAGCGCCTACATGCTCTTGGACGCCCAGACCCGCCGTAACCTGGAGATATTCCGCTCCCTCCGGGCCGAGGGCGGGACCTCCCTCCTCTCCGTGCTGGACCTCACCGGCACGGCCATGGGGGCACGGCTGCTGCGGCGCTGGCTGGGCCAGCCTCTGCTCGACATAAAGGCGATACGCCGTCGTCAGGACTGCGTGGAGCTCTTCCACAGCTCGGCGGTGCGACGCGGCCGCGTCGCCCAAGTCCTGGCCAAGATGCCGGACCTGGAGCGGCTCATGGGGCGCGTCGGCTCCGGGGTGGCCACTCCGCGGGACCTGGTAGCCCTCGCCCGGGGACTGGAGCTGGTGGAAGCGCTGCGGCAGGCCCTGGACTGGGACCTGGAGCGGCTCCCCCCCGGATCCCGCGCCCTGCACGAAGAGCTGCTGGGGCGGCTCAGCCCCTGCGCCGATGTGGTGGCCCTGGTGCGGGGCGCCCTGGCGGACGACCCTCCCAACAGCTTCGACGAAGGGGGCGTCATACGGGCCGGCCTCTCGGCGGAGCTGGACGAGGCCCGCGCCCTGGCGCAGGACGCCCGTCAGGTGCTGGCCGATCTGGAGCGGAGGGAACGGGAGCGCACCGGCATCAAGAGCCTGAAGCTGGGCTACAACAAGGTCTTCGGCTACTACATCGAGGTCTCCCGGCCCAACCTGCACCTGGTGCCGCCGGACTACGAGCGGCGCCAGACCCTGGTGGGGGGAGAACGCTTCGTCACAGCGGAGCTGCGGGAGCTGGAGTACCGCATCCTGCACGCCCGGGAGCGACAGGTGGAGCTGGAGCGGGAGCTGTTCCAGCAGGTGTGCGGACAGGTGGCGGCGGCCGCCGACCGCGTCCTCCGCACGGCCGGGGCGGTGGCGGAGGTGGACGTCTACTGCGCCCTGGCCGAAGCGGCCGCCCGCTACGGCTACGTCCGCCCCGAGGTGCACGAGGGCGACGAGATCTGGATCAAGGACGGCCGCCACCCCGTGGTGGAGCGGATGCTGGGGGAGGGGCAGTTCGTCCCCAACGATACCCATCTCTCCAGCGACGAGGCCCAGATAATCGTCCTCACGGGGCCCAACATGGCCGGCAAGTCCACCTACCTGCGGCAGGTGGCCCTCATCGTCCTCATGGCCCAGGTGGGGAGCTTCGTCCCCGCCGCCGCTGCCCGCATCGGCCTGGTGGACCGCATATTCACCCGTATCGGCGCCGTGGACGATATAGCCGCCGGCCGCTCCACCTTCATGGTGGAGATGGTGGAGACAGCCGCCATCCTCCACAACGCCACGCCCCGCTCCCTCCTGCTGTTCGACGAGATAGGCCGCGGCACCAGCACCTACGACGGCATGGCCATCGCCCGCGCCGTCGTGGAGTTCATCCACAACCGGCCGGAGGTGGCGGCCAAGACCCTCTTCGCCACCCACTATCACGAGCTGGTGGAGCTGGCATCCTTCCTGCCCCGGGTGCGCAACTACCACGTGGCGGTGGCGGAGGAGGGGGGCCGCGTGGTATTCCTCCACCGCGTCCTGCCCGGCGGCGCTGACCGCTCCTACGGCGTCCACGTGGCCCAGCTAGCGGGGCTGCCCCGGGCAGTGGTCTCCCGCGCCCAGGAGCTGCTGCAGGAGCTGGAGGCCAGGCGCGGGGGCGATGCGCGCCGCCGCCAGGGGCCGCCGGCGGTCCAGCTACCCCTCCTGATGCCCGGCCTGGAGCTGCTGCAGGAGTTGGCGGAGCTGGATGTGGACGGTATGAGCCCCCTGGAGGCCCTCACCAAGCTCTACGAGCTGCGGGAGCGGGCCCGCCAGGGGCTGGCGGAGGCGCCGCCGCGGCGAGGACAGGGGGGCCGGGGATGGCCATAAGGGTGCTGCCGCCGGAGGTGGCGGAGCGCATCGCCGCCGGAGAGGTGGTGGAGCGGCCGGCCTCCGTGGTCAAGGAACTGCTGGAGAATGCCCTGGACGCCGGCGCCCGCCGCATCGCCATAGAGGTCAGGGGTGGGGGGCTGGAGCTGGTGCGCGTCAGCGACGACGGCTGCGGCATCATCGAGGAGGAGCTGGAGCTGGCCTTCGCCCGTCACGCCACCAGCAAGATAGCCAGCGCCGAAGACCTGTGGGCCATCGACACTCTGGGCTTCCGGGGAGAGGCCCTCCCCTCCATCGCCGCCGTGGCCGATGTGGAGCTGGCCTCCCGTCCCCCGGAGCGAGAGGAGGGGGCCTGGGTGCGGCTGGAGGGGGGACGGGTGGTGGCGAGGGGCCAGCGGGGGATGCCCCCGGGCACCGTGGTGACGGTGACCGGCCTCTTCGCCCGGCACCCGGCGCGGCGCAAGTTCCTCCGCTCCCCTCAGGGGGAGGCCCAGGCCATCGCCCAGGTGGTCTCCCATTACGCCCTGGCCTACCCGGAGGTGCGGCTCTCCCTGCTGGTGGACGGTCGGCGCCTGCTGGCCACCCCGGGCTCCGGCGAACTGCGGGACGCCGTGGCCGCCATCTACGGGGTGGAGACGGCGGGAGCCCTGCTCCCCGTGGACGGGGAGCACGAGGGGGTGCGGGTGGCCGGGCTGGTGGGGCCGCCCCATCTGCACCGGGCGGGCCGTGGTCAGCTCAGCTTCTTCGTCAACCGGCGCTGGGTGCAGAACCGTCGGCTGGCCTTCGCCCTGGAAGAGGCCTACCAGGGGCTGCTGCCCGCGGGCAGGCACCCGGTGGCGGTGCTGGCCCTCACCCTGCCGCCAGGGGAGGTGGACGTGAACGTCCACCCGGCCAAGGCGGAGGTGCGCTTCCGCCGGGAGGGAGCCGTGCTGGGAGCGGTGGCAAGGGCCACTCGCGCCGCCCTGGTGGCGGAGGCGCCGGTGCCCCGCCCGGCCGCCGCATCCCCTACCGCGGACGGGCGGGAGGCTCCCCTCCTCTGGCAGCGGGCCGTCTCCCCACTCCGCAGGAAGGAGGAGGCCGGCCCCCGCCCGGAGCAGCCGCCCTCGCCCACGCCCCGTCGCGTCCTCCCCCTGCTGCGAGTGGTGGGCCAGGTGGCCAACCTCTACATCGTGGCGGAGGGGCCAGACGGCATGTACCTGATAGACCAGCACGCTGCCCACGAGCGGGTCCTCTTCGAGGAGATAGCGGCGCAGCGGGCCAGGGGAAAGGTGGAGCGCCAGGGCCTTCTACCGCCCCTCCTCCTGGAGCTGACGCCCGCCCAGGCGGCGGCCCTGGAGGAGTGCGCTGGGGCCCTGACCAACCACGGCTTCGAGCTGGAGCCCTTCGGCGAGCGGGCCTACCTGCTGCGGTCGGTGCCCTCCCTCCTGGCCGCCCGGGGAGGCGACGTTCGGGAGGCAGTCCTCTCCCTGCTGGACCGTCTGCGGGAGGGGACTCCCCCGCCGCCGGACAGGGTGGCCATGACGCTGGCCTGCCACGCCGCCGTGCGGGCGGGCAAGGCCCTCTCCCTGGAGGAGATGCGGGAGCTGGTGCGCCGGCTGGAGGAGACGCAGACGCCCCATACCTGCCCTCACGGCCGGCCTACCATGCTGCAGCTCACGGCCGATGCTCTGGCCCGCCAGTTCGGGCGGCGCTAGCGCTGGGGGATGCCCAGCCTCTCGGCCAGGTAAGGGGGGAGGGCCATGGAGGCCCGGTAGACTTCGTAGCTCAGGTATCTGACCTCGTCCTGCACTCGCGAGAGCCGACGGGCGAAGGCAGCGGGGGTCAGGCGGGGGGGGGGCCGCCCGGAGGCGAAGAGGAAGGCGAAGAGGCCAGCCTGGTAGGAGGGGACGACGGCGGTGTGCAGGCGCACGTGGGGGAAGACGGAGGAGAGCTCCTCCCTGAGCCGCCGCACCCACTCCGGCTGAAAGGTGAGGGAGCCGCTCTGAATGGAGAGGACGCCGCGCCCCCGCAGCGCCCGCTTCAGGTCCTGAAAGAAGGGCGCCGCATACAGGGGACTGGAGGGGCCCTCATCGGTGGGATCCGTCAGATCCACGATGGCGACATCGAACTGACGGCGGAAGCGGGCCACCCAGGCGAGGCCGTCGCCGATGATGACCTGGGCGCGGGGGTCGTCGAAGGCGCCGCGGGAGATGGAGGGCAGGAAACGGCGGCTCACCTGGATGACCCGTTCGTCCAGCTCCACCTGGACGGCCCGGCGGACGGTGGACATGGCCAGGGCGCGGCGCAGGGCGCCCCCATCGCCGCCGCCGATGACCAGGACGTCCCGCGGCCGGCCGTGGAGGAGGCAGGGGAGAAGGGCCACCATCTCATGATAGATGAACTCATCGGCCTCGCTGGTCTGGACGATGCCGTCCAGCAGGAGGCTCCGCCCGAAGTTGCCGACATCGAAGACCTGTATGTGCTGGTAGGGGGTGCGCTCCTCGTGCAGGACGCGATGGACTCTCACCTGGGTACGGAGATTCTCGTCCCAGTAAGAAGGCAATGACTCGGTGAACCAGAAAGGTCCGTCCTGGGAGGAGTCAGCCATCGGGCGTCACCCCTGGGCCGCGGCGCACCTCCAGGAGCTGCTCCCGGCGGGCCCGCAGCGCCTCCCGCAGCAACTCCGTGGCCCGGTAGGGGTCCATGGTGCGGCCACAGGTGAAGACGTCCACGGCGGCGTAGCCCAGCTCTGGCCAGGTGTGGATGGATATGTGGGACTCGGCCAGCAGGGCGATGGCGGTGACCCCGTATGGCTTGAAGGCGTGGGACTTGATCCCTAGGAGGGTCCCGCCGCAGGCCTTTACGGCCTGCCGCAGCACCTGCACCAGGTAGCGCCGGGAGTTCAGGAGCTCGCGGTCGCACTCCCAGAGCTCGCAGAGCAGGTGGGTGCCCACGCCTACGCCGAGGGCGGTCCTCTCACGCTCTTTGGTGACGGTAGCGTACCTCTCCATCTCCCCTCAGTCCGGTATCGCTTCTTGGCCTCCTCGCTGGGGCGGCGGCCAGGCCGGCGGGTAGCAGCGGCTACTCCAGGCCCAGCTCCCGCTTGACCATGCGCACCCCCTGCACCATGACGCGCAGCTTGGCCTCCGCCTCCTCCACCGTGCGGGTCTTGAGACCGCAGTCCGGCAGTATCCAGACCCGCTCCGGAGGAAGCAGACGGAGCACCTGCTTTATCCCCTCCACCACCTCCTCCACCGTCTCTACGCGGTGGTTGTGGACGTCCACCACCCCCGCTCCCAGGTCCTTGTCCGGGGCGTAAGGGTGCTGCTCCAGCAGCTTCAGGTACTCGAAGTTGGTGTTCTTGAAGGCGAGGTGGATCTGCTTGACGGGGAGCCGCAGCATCTCCGGGTAGATCTTCTCCACCTCGCCGTAGCAGATGTGGGTGTGGAACTCGGCGTCGATCCCCTCCACCACGGCGCGGAAGGCCTCCACCGCCAGGTCGAAGTCCTCCTCCGGCCGGGTGTGGATGGCCGGCTCGTCTATCTGGATGTAGCGGCAGCCGGCGGCCACCAGCGCCTCCACCTCCTGGCGGATGACGCGGGCCATGTCCATGACGGCGTCCCGGCGCGTCGGGTAGTACTCGTCGAAGGACCACTCTACCATGGTGTAGGGGCCGGTGAGCATTCCCTTGACCGGGCGGTCGGTGAGGCCCTGGGCGAACTGCCACATCTCCACCGTCATGGGGCCGGGCCAGCGGAGGCGGTCGACGATGATGGGCTTGTGGTAGTAACGGTTGCCGTAGGAGCGCACCAGTCCACCCAGGCGCATACCCTGGATGGGGGTGCCACCCCGCTCTCCGGCGAAATAGGCCACCATGTCGCCCCGCTCCTGCTCTCCGTGGACCAGGACGTCCAGCCCCACGTCTTCCTGGAGGCGGATCCAGAAGGCGGTGGCCTTGCGCTCCAGCTCCCGCAGCTCCGACAGTTCCAGCTTCCCCTGGGCCAGGGCGTTGCGGGCCCGCACCAGGTAGTCGGGCTTGGGGTAGGAGCCCACGGCGGAGGTGATCAGCGCCTGTGCCATTCTAGCTATCTCCTATTCCCAACGCCTGGCGGGCGGCCTGGACACCCTCCACCAGGCGGCGCAGTTTGGCCTGGGCCACCTCCCGGGGCAGGAACTCAAGGCCACAGCTCGGGTTGAGGTAGAGACGCTCCGGGGGGCAGACCCGGCTGAGGTAGCGCACTGCTCCGACTATCTCCTCCACCGCCTCCAGCCGCGTGTTGCGCCCGTTGACGATGCCGGCCGCCAGCTTCTTGCCAGGGGGCAGGGGGTGCTGGCCCACCACCTGCCAGTTGATGGCGTAGGAGACCAGGTCCACACCGATGGTGGTGACGTAGGGCAGGGCCAGCAGCTCCCGATAGACCCTCTCCACGCTGCCGAACCAGGTGTAGAGGGCGGCCTCGGCGCGGATGCCCTCCAGCATGCGGGCCAGCGCCTTGGCCAGGAGCGGCATCTCCTCCGGGTGCTTCAGGATGAGGGGCTCGTTCACCTGGATGATGGGGGCGCCAGCCTCGTCCAGCAGGCGCACCTCCCGGGCCAGGCCATCGGCCAGGGCCAGCACCAGGCGGGCACGGTCGTTGTAGTGGGCGTCCTTGGAGAGGACGGCCAGGGTGAAGGGGCCGGTGATGACCGCCTTTACTGGCCTGGGGCTGTGCTGGACGGCGAACTGGTAGTCCCGCAGGAGGATAGGCCCCTGCCACTCCACCTCTCCCTCCACCACCGGCTGGCGGAAGTACATGTTGGTGTCCAGGTAGCGGACGAGCCCGTTTATAGAGATACCCTTGAGGCGACGGGCAATGTAGGTCTGGTCGTCCTCCCAGCGGATCTGGCCGTCCGTGATAATGTCGATGCCGGCCTCCACCTGCTCCTGGATGACCTCCAGCGTCACCTCGTCCTCCACCCTCGCCAGCTCCTCGGTGTCGATCTCGCCCCGCTCGAAGCGGGCGATGGCTGCACGCAGGCGGGCCGGCCGCGGCCGGTTAGGTATTTTAGGGTAGTTCCCCACCACTGTAGTCAGCATCGGTCCAGTCCCTGCCACGGGAGCGGGAGCCCCCTAGGTCTTCTCTCCCTCCCCCTGCCGGGCCCGGCGCTCCCCCACCTTCGTCCCCGGCCGCGGGGACGGGACGCCCGCACCACGGGGCCAGAATCGGAAGGAGATGGTTCTGCGCATGGGCCCGTACCGACTTTACACAGAGAGAGGGCCGAGCCCGACCTCGGAAGGCTTCGACCCCCAATGTTCTACTGTCTATTAGAACGTTATCGAGTGTAACAGGTGGGCCGGGCCCAGTCAATCACCCTTTCCTCCATCAGCGCGATGTCCTCTTGCCCGGCCGGGAGGCCGCCCCTGGCCGGGCCGTGGACGTCAGGGCTCCACGCTCACCCGCATGCCCTGTCGGTAGACCAGGGTGCCGCCCAGGTAGCCGCCCAGCATCAGTGCCAGGCAGCCCAGCGCCTGCAGGGCCAGGGGCGCCGGCGCCGTCCGTTCCCTGGGCCGGGCAGCCCTCAGCACCAGGCCCAGGGCGAAGAGCCCAGCGGCCGTCACCTGGGAGAGGAGATGATAGGTGGCCAGCCGGCGCTTGCGGGAGCCCGGCACCATGGTCAGATAGTCCACCAACCCTGTCACGGCGGTAGGGACGAGGACGCCCAGGGCGATGACCTGGTTATAGTAGGCCGCCCGCGGCAGCGCCGGGTCATGACGCAAGCGGGAGGCCACGTCCAGGGCGAGAGCGGCCACAGGCAGCGCCATGGGGAAATGGGAGAGAAAGGGATGGCTGGGGTGGCCCAGCGGCCGTCCCTGGACCACGTCCCGGACGGTCCACCGTCCGCCCGCTACAGGGGTGCCGTCCCAAAGCCTCCGCAGGCGCATGGGAGTGCTCGAGGATGCCGGGGGCCGGACGGGTAGCCCCTCCGGCCCCCGGCCTTCGGCTAGCGCTGTTGCGCCTGTTGCAGCCCCTGCTGGATGTTCCGCTGGAGCTGCTGCATGTCCACGCCCGCTGCCTGGGCAGCCTCACGGAACTGCGAGAGGGTGATGTTGCGGGGATCGCCGTGGTTCTCCTCGAGCTGGCCGCAGCCACAGGTGACACACATGGCCCCACCTCCCTTCCTCAGCCTGACGAGGGCCATTATAGCACCAGCCGTCCGGGAGTGGCCGGTCGCCAGCATGTAGACTGCATCGCGAAAGCGCCCTAAAAGGGACGCCGCCACGGGACGGTGCTAAAATGCCCGGGAGCAGGGGACATGGGCGGACGTGCGAGCGGTCTGCTGGCGGTGGCGGTCGCCATTGCCCTCGCGCTCGGGTGCAGGGGAGGGATCCCGCCGGCCCAGGAGGGCCCCCCAGGCCCCGGCGAGGAGGCCAGCAGCGTCCCCCAGGCCGGGCCCTCCCAGGCCCTCCGGGAGGCCACGGGACGCGGCCGCATCTGTCTCGACCCCGGCCATGACGCCCGCTACCCCGGCGCCAGCGCCAGGGACGCCACCGGGCGTGTCCTGTTCGACGAGCATGTGCTGACTCTCCAGGTGGCCTATCGCCTGAAACCCCTCCTAGAGGCCCAGGGGTTCCTGGTCTGCGTGACCCGTGACGAGCAGGGAGAACTGCTTCCTCAGGCCCGGGACGAGGACGGCAACGGTCGCATCGAGGCGTGGGAGAGGGCGCAGGCCAAGATAGACTTCCTCAACGCCTTCGCCCCCCGGGTGCTGGTCTCCATCCACTTCAACGGGCTCTCCGACCCCTCCGTCAGAGGGAGCGAGGTCTACTACTCCGATACCGGCCCCTGGATGGAGGAGAACCGCCTCCTGGCCCGGACGCTCCTGTACTCGCTGGTGGAGGCGCTGCAGGCCGCCGGGCACGCGGCGGTGGACCGCGGCATCAAGAGCGACAACTATAAGCCTTACGGCCGCCTCTACGTCCTGGGCAACAACGACCGTCTGCTGCGCAAAGGGACGTGGCAGGCGGGGGCCCTGGTGGAAGTGCTCTTCCTCAGCAACCCTGTCGATGTTGCTTTCCTGCAGCGGCCGGACGCCCTGGAGGTGATCAGCCAGGGGCTCCTCCAGGGCATCGTGCGCTTCTGGGAGGAGCGCTCGCCTTGACGGGGCGGTGTCGGGGCCTATATAGCCGTCAAACGGCCCTCGACGGCGCCGACAGGGGGTGGTGCCCGGGGTGGAAAGGGGCTACAGCGTCCGTCGCAGCGTCGGGTAGGGGACCGGGGCCCGCCGCCCCGGCCAGCGGTCGGCAGGCGCAGGAGAGGAGGCGACGCCATGGAGGCGCCCTCTGTTCGGTTCGGCCTCTGGTACGACTTCCGCAGCCCTCCCCAGTGGGGGATACCCTTCGGCCAGCTCTACCGCGAGAACCTGGAGCAGATCCGGTGGGCGGAGACGCTGGGCTACGGCTCCGTCTGGCTGTCCGAGCACCACTTCGCTGAGGACGGTTACCTGCCATCGTTGACGGTGATGGCGGGGGCCATCCTGGGCCGCACCAGGGAGATGCTGGTAGGGACGGCCGCCCTGTTGCTGCCCCTCCACAACCCGGTCCGGGTGGCCGAGGACGCCGCTGTCCTCAGCCTCCTCTCGGGCGGGAGGTTCGTCCTGGGAGTGGCCATGGGCTACGTGGAGGAGGAGTTCCACGGGTTCGGCATACCGCGCCGCAACCGCCCCAGCCTCCTGGAAGTGGGGGTACAGGTCATCCGCCGGGCCTGGAAGGGACAGGCGCTGGGCTTCACGGGCCGGCGCTACCGCTTTCCCGGGGTGGTGGTGACGCCAGCGCCGGAGAGGGAGCCGCTGCTGGCCACCGCCGCTCTCCAGGAGCCGGGCATCCGCCGGGCGGCCCGGCTGGAGGCGGCCCGCCTCAGTGAGGGCTTCGTGGCCGCCAACAGCGCCGCCCTCCCCATCTATCTGCAGGCGCTGCAGGAGGCGGGAGGCGACCCGCAACGGACGAACCTCTTCGTGGGCCTGTGGTGCGTGGTGGACGAAGACCCGGAGCGGGCCTGGCAGGAGGTGGGGCCTCACGCCCTCTATCAGATGAACGTCTACGTCCGCTGGGGGGCCTTTGCGGCGCCCGTCTTTGAGGACCCCGCCCAGTTGCTGGAGGTGGGGGCCTACCAGGCCCTGGACGGGGAGGCCGCTGCCAGGGAGATAACCTCACTTTTGCGTCAGTACCCCCAGGTGCGGGACGTCTACCTGTGGGCCCGCTTCCCGGGCGAGGGGATCCGGACCAGCGCCCGGCGCGTAGAGTACTTCGCCAGGAAGGTCATCCCCCAGGTGAGCGCCCTCCTCCGGGAGGGGAGGGGGTGAAGGGGGGCGACGGCCTGGACAGGACGAGGACAGGCTCGGGGGAGGTCGCCGAAAGGGGGGCGGCCGGCGCTCCCCCCGACAGGCGACCCTCCGTGGTGGTGATAGGGGCCGGCTTCGGCGGCCTGCGGGTGGCCCGCGGCCTGGCCCGTCTTCCTGTCGACGTCACTGTCGTCGACCAGAACAACTATCACCTGTTCGTGCCCCTCCTCTATCAGGTGGCCACCGCCGGTCTGGAGGCGGAGGAGATAGCGCAGCCGGTGCGCCGCATCCTGTCCGGGCAGGGGAACCTGCGCTTCCGCCTGGGGCGGGTGACGGACGTGGACCTGGAGGCCGGGCTGGTCCGCACCGATACCTGCGAGCTGCCCTACGATTTCCTGGTCATCGCCGCTGGCAGCACCACCAACTACTTCGGGCTGGAGTCGGTGGAGCGGACGGCCTGCACCCTCCGCACCCTGGACGATGCAGAGATGGTGCGCGACCGCGTCCTCTCGGCCCTCGAGGAGGCAGTGGGCACGGACGATCCCGTCCGCCGACGGGAGCTGATGACCTTCGTCTGTGTGGGCGGCGGCCCCACCGGGGTCGAACTGGCGGGTGCCCTGGCGGAGCTGCGGCGGCACGTCCTGCCCCGGGACTATCCGGAGCTGGCAGCCAGCGACCTCCGCATCGTCCTGCTGGAGGCGACGGATCGTCTCCTCCCTGGCTTCCGCCAGAGGTCTCAGGCCCGTGCCCTGGAGCAGCTGGTGCGCATGGGCGTGGAGGTGCGCCTGAACGCGCCGGTGGTGGACGCCGATGAGGGAGGCGTGACCCTGAAAGGGGGCGAGCGCATCGGCGCCGGCGTCGTCGTCTGGGTGGCGGGCATGCGGGCGGCGCCGCTGGCGACCGCCCTGGAGACGCCTAAGGGCCCGGGCGGTCGGATCATCGTCAGAGAGACGCTGCAGTTGCCCGAACATCCGCGTGTATACGCCATAGGAGACATAGCCCACGTGGAGACGCCCAGGGGACGCTCCTACCCCATGATGGCGCCGGTGGCCATCCAGCAGGGCGACCTGGTGGTGGAGAACATCCGCCGTCAGCTCGATGGCAAGAGGCCGCGTCGTTTCCGCTATCGCAACCCGGGGGCGATGGCTACCATAGGGCGGCAGTCGGCGGTGGCGGAGGTCTACGGACTCCAGTTCGGCGGCCTCTTCGCCTGGGTGCTGTGGCTGGCCGTCCATCTCTTCTGGCTCATAGGGCTGCGCAACCGCATCTTGGTGCTGGTCAACTGGGCCTGGAACTACTTCACCTATGACCGCAGTGTGCGTATCATCCGTCGTCGCTCCCCGGCACGGGGAAGATAGTGCGCTCAGCCCCCAAAGGCATGCACGAACAGCAGGCCGTGCCGGTGCCCACGCTGCATGATGGCGTGGTCACGTGAGCGGCCCTGCGGTGGAGGGAGAAGCGAAGGACAGTGCCAGGCGCGGCCTCGGCCACGCCGGTGCGGACGAAAGAGTCACCTGCGGTGGCCCAGGGTGCCCACGCCAGCCCAAGAGGGCCACCCTGGCCCCAGGCCCTGGAGCGGGCGACGGGACTCGAACCCGCGACCCTCTGCTTGGGAAGCAGAGGGCAGATACGGCCTCCGGATAGGCTGACCCCATCCTGACCCCATGTGGCGGCCGGGAGAGGAGGTCGCCATGCCCAGGAGGAGGGCTGCCCATGAGGGGAGCATACGTAAGCGGCGGGATGGGCGGTGGGAGGCCCGGGTGATGCTGGCGGGCCACCGGTACAGCGTGTATGGCCGCACCAGGGCGGAGGCAGTGCAGAAGCTCCAGGAGCTGCTGCTAAGGCACCGCGAGGGTAGACTGCTCCCGCCCACCGGTCTGAGCTTCGAGGACTGGGCCAGGGAGTGGCTGGAGGGATGCAGAGGCCGTCTCCGGGCGGCGACGGTGAGCGTTTACGAGTCTGCCCTGCGCTCCCTCCTCCCCTACCTCGGCCCCGTCCCCTTGCACAGACTGGCCCCTCTCCATGTCCACCACGCCTTGCAGCAGCTAGAGCGCGGGGGCAAGGGGGCGAGGGCACTAGAGCAGACCCACGCGGCGCTCAGGGCTTGTCTCAATGAGGCCCAGCGCCTCGGCCTCATCGCGCAGAGCCCTGCCGGACAGGTGCCGCGGCCCCGCTACGAGAAGGGGGAGCGGCCCCGCTGGGAGGTAGACCAGGCCCGGCGCTTCCTCCGGGCCGTGCAGGAGCGGGGCGACCCCCTCTCCCTCATGGCCGGGATAGCCCTCCTGACGGGCTGCCGGCTGGGGGAGCTGCTGGGCCTCACCTGGGCCGACGTGGACGTTCAGAGCGGCAGCCTCCGCGTCGCCCGCGCCTTAGTGTGGGTGAGGGGCCGCCCCCTCCTCCAGAAGCCCAAGACACGGACAGCGGAGCGAGTCGTCCCCCTGGGCAGGCTGGCCCTGTCCCTGCTGGAGAGGCTGGAGAGGCGGGGCCTCTACGTCTTCTGGAGCGAGAGGCCGCCCACCACCAAGCAGGTGGCGCAGGTCATGACCGAGCTGTGCCGGCTGGCCGACGTGCCCCGCATCAACTTCCACGGCCTGAGAGGGGTGGCCGCCTCCCTGCTGGTGGCGCAGGGGATGGAGCTACGGGCCGTCCAGCAGCTCCTGGGCCACGCCCGCCCTAGTATCACCCTCGACACCTACTCTCGCCACGTCACCCCCCAGTCCAGGGCGGTGGCGGAGGCCCTAGAGATGGCCCTGAGGGGGCGCTGACGGAGCAGGTGCTGGCGACGCCTCGTGCCCGCGCAATAGCGCGGGGGGTGACCGTCGCGCATCTCGCCCGGGAGCCATAGGCTGGCCTGGAGATGGAGCGGCGGGCTATGTTACGCTGGTGACGTCAGCTCCCCCAGGTGGCGGCTGGCCACCGCCCGTAAGCTGCCCGGTCCCTTCCCTTGGGTGGGCCTGGGGGAGGCAGCCATCGAGGGAAGGGCGATGGCGCAGGACGAACTCCCCCACCCCTACCGGCCCCTCGCAGAGGAAGCTATCCTCCAGGCCCTCCTGGAGGAGCCCGCCGTCCAGGAGACGCTGAGGGCCCTTCGGGAGCGCTGCCCTCTCGTCGTCGGGAAGCCACCATCCCGGGAGGCCTACCGGGAGGCGTCCTCCATCCTGGCGGCCGGGGAGAGTCCCGCTGGTGTCGTAGAAGCGCTTCACCCGCCGGAGCTGGAGGGCTGGACCTGGCGGGAGGTGGAGGACGTGGCCCGCTACCGCCTCCTGCCGGGCCGCCTGAGGCCCTACCTGGCCTCCCTCCATCCCCTCGCTCAGGTGGGCTACCTGGCCGCTGCCTACCGGCAGGCGCGACTGGCAAGGGTGCTGACGTTAGCGCTCGCGAAGCGCTACCGCCACGCCCTGGGGAAGGACTGGGGGCCGGAGGCGCTATGGTGGACCATCTCCCGCGGTGTGGCCATGCCGACGCCCATGCCCCTGCCCCTCGATAGGCTCCCCTGGCCCGGGAGAGGGCCCAGGCCCTCCCGCAAGGGGCGGGTTAGGCAGGCCCTCCGGCTTCTCCGCAAGCTCCATGAGGCCCGGCTGCCCAGACGCTGGACCGAGCTGGCCGGAGTGCTGGTCAGGTGGCCCTGGCTGACCGGTAGGGGAGACCGGCTCAGGGAGCGTTGGGAGCTACGGGTGATAGCGAGCCTCCAGCGTATCCTCGGCCTCCAGCCACGCCCCCGGGGACGCCCGCGCAAGAAGGTCTAGCCCGAAACCCGCCTTGTTAGCAGCCTATTTTTGCGTCTGCCACCCGCCTATTGTGTGGGCGGGTGACAGACATGACGACTGGCCCTGACTTGCGCGTCGAGGCCTTCCGCCGCGGCGTCCCAGTCTACAAGCTGGCCGCGCGGGTGGGCCTGCATCCCAGTGTTCTTAGTCTCTACTTGAACGGCCACCGCCCGCTCCCTGAGTCTCTGCGCGAGGAGCTGATGCAGGCGCTGGAGGAGCTGGCCCCGGCCGCGGCGAAAGGAGGCGGGGACGGTGCGTGAACAACGAACGCCCCCACCACCAGGCCGGGGCAGGGGCGGCGGAGGTGGGGCGAACGAGGCCTCCAGCTCCATTCTATCGCAGGCGGCGCTCTCTTACGCCCGGCGCGGCTGGCCCGTCCTCCCCATCCGCGCAGGGAGCAAGGAGCCGGCCACAGCGCACGGAGTCAAAGACGCTACGACGGACGAGGCCACCATCTGCCGGTGGTGGGCCACCTGGCCTCGGGCCAACCTGGGCGTCGCCACCGGGTCCGTCTCCGGGCTGGTGGTGCTGGACGTAGACCCTCGCAACGGCGGTGACGAGTCCCTCCACGACCTGGAGGCCCGCTACGGTCCCCTGCCTGACACCGTGACGGCCCTCACCGGCGGCGGAGGCCAGCACCGCTACTTCAGCCTACCCGAGGGCGTCACCGTCCGCTCCCGGGTCCTGGCCCCTGGGCCGGAGCTGAAGGGCGACGGAGCATATGTGGTCGCCCCTCCTTCCGTTCACCCCAGCGGCCAGCTCTATCGGTGGGAGCTGACTCGCGGTCCGGGCGATGTCCCCCTCGCCTCCCTCCCCGCCTGGCTGCTGGAGCTGGCCCAGGACGGGAGGTCCCCCGACCGCTACGATGCCTTCGATGGGCACCCCATCCCCGAAGGCCACCGCCACACCCACCTCGTGAGTCTGGCCGGCAAGCTGCGGCGGGACGGCCTTTCCGTCGAGGCCATCGAGGCGGCGCTGCTGGAGGAGAACGAGCGGCGCTGCCAGCCGCCGCTGCCCGACGACGAGGTCAGGGAGATAGCCCGCTCCATGGCCAACTACCCACCGGGGCCCAGCCACGGCAGGGACGGCCAGGGCCACACCGAAGGGGCAGGCGGCGATTCGATTTCGTTTTCGTCTATAAGGGTGGAGCGTGAAAGAAAAGAAATGCCCGCCGACCGCTGGCAGCCCCGGCCCCTCGGCGAGGCCCCCGAGGGGGCCGCCCCCATCGAGTGGCTCTGGGAGGGCTTCATCGCCCGGGGTATGAGCAGCGAGCTCTATGGCGTCTGGAAGTCGGGAAAGTCGACCCTCCTGGCCTGCCTGCTCCGTCAGATGGCCCAGGGCGGCGAGCTGGCAGGCAGGCCTGTCCGCCAGGGGCGGGCCCTCATCGTCAGCGAGGAGGGCGCCCAGAAATGGGCGGCCCGCTCTCAGGAGCTGAGCATCCCCCTGGGGGCCCATGACCTCATCGCCCGCCCGTTCGCTCGGGGGAGGGCTACCTGGCAGGAGTGGACGGCGTTCACGACCCATCTGGCCACGCTGGTGCGAGAGAAGGGCTACGACCTGGTCGTCCTCGACTCCCTCGCCAACCTCTGGCCGGTGGTGGAGGAGAACCAAGCCGGAGAGGTGCTGCGGGCAGTCAGCCCCTTCATGGCGCTGCTGGAGGCCGGGGCGGGGCTGCTGCTCATCCACCATCCGAGGAAGTCGGACGGCGATGAGGCCACGGCGGGCAGAGGCAGCGGGGCGCTCCCCGCCTGGGTGGACACCATCATCGAGTTCCGGCGATATGCTCCCGAGGACAAGGCGACCGCCGCCGGGTCTTCACCGTATATAGTCGTCACGAGGCCTTCGAGCTCGTCGCCGAGCTCAAGGACGGGACCTACGCTGGCTTGGGGGACAGGGCCGATGTCCGCCGCCAAGACCGGGAGGATGTCCTGCTGGCTCTGCTCCCCGCCGAGCCGCCTGGTCTCACCGTCGAGGAGGTGCGGGACGAGTGGCCGGGGGAGCCCAGGCCGGGGGCGGGCATCCTGAGGGCCGACCTCGCCCGCCTGGTGGAGAGGGGGCAGGTGGTCCGGACGGGCCAGGGGCGACGGGGCGACCCATACCGCTACCACCGCCCCGCCCCTGGCGACGGGGCCGGAAATTCGTTTCTTTCACGCTCAACGTATATAGACGGAAAAGAAAAATCTTGCCGTGAAGCGACGGACGGCGGTCAGCCATCGGCCCCCGCCCCAGGCGACGGACACGACGCGGGCGGGTTACTGACCGCCTCCATCCTCCCTTGTTGGGCCGCGGGTTCGGACGTCCCCCTGGAGCGGGCTCCGCCGGGGGCCCGCTGCTCGGTCTGCTACCGGCCGGTGGCTGAAGTGGTCACCCCGGCCGGGGCCAGGTTCTGCGAAGAATGCTGGGCAAGATACGACAGGAGGCTGAAGAAATGATTGTCGAGCTTGAATGCCTCAGGTGTGGCTATCGAGGCAGGCCCACCTTGTATCGCCAGGCGCTGGTGACAGGTGGCGGATACCACATCCGCGCTAACTGCCGGCGTTGCGGCGGCTGGCTGAAGTTCATCCCCCACCGCGCGCTGGATGAGGAGGAGAGGGAGAGGCTGCCGGCCTGGGAGGAGGTGGCGACATGAGCGAGCGACATGAGCGTATCGCTGTGGAGCGCTGTCGTCGGTGCCGCCGCCTGGTGATGCGGCCGCGGCGGTACGCGGTCACTGACAGCATCGCGATGCTTGTCTGTCCATCTTGCAACCGCTTCTTGTGCTACCAAACGGAGAGGGGGTGATGGAGCGTGAGGACGTGGCCTCGTTGTGAGCTCTGCGGCTCAGCGCTCGTGCCGATGGCCCAGCCCGGCATCAGGGTGTGGGTGTGCGCCAGGTGCGGAGGCACGAGGCTGACTGAGCGCGTGCGCTAAGACAGGGGGACCGGCAGCATGAGCGGCAAGTATGCCCCGCGCACCTGCCCGGTCTGCGGGTGGCACAGAAGGCCCCTCCGCTGCTGGTCCCCTGGCCGCATCGAGCTCCGGTGCCGCCGGTGCGACTGGCCCATCGAGATACGCCACAAACAGGGCGGGAAGGTGCGCATCGAGCGCCTGAATGACCCCGAAATCATCGCTTTCGAGCGCAGAGAGTGGCGCATCATGACCGCCCTCCAACGATGGCACGAGGAGCGGGAGCGGAGGAGGAGGGCTAGAGAGCGCCGCCAGCGGCGGCAGGCATCCCGGAGCTAGCCCGCGCTCCCACCGTCGCCTCCCCGCTTTCCTCGCCTGCCTCGCCTGGACAGGGTGATGCTGGCATAACGTGACGGCGCGACAGTGACCGCGGCGGCATCTCAGCCTCACCCACCACAGACACCCATCCCAACACGTGAGGACGCCCATCCCTCATGGCCCCGGGGCGCTGTAGAGGCCCGCACAACCCCTCACGCGGGCGGGGCAGACACTAGCCCGCCCTCTACGCCCGGCCTCCTGCGCGTCCTGGAGCGTCCGGTGGGCGCATTTCCAGCGCCGCGGGCTGTCTATGGCCGCGTGACTCAGGCCCAGGCAGCCAGCCAGCGCCGCGCCACTGGCACCGGCGGCGGGCTCAACGTAGCCACCGTCGCCATGTGTCCCAGGCTATGAGGAGCAGAGCCAGGGCAGCCAGGAGCGCCAGCAGCAGGAGGGGCGAGAGCTGGCACCGGCATATCGTCCCGCGCAGACAGGAGCTGGGTTAGGGACTGGCCCGCGCCACATCATACGCCCGGGGCCGCGCTTGACAAACCTGGGAGAAGGGCTAGAATGGTGGCGCTCTGACCCCAACGTGACCCCAATAGCGGGCCGCCCTGGGTGTCAGTTTGGGGGCCGATTTTGGGGGTGGTCCAGATACGGACCCTGGAGCGGGCGACGGGACTCGAACCCGCGACCCTCTGCTTGGGAAGCAGATGCTCTGCCGACTGAGCTACGCCCGCTCCTACTCGGCGGGAACCTCCCCGCCGGCCCTTATTCTAGGCCTGGTCGCCGCCGCCCGTCAACGGCGCCGGCCCCTCGCCCCAGCGGGCCCCGGCCCAAACCATCGCCATGGCCAGGAGAAGCAGGATGGCCCCCAGGGCGCTCAGGGCCAGATAATTGCGCAGAGGTATGGCCATAGCGTCGACGCCGATCTGCAGCATGCCCTGGACGAAGGGGTCGTCGGTGTCCTGGGCGGAGCTGAGGCCGAAGCGGATCGCCACTGTAGCCGCCAGCAAGGGGAGAGAGGAGCCCAGGAGGACGCCGCCCAGGGCCGCCAGCCGGCCGGCCCAGGAGGCGAGGGAGGTCAGGAGCAGCAGACAGAGGGCCAGGGCCACCAGGCCTGAGACCACGGCCAGCACCACCAGCCAGCGGTGAGTCTCCGCCGTGATGATCCCCAGCCCCCGGTCTATGGCCCGCGCCGCTGAGATCTGCCCCAGCTCCCGCCTCGCCTCGGGGTCGGAGGCGAGGACGTCCAGGCCGTCCTCGTATGCCCTCTTGGAGCCCTCCTCCACTAGCAAGGTCCGCAACGCCTCCCCCTGGAGCGTCCGGGCCTGCTCCGGCGTCACCTCCACTGAGATGGGGAAATCGGGCACCAGGACGGGCCCGCTCCCGTCCGTCTGGGACGCCCGCAGGGAGCGCTCGATATCCGGCAGGGCGGCGTCCAGGTCGGTCAGGACGACAATGGCCCGGGAGAGGAGCCTCTTCCCCACACCCTCGGCCGTCAGTTGGGCGCCGCTCAGGACGGCCAGGAAGACGGCGGTCACCAGGGTCGCCAGGACGCCCAGGACTATCAGATAGAACTGGCGCAGAAGGGGGGTGCCGTTTCCCCTCATGAGAGATCGACGACCATGGTGCCGGCCAGGAGGTCGGGGAGGCCGCGGCGCCGGCGGTCCACCAGCGCCGGGAGGTAGCCCAGGACGGGGAAGGCCAGCGCTATGACGTAGCCGATGAAGCGGACCAGCGCTACCCCCAGGCCCAGAGGCCGCCCGTCCTGACGGACCACCTTCACCCGTACCGCCATCTGGCCCACCGTCTGCCCCCGCCAGGCCCAGAGGGCGATGTGGTAGAGAGGGACGAAGGCTAGCCAGCCCAGGACGATGAAGATGGCGGCGTCGATGGCGGCATCGGAGTCGGTGCTGCCCCATCCGGTGCGCAGGAGCACCTGCAGTCCGGCCACCACCAGGAAGGCCATGAAGGAGGAGGCCAGGACGATGATGTCCAGCACGAAGGAGACGGCCCGCACTCCCAGCCCCGCCGGCTGCCAGGGGGGCTGCAGGCTGGCCGGACCGTTCCCCTGAAGGCTGCGCATCACGGGGCTGGTGACATAGCGGTTGCGCCTGCTCATGGGCCAGCGGGGATTATAGCACGGGCCATCACGATGCTGAACGCGGCCATCTCAGCCCCGGGCCAGGAGGGCGGCTGCCAGATAGAGAAGGACAACGGGGCGCCGCAGTGCCACCAGGGCCAGCGGCCCCAGCCCCGGCAGGGCCGTGGCCATCCGCAGCAGCGTCCGAGACGGATAGTCGATGTCGGCGTGGCGGACCGCGATCCCCCTCAGGCCGGGCCGGGAGAGGGTGCGGGCCAGCATCTCCAGCTCCGCCTCTCCCAGAGAGAGCCCCAGCCGACGAAGCCAGCGGCTGCGGGCCAGCTCCCGCCCCAGGGCCCGCCGCCAGGCCCGCTCGTAGCGGGAGAGGAAGGAGGCGGAGAGGTCGTCGGCGGCCAGGGCAGCGGCCGCCGTCTCGGCGCAGTGGCGGGCCGCCACCAGGCTGGTGTAGATGCCTCCCCCGGAGAAGGGCTTGACCTGGCCGGCGGCGTCACCCACCAGCAGCACGTGGTCGCCGTAGGTGCGGGCAGCCGGGGCGAGGGGGATCGTCCCGCCGTAGAAGCGCACCTCCTCCACCTGACCCAGCAGACGAGGGAAGCTCTCGCGCAGGCGTCGGTAGCAGCGCAGGGGCTCCCCGGCGCCCCCGTGGCAGCCGATGCCCAGCCGGGCCAGGCCGTCCCCCGCCGGGATGATCCAGCCGAACCAGCCCGGCGCCAGGCCTGGCCCTACGAAGACGTGGACGAAGTCCTGGCGCGGGGTGCGCACCCTGGCCTCGACTCCCAGCGCCTGCACTCGCTCCGCCGGCCGCGGCAGGCCCAGGCTGCGGGCCACCCGGGAGTGGGCGCCATCGGCACCGACGACGAGGCGAGCGGCCAGCCGCCCCTGATGGCCGTTGCGCTGCAAGTGCAACAGGACGCCACCGGCGATGCGCTCCGCCCCCACCAGGCGGCCGGTGACGGCGTCGGCGCCGGCCTCGTAGGCCTGCTGGGCCAACGCCTGGTCCCAACGGACGCGGTCTATGGCCACCGCCCGCACCGGCTCCCCACCCAGGGCCGCCTCCCCACCACCCACGGTGTGCACGAAGGCGCCGCGGAGCTCGTTGCGGACCAGGGAAGCATCGTCCACCTCGCCCAGGGCCCAGGTGCGAGGGCTGATGAGCCCCGAGCAGTGGGAAGGGACGCCCACCTGTCGGTGCTCCTCGACGAGGGCCACCCGCAGGCCGCGGCGGGCTAGGTCCCGGGCGGTGCGGGAGCCGGCTGGCCCGGCCCCCACCACCGCCACGTCGTAATCGAACCGCACCGTCATCGTCCTGTGCGACGCCGCTGGCCCGCGGCCGGGCCAGCCCATAAGAGAACGTCGGCTGCCGCCCGAAGGTATCGCCGGCGGGGCGCTGGGGCCCATTATAGCCCCCTGCCCGCCTGGACGCCCCCTCAGGGTATGCGGAGGCGGTCGCCCTGGTGGATGATGGGGTTGGGCCCGCTGAGCCTGTTGAGGACTTTCACCTGCTCTATCCAGGCCGGTATCTGGTGCTGGGGGACCCCCAGGTGCTCCGCCACCCCCCACAGCCCCCGCACCCCCTCCGGTCCCACCACGTGGTAGCGTTCCCCGGCGGGCGGTGCCTGCCCCAGGCGTCCCTCCAGGGCGGCCACCCGTCCCTCCAGGGCGGCCACCCGCGCCACCAGCTCATCGTACTGGGCGTCCATCGTCTCCTCCTCCCCGCTCAGCGGCCAGGGGACGGCCGCCACGGCCTCCCACATGGCCGCGTCCATGTGCTCGTAAGACCAGAAGCTGATGCCCGGCGAGCCCCGCTCCCGCGCCATGGCGGCGAAGAGGGCCACCTCCTCGGCGGACGGATAGGGGACGCTGCCCTCCCGGTAGAGGCCGGCCACCGGGTAGAGCCGCTGCGGGGAGAGCCCGTAGGTGGCGTAGTCCTCGTAGGTGAGGGCGAGGGACTCCCGCGGCGGCCGCCGGAAGGCGTTCCAGTAGACCTGAGGCACTGCTCCCTGGCAATGGTCGATGAAGGCCCGGAAGGGGAAAGACCGGTGGTGGCGGGCCAGGGCGAAGGAGGTGAAATAGACGGGGTAGGAGGCCCCCAGCTCCCGTCGTAGCCCGTGGCAGAGGGTGAGGGCCGCCGCAGCGTTCTCCTTGAACTCGCCTTCCACGTCCAGCACCAGGAGGTCGGCCTCGCCGAAGGTCGCCGTCTCCATGGCCCGCCGTGTCTCGCCCGCCACGTCCCGGCCGTAGAAGTAGCCCCAGCCTCCCACCAGCAGCCCCTCGGCCCGGAGGGCGCGGGCCAGCTCCCGCCAGGGGCGGCCCTGGTCGAACCAGAAGGGGCCATCGTGGGCCTTCACCAAGGCGCCGCGGCAGCCTGCTCGCCGCAGGCGCTCGGCCACACGTGAGGGGTCACCGTCGTCGCAGCGACGCCAGTTCCAGAGCCAGACCCACTTGCCGGCCAGGGTGGCGGCCATGTCGCCCACAGGATGCCCCGTCGGGCTGGCATCGCCAAGAGGCGGCTGGCACCGCGGCTGGCTACTTGATGGCCATGGCGTTGGGGGGCGAGCCGACGCCGCCCGGCAGATTCAAAGGGGCCGAGGTCAGGAGGAACTCGTAGACGCCGTCCCGGGCGCAGTCCTCGGCCAGGTCGTCCAAGTGCCAGAGCTCACCCAGGGGCATCCCCAGGTAGGCGATGACATAGTAGTGGAGGAAGCCCCGCTCGCGGGTGGGCGGCCAGGCCTCCACCGTGGGGTTGTCGGCGGCGATGGCGACCACGCCGCTGTCCCACAGATAGGCGGCTATCTCTACCGCCGGGCCGAGGCCAGGGCCGCTGCCCTCGCCGGTGGCGGACTCCCGCGCCAGTCGCTCGCGGCCGGCGGCGTCCAGCTCGTGCCGGTACCAGTGGAGCCAGCCGGTGCGTACCAAGAGGATATCACCGCGTCGCAGCGTCACTCCCTGAGCTCGGGCGCAGCCCTCCAGGTCTTCCCGGGTGATGAGCTGGGAGGCCCGGTAGTCCATGGTCCGGCCCTGCTGCCGCAGGTAGCGCTCCACGTCCAGCAGCACACCCCGGCCGACGATGCCCCGCCGCGCCCAGTGCTCTATCCCCAGGCGGCCGCCGCCGGGCCTCACCTCCTCGTCGCCGACGCCGTTGTAGAAGCCATCCCGCGGATGGCGGATGTGGCGCAGGCCGTCCCACTGGCTGGAGCCCTGGAGCCAGAAGCCGTCCAGGTAATCGTCTTTGGCGATGGGGCTGAAGTCGACGATGCGGTGCTGGTAGGGTCGCCGACCGAAGAGGGGCGGGTCCGGCAGGTTCAGGGGCAGGTTCAGGGGGAAGACCGCTCCCTTGCGCACCAGACGAGCCGCCTGCACTACCAGGTCTGGTGTTATAAGGTTCAGGGCACCCACGTCATCGTCATCACCGAAGAGGCCCCAGTTGGAGCCCCTGGGCGCCCCCGGCCGCACCGGGAGCTGGTCAAAGGACGGCAGCCGGTCCAGGTCCATGGCCATCTCTACCCTCCTCTACCGCAGTACGAACTTCAGGGTGCGGACCTCGTTGGGCCGCAGGTCCAGGGGGATCCAGCCGTCGTCGACGCTGACTTCCCTCAGGAGGGCCTCGTTCAGGTCCACCTCCTCCACCGGCCCCCGGTGGAGGGGCATCCGCACCCTCCCTCTGAGGGGCCGCGAGGCGGCGTTGTAGGCCCGCACGACGAGGCCGTCCCCCTCCTCCGCCAGCTTCACGGCCGAGACGACGAGCTGGGAGGGCTCGGCCTCCACCAGGACGGCGGGAGAGGTCAGACGCCCGGACCCGCCCCGGCCCAGGGCCACCCGCAGTGGCCTGGCGAAGCGATGGGCCTGGGGCATCGCCTCCTCCCAGGTGCCGGTATAGGGCACCAGGGAATAGTGGAAGCGCCAGCTGCCCAGCATCTGGGCCTCCGGCGTGACCAGAGCGGGGCCGGCGGCCCCGCGTCGCCAGGGGGAGAGGTCCAGGCGGGAGAGCCAGCCCACGCACCGCAGGAGGGTGAGGGCGAGGGTGAGGGTGTCGTCCGGCTCTCGCAGCGCCTCGTACTCCGGCAGGCCGCGGTTGGCCAGCATGAGGCCCCGCTGGCCATCCTCCACGGCGCAGAAGCTCTTCTGGGGGAAGGTGCCCAGGGGGAGCTCCCAGGCGTCCGTCGAAGGGGCGGGGGTGTCCACCGGCCTCTCCACCACGCCGAAGTGTTGCTCGGCATAGGAGCGGTCCGCCCGCAGGCCGCTGGGGAAGTGGACCCGCAACCGGTGGTCCAGCGCCCGGTTCGTCACCTCCGTCTCGATGTCTATGCGGGGCACCCCCTCGTACAGGTACACTCGGGTGACGATGGGCATCCTCACCCGCGCCCGCGACCGCCGCCCTCCCGAGGTGCCCAGGGAGCGGGGCAGGGAGTAGACCAGGGCCACCTCCAGGGTGTGGCGCGCCGGCCCCGATTCCAGCACCCTGATACGGGGTGGCTGGGCGGGGGCCGTCACCAGTTCGTCCACCGCGGGCGGGCAGTAGTTGTATTCGTCGCCGCGGTCGCCGCCGTCCACGAAGCGGTTCAGCCCCTGCAGGGTCATCCCCAGGCGCTTGTCATGGACGGTGAGGGTACCGTCGCGGGGGTCGGCCGAGACCTGGAAGAACTGGTTCTCGATGGAGGTGCCGTGGGGGCGAGGGGAGGGGCGGCGTCGTCGCCCGTAGAGGAGCCGGAAGGCTCGCAGCCCGTGCCCCGGCACCCCGGGGGCGACGAAGCCCAGCCGCACCTGGCCGGCGCCTCGCGGCGCGGCGAGTCGCTGGAGGGGCAGGGCCTCTCCCTCCTCCGTGAGCAGGGCCGAGGGGAGACGGGCGCCCCGGCGGGGCAGGGAGAGCTGACAGAAGTCGGTGCGGGGGCCGTCCTCGGAGTTGAAGACCACCACCCGACCCTCGCTGCCCGGGGGGGAGGCCGCCCGGGCCAGGGCGGAGGCCGCCTCCTCCAGCACCGCCTCGCCTATCGCCTGGCAGGCGTCGAAGCGGCCCGCCATCTCCCGGTGCACCTCGTCGATGGAGCAACCACAGATGGAGTCGTGGGGGGCGTTCTGGAGGAGGAGCCGCCAGCCGTGGGGCAGCCGCGAGGCCGATGGCACGGCCTGGTCGTGGTCGTTGGCCTGCAGGAGGGAGGCCCAGGTGGCCAGCGGCTCTGCCCAGCGGGCCAGCAGGTCCTCGCACTCCTGGTAGCGTTGTTTGATCCACATACGGGCCGAGAGCACCCCGGGGAGGACGTGGGAGCGGCTGGCTGAGCGAAACTCCCCCTGGATGAGGGGCAGAGAGAGGAGCCGCTCGCCCAGCTCGCGGCGGACGGCCTCCAGGAGCCAGGGGTAGTCCCCCAGTACCACCTCGGCATCGTCCAGGAGGGCGCTGGCGGCGCGCGCCGCCTGGGGCAGCCCTTCCTGGGGGCGGCAGTGGTCATCGCCGTTGGGAAGGAGGATGTAGCGGGTGGTAGCGAGGGGGGCCAGGGCCCGCCGTATCTCCTCCAGGCGAGCGGCCAGGGCCTGCGGCTCCAGGGGCAGGGAAGCGGCCAGGGAGTAGCCGTAGCGCAGATAGAGGGCCAGCACCTCCGAGCCGTCTGGCGAGGCCCAGCGGAATTCGCTGGTGGTGGCCTCCTCCCCCACGCCCCGCCAGATGACGACGGTGTCGATACCGAAGCCCCGCAGGATGGCTGGCAGGTGGGTGATGTGGCCGAAGGCGTCCGGTGAGTAGCCCACCAGCATGGGCGGGCCGAAGGAGCGGGCCGCCCGCAGGCCCAGCATCAGGTTCCGCACCCAGGACTCGCCACCGATGAGGAATTCGTCGGGGAGGACGTAGTTGGGGCCGATGAGGAGGCGCCCCGCCCGCACCAGCCGCTCGATGTCGCTCCGGCGTTGGGGCCGCACCTCCAGATAGTCGTCCAGGAGCACGGTCTGGCCGTCCAGCACGAAGCTACGGAACTCGGGCTCCCGGTCCAGCAGGTCGATAAGGCCGTCCAGCATCTCCACCAGCCAGGAGCGGAAGGTCTGGAAGGGCTCGTACCACTCCCTGTCCCAGTGCGTGTGAGGGACCAGCACCAGAGTGTGTCTCGGCGGGCGCGGCGCCTCTTCCATGGCCTATCCTGCGCTCTCCCCGCGGTCCAGCCAGATAGGGTTGGTGAGGGCCCAGACCGTCTCATCGGGCTCCCGCAGCTCCGCCCGAACGTAGCCAGGGCCCGCCACGGTCAGCGTGGTGGCGTGGACGTAGTGGTCCGTGGGCACCGTCACGGCCTCCACGTAGCGACCGTCCTGAACCAGCCAGAGGCGCCGGCCGGCGCCGCCCCTGACCTCCACCCGCAGGGGGAGCGAGCGCCCCCGCGGGGCCGCTCGCTGGCCCATCCTCGCCTCGTAGGAGCCGTCGCCGTCGGCGTCCGCCTGCAGGAAGAGCTGAGGGCCCTCTGGGCCGAAGGAGACGAAGACGTCGCCCTGGCGTATCCCCTCCAGCAGCGCCTCCGGCGTGGCCGGCCCCCTGACGTAGACCCAGGTGGTGGGATGCCCCAGGGCCAGGGGATGCCGCGCCGAGCGCCGCAGCGAATGGGTGTCGCTCCCGCCCACGGCCACTATGCGCTGGCCGGCGCACAGGAGGGAGTCCCAGCGCTCCAGGGACTCCCAGTTGTAGAGGCCCCACGGCCCCTGCCAGACCTCCAGGCAGGCGAAGCCCTCCCACAGGGGGAAGAGCCAGGGGGAACCGGTGCCCTTGGGGTGATTGATAGAGATGAGGCCGCCCTCTTCCAGGACGGCACGCTGCAGGGAGCGCAGGGAGTCGGCGTCGGAGCAGCGGAAGTCGGCCAGGCGGCGGAGCCCCCAGACGTTGGCGTGGCCCCAGTAGGTGGTCACCTCCTCACCGGGCAAGAGCAGAAGGGGGAGGTGGCCCAGCGCCTCCAGCTCCGGCAGATGGGCGCAGGTGTTGTGGTCGGTGATGGCCAGGAAGTCCAGCCCTCGCTCTAGGGCGGTCAGGGCCAGCTCCTCCACCGTATTCTCGCCGTCGGAGTGGTAGCTGTGGCAGTGGAGGTCGCCCCTGAGATAGCGGTCGCCGGGCAGGGCAGCGGGCACTGGCGGGGCGCCTGCCGCCGGGGGCTGGTGGGGCGGCGCCCCCTCCGACGACAGCCTCACCGCTACCTGGTAGCTCACTCCTGGCTCCTGCACCCGGGCGAACCCCAGGACGATATGCCATACGCCGGGGTAGATGGGGCCGGGCAGGTAGCCCGGGGTGGCCCGTTGCCCTTCGATGAAGAACTCGCGCCGGGCGCTGCCGCTCCAGCCGCGGAAGCCGGGCGCCTGCGGGAATCCCGTCCCCCGCGGGTCGAATATGCCGATGTCCACCACGTTGCCATAGCCCAGCCCCAGAGGGGCATCCAGGGGGCTGTCGAACCGGTAACTGACCTCGATGCGACCGGTGCCCGGCGGCACCGTGAGGGGAAGATAGAGGTAGCGTCGGCGGCGCGCCTCGGCCGGGGTGACGAAGCCGCTGAAGGTCGCTTCAGAGGGCAAGAGGCCTCCAGTGGCGGCAGCCCCTCCCCCGGCGCTCTCGCTCGGAGTGCAGGGCTGTGCCGGCCAGACGTGCCATGCTCGCGTCCTCTATCATAGCCCTCCCTCCCCGTGTAGTATAGAGGCGATGGTCTGGGCCCTCACCGGCGCCCGCGTCCTCACGCCCCAGGAGGAGATCGCCTCGGGGACGGTGGTGGTAGAGGGCGGCCGCATCGTCGCCGTGGGGGCCCACGTCCGGCCCCCCTCCCAGGGACAGCTCCTCTCCCTGGCCGGCCTCACCCTGGTGCCAGGCTTCATAGACCTCCATGTCCATGGTGGCAACGGCTATCGCCTCTCCACTAAAGATCCGGCGGAACTCCAGGCTTACGCCCGCTGGGTGGTGAGCAGAGGCGTCACCGGCTTCCTGGCCTCCATAGCCGCCGCCGGCCATGCCGAGGCGCTGGACTATCTGAAGACCGCCGCTTCCGTATGCGGCCCGCTCGCTCGAGGGGCCTCCCTGCTGGGGATACATCTGGAGGGTCCCTTCATCAGCGCCGCCCACCGCGGCGCCCTGCCGCCCACCTGGCCCCGTGACCCCAGCCTGGAGGAGCTGGAGGCCTACCTGGAGGCGGCGGGAGGCCATCTGCGGCTCCTCACCCTGGCGCCGGAGCTCTCCGAGGCCAGGGCAGTAATGGAGGTGGCCCTGAACAGCGGCGTTGCCGTGGCCATGGGGCACACCGATGCCAGCTACGCCGAGGCGAAGGGCGCCCTGGAGGCCGGCATCTCCCTGGTCACCCACGTCTATAACGCCATGCGACCCTTCCACCACCGCGACCCGGGGCCGGTGGCGGCGGCCCTGGAATCGCCTGGTGTGGTGGCGGAGGTCATAGCCGACGGCGTCCACGTCCACCCGGCGGCCGTCAGGCTCCTGCTGCGGGCCAAGGGGGCCCTTCAGGTCGCCCTGGTGACGGACGGCTCGCCCCTGGCAGGGCTCAGCGAGGGCATCTTCCACCTGTGGGGACAGGAGGTGCGGCTCGCCGCTGGCCGCGCCACCCTCGCCGATGGCACCCTGGCCGGCTCCGCCCTGACCATGGACCGCTTGGTCGCCAACCTGGTGGAGTGGGGCGACTGCTCCCTCCAGGAGGCAGTGACCATGGCCACCAGCGTCCCCGCCCGCGTCCTGGGACTGGCCGGCTACAAGGGGCGCATCGCCCCCGGCTACGACGCCGACCTGGTGGCCCTGGACGACTCCCTGGAGGTGGTCATGACCTGGGTAGGGGGCGAGCTGGTCTACCAGCGGCCGCGGCCCTAGCTCCTGGTGGCCACCGCATACTGGCCGGCCCCTCGCCCGGCGATGCGCCCGAAGACGGACCCCGCCATGAGGCCAGACCCGCCAGGGTAGTTGTGGTAGAAGAGGCCGCCTACCAGCTCCCCGGCGGCGTAGAGACCAGGCAGGGGGCGGTCATAGACGTCCAGCACCTGCCCCTGCGTGTTGATACGCAGGCCGCCGTAGGTGAAGGTGATGCCGCAGGTGACGGCGTAGCCCACGAAGGGCGGCGTGTCTATAGGGAGGGCCCAGTTGGACTTGGGGGGCGTGATGCCCCGCGTCCCCTTGCCATCCTTGACGGCCGGGTTGAACGTCCCGTCCTGGACGGCGGCGTTGAACTCCCGGACCGTGCGCAGGAAGCCCTCTCGGTCTATACCCAGCCGCTCCGCCAGCTCCTCCAGGGTGTCGGCGGTGGCCTTGGTCACCTGGGGGATGCGGTACTCGTCCCGCAGCAGGTGCGTCACCTTGGCATCGAATATCTGGAAGGCGATCTGCCCCGGCTGCTTGAGGATCTCCGCCCCGTAGCGAGCGTAGGTATAGTTGCGGAAATCGGCGCCCTCGTCAAGGAAGCGCTGGCCCAGACGGTTCACCACTATCCCCAGGGGGTAGGAGTGCTTCTGGAAGAGATCGCCCACCTTGCGGTCGCCGTAGGGGGGAGCGTTGGCGTCCCAGGCCACGGCGTGGCAGCCGCTCCAGTGGCCGAAAGGCTGGGCGCCGATCTCCAGCGCCATGCGGATGCCGTCACCCTGATTGAAGGCGGTGCCGCGGACCTTGGCCAGGTCCCAGTTGGGCCCCAGATACCGGGCCCGCATCTCCGGGTTGGCCTCGAAGCCGCCGCAGGCCAGGACGACGCTGCGCGCCCTCACCTCCAGATAGCTTCCCTCTCGCTGCACCAGGACGCCCCTGACCCGCCTGCCGTCATCCGTGAGGAGGCGGAGGGCGCGCGCCTCGTACCAGACCTCGGCCCCGTCCCGCTCCGCCGCCCGGAAGAGGGCCTCTATGAGCCCCGGTCCGCCCCCTACCGCCTCCACCACTAGGTTGCCGTAGAAACGGAACCGGTCTCCCACGCGAAAGGCCTGGCGGCCCGTGGCCAGGGTGAAGCGCACCCCTTTCTCCTGCAGCCAGCACATGGTAGGGAAGGCATTGCTCACCAGGCAGGCGAGGAGCTCGGGGTCGGCCCGGTACTCGCCCAGGCGGGCCACGTCCTCGTAGAACTGGTCTTCGGTGTAGGGATCCAGCTCCACGGCGTTGGCCTCGGCCTCGCTCAGGTCGGGTATGACGGCGCGGATATCGTCCATCCCCCGGAAGGGGAAGCGCATGAGCCCGCCCGTGAAGTAGGAGTTGCCGCCGCGGGCGTGCTGGGGCGCCGCCTCCAGCACCAGGACGCTGGCTCCCTGCTCCCGGGCGGCCAGGGCGGCGCAGAGGGCGGCGTTGCCAGCGCCCACCACCACCGTGTCGTAGCTTCGCTCAGGTCCCGCCATGCTGACCCCCCGCTCGACGGTCTCGCTCTGCGGGGCCTCCCCACAGCGGGCGAGGACTGGCACTGCCCCGCAGCTATCGCTATTCTATGGGCGATGACTTCATCGTGACAGGAGGGAGAGGATGGACTTGGGGATCGCGGGCCGGGTCGCCCTGGTCACCGGGGCGGGACGGGGCATCGGCCGTCAGATCTGCCTCACCCTGGCCGAGGAAGGGGTCAAGGTGGCCGTCAACGACATCGTCCAGGAGCGAGCGGACGCCGTGGCCGAGGAGATAGCCCGGGCGGGTGGCCAGGCCATCGGCGTCGTGGCCGATGTGACGGACGGCGACCAGGTCTACGCCATGGTGCGGCAGGTCCAGGAGCGGTTGGGGCCGGTGGACATCCTGGTGAACAACGCCGGCATCCCCCTGGTGCAGGCGGCCGATCTGACGCCCGCTACCGGCTCCTTCTTCCTGGAGAGCGACCGTGCCCAGTGGGACCGGACCATGAACATCATCACCTACGGCACCCTCTACTGCACCCATGCCTGCCTCCCCGGCATGGTGGAGCGCCAGTGGGGCCGCATAGTCAACATCATCTCCGATGCCGGACGCGTGGGAGAGCCGCGGCTGGTGGCCTACTCCATGGCCAAGGCGGGCGTGGTGGGCTTCAGCAAGGCGCTGGCCAAGGAGGTGGGCCGCTTCCGCATCACCGTCAACTGCGTCTCCCCGGCCACCACCGAGACGGAGGTGACCAGGGAGTGGATAGAGTCCATGGGCCAGCGCATCCTGGCCTTCTACCCTCTGGGAAAGGGCCTCAATCGCCTCGGCCGGCCCAGCGACATCGCCAACGCCGTGGCCTTCCTGGCCTCGGAGCGGGCGGAGTGGATCACCGGCCAGGTGCTGAGCGTCAACGGCGGCTACTCTATGGTCGACTGAGGAGGTGACGAATGGTCCGCGCCATCGACATGCACGTACACGTCCCGCCCCCGCCGGGGACCCCGCCCTCGCCCCTGCGGGACGCCATGCGAGAGTACTTCCGCGCTCCTCCTCAACCGGAGAGCGTGGAGGAGATGGCCCAGTACTACCAGGAGCGAGACATCATAGGCATCATTCTGGCCGAGGACTGGGAGGTGAAGACCGGCCGGCCCCCCATCACCAACGATTACATAGCCGACATCGTGCGCCGCTACCCCAAGCAGTTCGTGGGCTTCTGCTCCGTCAATCCCTGGAAGGGCCGCCGCGCCATCGACGAGGTGCGGCGCAGCGTGGAGGAGCTGGGACTGCGGGGCGTCAAGTTCCACCCCAGCCTGCAGGAGTTCTTTCCCAACGACCCCCAGCACTATCCCCTCTGGGCGACCATCGCTGACCTGAAGGTGCCTGTCCTCTTCCACACCGGCATGACAGGCTTCGGCGTGGGCATGCCCGGCGGCTTCGGCATCAAGACCAAGTACTGCGCCCCCATACCCTGCATCGACGACCTGGCGGCCGATTTCCCGGAGCTGACCATCATCATGGCCCACCCCGCCTTCCCCTGGGTGGACGAGCAGCTAGCGGTGCTCCTCCACAAGCCCAACACCTTCATGGACCTCTCCGGCTACTCTCCCAAGTACTTCCCGCCCCAGCTCGTCCAGTACGCCAACACCCGCCTCCAGGACAAGATGCTCTTCGGCTCCGACTACCCCATGCTGCCCCCCGACCGCTGGCTGGCCGACTTCGCCGAGGCCCCCTTCCGGGAGAACGTCCGCCCCAAGATCCTGAAAGAGAACGCCGCCCGCGTCCTGGGCCTGAACGTGACATAACGGGGAGGGGCCAGCCATGGAGTTCCGGGACGGCTTCCAGCACCACTTCGCCGAGATAAATGGCCTGCGCTATCACTACGTGCGCCAGGGGGCCGGGCCGCCCCTGATGCTCGTCCATGGCTGGCCCGGCTTCTACTACGAGTGGCATCTGAACATCGGCCCCCTCTCCCAGCGCTTCGACGTGGTGGCGCCGGACATGCGGGGCTATGCCTACACCGACAAGCCCGACTTGCCGCCCCACGAGGGCTACACTCCCGCCGCCTTCGCCGACGACCTGCGCGCCCTTTTCGACCACCTGGGCTGGCAGCGGGCCAGCCTGGTAGCCCACGACTTCGGCGCCATCTGGGTGCGCCGCTTCGCCAGGGCCTATCCGGAGCGGGTGGAGAAGCTGGTGCTCTTCAACCCGCCCTACCCGGGCGTGGGGGCCCGCTGGTTCGAGCCGGCCCAGATGTCGGCCAGCTGGCACGTGCTATTCCATCAGGTGCCCATAGCGGAGGAGCTGGTGGGGGCCAGCCGCCGCAACATCGAGCTCTATCTGCGCCACTTTCTCTCCGAGTGGTCGTACAGGAAGGACCTCTGGACGGACGAGGAGCTGGCCCACTTCGTGGAGGCCTACTCCCAGCCAGGGGCGCTGCGGGGCGGCTTCAACTGCTACCGGGCCACCTTCCGCCTGGGACGCTGGTACCGTGGCCCTGCCGACAGGAGCGAGCAGCAACTGGACCCCAGGGTGCATGCTCCCACCCTTGTCCTCTGGGCGGAGGCTGACCCCAACCTTCCGCCGGCCTGGGCCGACCGCCTGGGCGAGTTCTTCCCCCACCACGAGCTCAAGCTGGTGTCGGAGGCGGGCCACTTCCTGCAGCGGGAGCGGCCAGAGCTGGTCAACCAGGAGATAGTCCGCTTTCTCCTGGGCTGAGCTCCTCCCCCGCTGTCGGCGGTGACAGCAGCCCGGGGTGGCCTCGCTCCTACGGCACGGCGATCTCCGCGCACCCCATTCCTGCGCCAGAGCGGCGCGCGCAAGCTTGAATACCATACCTGGGCACGGGAGCGGCCATATGTAAGCGGCCATATGTAAAGGAAGAATCCTCCACGGGGCCTTCCACTGTCGCGGTCTCAGCGTCGTCAGGGGCTGCCCTCCTGCTCCTTGCCAGGGGAGCCCGGGCTAGCTAAACTGGAATCGGGCTGAATCTTCCGAGGTCGTCCCAGCGAGATGACTTCGGTGGATGACACGCTCTCATCTCTGACGCCTGAAGACCATCGCTCCGCCTCAGACGTCCCCGCCCGGGCACCTCTCGTCTCCGTCACCATACCTACCCTGAACGCCGCCGGGCATCTGAGCCGCTGCCTGGAGTCGCTGCGGCGGCAGAGCTATACCCACCTGGAGGTCATCGTGGTGGACGGCGGCTCCCGGGACGATACCCCGCGCCTGGCGGCCGAGGCCGGGGCTACCGTCGTCACCTGTCCCGGCGGCCTCCTGGCCGCCCGCTGCGAGGGCGCCCGCCTGGCCCGGGGCGACTACGTCCTCCTGCTGGACTCGGACCAGGTGCTGGAGGGGACGGCCCTGGCGAGAGCGGTGGCCCTGGCGGAGGAGCGGGGCTACGACATGCTGGTGCTGGAGGAGGTCTCGTGGCGGCCCCGCAACTGGCTGCAGCAGCTCTTCGCCGCCCACCGTCGCCTCGTCCATCGTCACGTGGGCCCGGCCTCCCTGGACCCCTACGGGGGTACCCTCCTGCCTCGCTTCTTCCGTCGGGCCCTCCTGACCAGCGCTCTGTCTACCATCCCCCAGGAGGTGGTGCAGAGGGTGGTCCACCATGACCACGCCATCATCTATCTGGAGTGCTGGCGACTCTCCCGTCGCGTGGGGCTCCTGCGACGGGCAGTCTTTCATCAGGAGCCGGCCAGCCTCCGTCAGGTCTGGCGACGCAACTTCCGTTACGGCCGCAGCCTGGCTGTCTTCGGCCCTCGGGCCCCCTACTGGGACCTGGTGCGAAGACGGGACCGTCGGCCCTGGCCGCGGCGCCTTGATTGGGAGGACATACCGCTGCTGGCCCAGTCCGCCCTGCTGATGGTTCTCCTGCGGGGGGCCCAGTGGGCGGGCCTGGCCTGGCAGCGGGCCGGCCTGCCATAGAGGGCGCCGACACCCTGACGGGCGAGGAGGTGGACGTGCCATGACCTTCCTGGTGACCATAGGCAACGGCTCCATGGACCGCTACTCCCAGAAGCTGGCCCAGCACCTGCGCGTCCCCAAGCTCTTCACCGATGTCTACCAGCGAGTGGCCGAGCTCTTCAACATCCCCTGTCTCAGCCCCAAGGCCCTCAAGGCCCTCTGGTGGGACATCAGGTTCGTCCACCGCCTGCGGCGGCTGGGCGACGCCGTGCACCTGCCCAACCACCACCTGGGCCGCTATGCCCTTTTCCTGCGCCAGCCCTATGTCATCACCGTCCACGACCTCATCCGCTACTTTGACCTGCGCGGCTATGCCCTCTACATCCACCGGCCCAACGCTCGTGACCGCCTCTACCTGCGCCTGGACTACGAGGGGATCCGGCGGGCCCCCGCCATCATAGCTGTCTCCGAGACGACGAAGCGGGACCTGATCCGGCACCTGGGGATACCGGAGGAGCGCATCTTCGTGGTGTACGAGGGGATAGACCACAGCCTCTTCCGGCCGGTGGAGCGTCGTCTGGTGGACTACCCCTACATCCTCTTCGTGGGCTCGGAGCACCCCCGCAAGAACCTGGTCACCCTCCTGCGGGCCCTCAGGCTCCTCAAGGACCGGAACGGCCGCTTCCGCGATCTGAAGCTGGTCAAAGTGGGGGCGGCGGGAGGGGCCGAGGCGCCCTTCCGCCTGCGCACCCTGGAGGCGGTGCGGGAGCTGGGCCTGGAGCGGGACGTCGTCTTCACCGGCACGGTGCCGGACGAAGACCTGCCCGCCTACTACTCCGGGGCGGAGGCCTACGTCTCTCCCTCCCTCTACGAGGGGTTCGGCTTTCCTCCCCTGGAGGCGATGGCCTGCGGCTGCCCGGTCATCGTGGCCAACGCCGGCGCCCAGCCGGAGGTGGTGGGTGACGCTGCCCTGGTGGTGGATCCCCATGACCCGGAGGCGCTGGCCGCGGCCCTGGAGGAGCTCCTGACCGATGAATCCCTGCAACGGGACCTGGTCCAGCGGGGGCTACAGCGGGCTGCCCAGTTCACCTGGGAGCGGGCGGCCCGGGAGACGGAGGCGGTCTACTCCTCCCTCCCCGTTCTGGCCCCGTCCTGAGGGGGTGCCTGGCCGGCGCCTCACTCCTCGCCGAAGGTGATGTGGGCGCTCTCCCGCAGGGGGGCCTCCCTCAGCATCTGGCTGGCCAGAAAGGCTGTGAGGGCGATGGGCGCGGCCAGGAGGAACACCCAGTGGAGAGAGCGGGCGAAGGCCTCCACGACACCGTGGAAGACCGGCGGCGGCAGCGCCCGCAGACCCTCGGGGCTACTGGTCAGGAGGCCAGGGTCGAGGCCTGCCATGGCATCGCGGGGGACCAAACGGGGGAGATAATAGTCGAGGCGGTTGTTGAGGATGGAGCCGAAGACGGCCACACCGAAGGCTCCGCCCATGGAGCGGAAGAAGCTCACCCCCGAGGTGGCGGTCCCCAGATCGCGGAAAGGGACCTCGTTCTGGGTGGCCAGTACGATGACCTGAAGGACCATCCCCAGGCCCAGACCCAGCACCACCATATACACGGAGACCTCCCAGAGGGGCGTGTCCACGTCCAGTCGGGCGAGGAGCAACAATGCCCCCGTCAGCACGGCTGTGCCTGCTATAGGGAAGATGCGGTAGCGCCCCGTAACGCTGATGAAGCGCCCCACCAGCACCGAGCTGATCACCACCGACAGCATCAGCGGCGTCAGACGCAGGCCGGAGCTGGTGGCGGAAGCCCCCTTCACCACCTGCAGGTAAAGGGGTACGAAGGCCAGGGCGCCGAACATGGCCATCCCCATGGACGCCATGATGAAGCTGCCGATGCCGAAGGAGCGCACCCGGAAGAGGCGCAGGGGGAGCAGGGGCTCCGGCGCTCGCCTCTCCTGCCACACGAACAGGGCCAGCAACGACACCCCGGCCAGCCCCAGGCCGATGATCATCGGCGATGACCAGGCGTACTCGGTACCACCCCAGGAGGCCACCAGCAGGAGGCAGCTCACGCCGCCCACCATGAGGGCCGACCCCCAGTAGTCTATGGGCCGGCGCGTCGGCCGGTAGGGGAGGCGCAGGGCCAGCCAGGTGTTCAGAAGGGCCAGCCCGCCCAGGGGCAGGTTGATGTAAAAGACCCAGCGCCAGGTCAGGTTGTCGGTGAAGACGCCGCCCAGGAGCGGCCCGGCCACGCTGGCCAAGGCGAACACCGAACCTATGTAGCCCTGGTACCTCCCTCTCTCCCGCGGCGGCAGAATATCGCCGATGATGGCCTGGGCCATGGAGATGAGGCCGCCCGCCCCCAGGCCCTGCAGCCCCCGGAAGGCGATGAGCTGCACCATGCTCTGCGAGAGCCCCGCCAGCATGGAGCCCACAACGAAGAGGACGATGGCGATCTGGAACATGGTCCGTCGGCCGTAGAGGTCGCTGAGCTTGCCGTAGATGGGGGTGGAGGTGGTGGAGGTGAGGAGATAAGCGGTGATGACCCACGACAGATGCTCCAGGCCGCCCAGGTCGCCCACGATGGTGGGGAGGGCCGTGGCCACGATGGTCTGATCCAGAGCGGCCAGAAGCATCCCCAGCATTAGTCCGCTGAAGACGATGAGCACCTGACGCCTTGGCAACGGCGCCTGGGCCGGCGCCGCGCTGCTGCGGGCCATAGCGTCCGCCATCTCGGGGCTCACTCCTCCTTCGCTCCGCTTTCAGTGTCGACGGTTAGCGGCCCGCGCCTCTCGGGCCTGCTGAACAGCAGCCGTGCCAGGGGCTCCAGGGCCTGCGAGGCCGCCTCCGCCTCCTCGGCGCTCAGTCCCTCCAGCGCCTGGGCCAGCCGCTCCACCGCCCGCTCGCGGGCCTCCTCCAGCAGCCGCCGCCCGGCGGGCGTCAGGTGGAGGACGAGGCAACGACGGTCGGCGGCGGAGGTCTCCCGGGTCAGGAGGCCGGCCTGCAGGAGGCTGTCCGCCAGGCGGGAGGCGCTGGACAGCCCCAGGCCCAGGTGCTCTGCCACCTCGGTGAGAGAGGCGCCGGGCTGCCAGTAGATGTAGGCCAGGGCGCGGAACTGGGACAGGGCCAGGCCTCCCGGCCTGTGCCGACGCACCTCCGCTCGCAACAGGCCGATGGCGCCGGCCGCCACCTCCAGCAGCGTCCCCGCCAGACGCCGCTGCTGGCTGCCCTGGCCCTCTGGCCCCCCAACAGTCCGTTGCATATTCGAATAGTTGTCTAATAACACTTTGTCTGTAGTGTAGCCCCGCCAGAGACATGGATCAACCCACTGGGGCGGGATGTTGGGGAAGGGTAGGCGGGAGGCCGGCCCCGCCTCCCGCCTACGTTCGTGCTGGCTCGGTTAACGTCTGGGCGTGGGTGTAGGGGTGGCCCTGGGTACAGCGGGCGTGGTGACGCGGGCGGGCGTCGTCTTCTGCCCCCCGCGGCAGGCCGCCACTCCCAGCACCGCGGAACCCATCAGGACGGCGGTGGCGAGGATGACCACGAGCCGCTTCAACATACTGTGCACCTCCTCTCCTGAGTCTTTTCGCAGCCGGGGCATCTCGCGTGCCTAATCGAGGGCTGGTGGGGGAGCCCTGCTAGCAGACGGAGCAGTCCTTCCACCAGGGAGATGGGCGGCCCCCACCGGCCCGTAGCGAGGAGAGCGGAGGGGTCAAGGAGAGAACGCCTCACGTCGCCTGGTCGGGGAGGGCCGAAATGTATCTCCAATGGACGACCTGTCAGGTCGGCCAGCACGCTGGCCAGCTCCAGAATGCTCGTAGGTCTGCCTGTGGCCACATTCCAGGTCACATTCCGAGGCCAGAGGAGGGCGAGATGGACCGCTGCGGCGACATCGTCGACGTAGACGAAGTCCCGCACCTGGCGGCCGTCGCCGTGCACCTCCAGCGGACGGCCCCTGAGGAGGCTGTGCAGGAACGTCGTCACCACGCCTCCCTCGCCGCCATAGCGCTGACGGGGGCCGTAGACGTTAGCGGGGCGCAGGATGGCGTACGACAGGCCGGAGGAGCGGACGAGCATCTCGGCCAGCAGCTTGTGCCGTCCATAAAAGCTCTTGGGCCTGGCCGGAGCGTCTTCTCGGGCCGGGGTTTCGCTGTCGCCATAAATAGCGCCTCCTGAGGAAAGGAAAACGAGGCGTCGCACCCCCATCTCCCTGGCCCAGACCACCACATTGGCCGTCCCCCATACGTTCACCGCCCAGTCGAGCTGGGGACAACGCATGGAGACGGCTACGCTCGTCTGGCCAGCGCAATGGACCACCGCCTGGATGGACCCTTTCTCGGGGAGTCGTCTCAGCGCCGCTGCTGAGGTGATATCGGCCAGCCACAGGGGCACGACGGCGGGGAGGTGGGCCAGGGAGCCGGAGGACAGATTGTCCAGCACCGTGACCTGCCAGCCTTCGCCCAACAACATCTCCACGACGTGGGAGCCGATGAAGCCAGCCCCGCCCGTCACCAGTACATGTCCTAGTCTGTCAGTCGGCGCGAGGGCCATCATGCTCCCTTCCGGTGAGCGGTCCGTGGGCAGTCGGGGAGGTAAGGGGCTACCGCCAACAGCTCGTCCAGTCGCACCGGGTGGAGACCGCGCGCCTGCAGACCCTCGATGATCCCCGGCAGGGCGGCCAGGGTGGACGAGCGGTCTGCGCCGTGGCGCGTGTCCAGTCCATCATGCAGGAGGATGATGGAGCCAGGACGGGCCGAGGAGAGCACCCGGCGGACCAGCTCCTCTGCTGATGTCTCCGTCCAGTCAGACGGCTGGACGTCCCAGCCCACCGTCACCATCCCCCGGGCCGCCACCGTCCTCAACTGCCAGGGGGTGTGGAAGCCGTTGGGTGGCCTGTAGAGGGCTGGACAGAGCCCAGTGGCCTCCGCTATGGCCTCCTGGGCGCGGTCCAGCTCCCGGTAGCGGGGGTCGAGCAGGCTGTCGCGCTTGCGATGACGGTAAGAGTGATCGGCTACTAGATGGCCCCGGGCCGCCAGTTGCTGGGCCACCTCCGGATAGGCCTTGACATTCTCTCCCACCAAGAAGAAGGCGCCGCGGACGCCGTAGCGCTCCAGGACATCGGCGATGGCCAGGCTCCACGGCGGGTTCGGGCCATCGTCGAAGGTGAGGGCCACCAGTGGAAGCTGGCGTGGTCCGTTCCTCACAATGGCGCCGTATGCCTGCGAAGAAGGAGAGGCTGCCCAGTAATAGGCCAGTCCCAGGGAGCCGGCGGCGACGGCGAAGGCTGCCAGGGCCAGCAGGCGTCTCATCTTCCGCTTCCCTCCAGCGAGGCCAGGCCGGACGTGGCCGGCCAGAGCCGGTATCGCCACCAGACCAGAGCCCACGCCGCACCCATGGCCAGGAGGGCGCCTGTCAGGCGCAGGGCCAGCGCTACGCCCGACAACGACTCTGCCAGGCCGCCCAGGGCGGGTCCCAAAGCGTGGCCGACCCCCTCCACGGCCAGGAAACAGGCCAGTAGGCTGTCCCTGTCCGTCCAGCGGGCCAAGTCCATAGCCATGGCGCTCAGGGTAGGGCTCGCCAGGCCCAGACCAAAGCCTCCCAGAGGGACCAGGAAGGCTACCAACGGGGGTGTTGTAGCTGACGGGAGACTGCCGATGGCCAGGGCAGACAATGCCAGGCCCATCGCCGTCACCGGCAACCTTCCGTAGCGATCGGCCAGGGCCCCGCCCACTGCCAGGCCCGCCCCACCAGCTACGGCGGCCGGAGCCAGATACAACGCCTCCTCATGGAAGGAGACCCCCAGCAACTCCCTGCCCCAGGCGCGGAAGACAGCTATCAAGGCCCCGGCCGCAGTGCTCTGGACCAGTACCAATACCCAGAACCGGAGGTGATGAGGAAAGAGGGCGACCCGCTGCGTAGGCAGCTTCGGCAGTCCGCAGCGGGCCCCTCTTCTCTCGCCATCCGCTATGGCAGATACTCTTTCCAGGGGAAGAGCACAAGCGGCGGTGCTGGCCATCGCCAGGCCCATCAGACCTTTGAAAGGGAATGAATCAGGCAGCAGCACGCCCAGCCCCACGCCGCAGGCCAGGGCGACGCCAGTGAACAGCGTCGTCAGGGCAGTCAGTCTCCCCCTCTCGTGATACGGGAAGATATAGCTGGCGGAAGCGTAAAGGGACGACCAGAACATCCCGCTTCCTGCTCCGTAGATGACGGAGGCTAGGGGCAGCCCTACCGTAGGGTCAGTCATCGCCGCTAGGGACAGCTGGCCCACCAGCACCAGAGCCAGAGCACAGCGGAGGCCCCACCGGGCCCCCAGCCCCTCCAACATTCGGCCCAGCAAGAGCTGGACCAGGAGCTTGCTGCCGCTGTAGATGGCTAGCGCATAGCCGACTGCGGCGGGGTTGACCTGGCCTTGCTCTGAGAGCGTTACCTGCATCCCCACTAGGTAGACGAGGGCGAAGGCCCAGTCCACCAAGAACCCGGCCGCCAGGACTGGCCACCACTGGGGCCTCCTGATCAGCTCCCGCCAATCGGCGATGGTCCGTTCCAGATGACGACTCATAGGAGCCCGCACTGTGCCAGAGAGCTCGGGCGGGGCCTGGCCATGGTCAACGACCGGACATCGTAGACCGTGAACTGCCCTTCGGGGTCCTGATAATGCACGCCCACCCTTCCCTCCTGCCAGAATCGCCGCAGGATCGGCTCCTCGTTGGTGGAGTACTGCCGCTGGAAGGCCCGCTCCACTACTACGTAGTCCACTCCCTTGTAGGCGAGGTAACATCTGTAGGCCTCTGGAGAGGGCCAGTCCTGACGTCGCACGCTCTCGCTGAAGAATTCATGGGCCAGAATGGCCCCGTGCTGCATGAAGCGATACATCCCGTCTTCCCGTTCGTTGGGCTCCAGCACCCTGTAGACAGCCCCGGGCTGGAAGTAGGGCGAGGCGAAAAAGGCCTCGTAAGTCTTGGCAGGGCCATGCAGGGCGCCGTAATAGCTGCCCACGCCCGCCTGTATTTGAATGGGGCCAGTGCACAGCTCCACGGTGAGGCCTGTGATGACCAGCCCGGCCGCCAGACTTGGCAGATAAAGCTGCCGTAGGCGAGGGGCCAGCGCTTCGAGGAGGAAAGGCATGGCCATTACGCTACCTCGCCGTGGGAGGACGTCCAGCACAGAGAAAAGGGCCGTCCGCCAGGCGGTCTCATGCAGCGCCGGGGTCTGCAACGTTAGCCAGAAGACGGGCAGTAGAGCGGGCACAACAGGCCAGGAGACCTTCGCCAGAGGGAAGGCCTGACGTCGGTCCCGCCACAGGCGCACCAGGACGTAGCAGAGGACAGCCACCCCGCCCATGATGGGATGGGCGCTGACGGTGAGCCAAAGCATCAGGGGGGCCAAGAAGCGCCGACCCCGCTCCAATGCCCGGACCCAGAGGAAGAAAAACAGGGTGGCCCACAGACTGGTGAACTGGAAAGCATAGACGGCGTCTATCAGGAATGGGTTCAGTAGAAAGAGCGTGAGGGCCCAGGGGTCTCTCACGACAGGACGTGCCAGCATCGCTGCTGCCACCGTTCCCACTAAGGCGATAGCCATCAGCAGGGTGACAGACCAGTCCCCTAGCCAGCGGTAGAGGAGGGCGCTTACCAGGTATACCGGTAGGCCATAAGGGAAGGCTACAGCCCGGCCGCCGTCCAGCAGATCCACGTGCAGGGGGAAGCTATGGTGGGCGAAAAGCTGCTGACTCAGGTACCAGACGTGCGCATAATGATGTACCGAATCGTCGCCCAGAAAGAGGGGATGGACGAGCAAGTCTACCACCATGAAGAGGAGGCCCGCTAGGGAGACGGCGGGAAGGAAACAGGCCCATTTGGAGGACAGTCCCCTGGGCCGGTGGCGACCCGTCCAGACCCGCCACCAGGCCAGAGGTGCGACCACGAAATCGATGAGACCGTCTAGGAGGCTGGTCCGGGAGCGCCGGACGGGCACGGGGACTAGGACATCGTTGGCCAGGGGATAGCCCAGCCGCGCCAGCACCACCGCCAGCTCTATCGTCTCGCTGTAGCGGTAGCCCTGGTAATAGCGGAGGGCCTCTACGAGCGCCCCCAGGCGCAAGACCCGGAACCCGGACTCCACATCCCTAAAGGGGAAGCCTCCCCAGAGGGAGGCCCACAGCGAGAGGAGCCAGTTACCCAGGCGCTTACAGGCGCTGTAGCCGGACAGGTCGCGCCGGGCAATGACTCCTGACAGCTTTCCTCCCTCTAGGCATTCCACCAGCCTCTCGATGTCGGCCGGGTCGTGCTGGCCATCAGCATCTATGGTGACTACCAGGTCGTCGGCCGTGAGGAGGCCCCGGGAAAGCAACCGCTTCAGGACGGCGAACCCACAGCCATAGGCCGCCGACAGGCCCTGGTTGTGGTCTAGGAGAACCAGGTGCACGTCGTCCCGCGCCAACGACCAGTCGAGTAGCCGCTGACGGGTAGAGTCCGTAGAGCCATCGTCTATGACGATGATGCGGTCCACGTGCGAGGAGAGCCGCTCCAGGACATCTACTATGGTGCTCTCTTCATTGAAGGCAGGCACCACAGCCACCCGCTGCTGCCTGTGTGGCCTCTTCTCCTCGCCCGGGAGGACGATAGCGGTCTCTTTCATGGGCGGCGGCCTGGGGGCAGGGAGTGCTCTATGAGCCACCTGACGGTGATGGCCAAGCCGGTATCGAAGTCCACCTGAGGCTCCCACCCCAGCTCTCTTCGCGCCTTGTCGCTGGAGGTCTCGTGCCCACGGTAGTCCCCTCCCCGTTCGGGCACGAACTGGATAGCGCTGCAGGAGCCTGTGAGACGCCGCACCGCCTCGGCCAGGCGCAGGATGGTCACCGGCTCCGCCCCGTCTAGGTTGTAGGTCTGGCCGATGGCCCTAGGTGCCAGGGCCAGCACGTGGGCGCGGGCGAGGTCTCCTACATAGAGGAAGCGACGGGACTGGGTGCCGTCTCCTGCCACCAGCAGCGGCTCACCAGCGAGGGCCCGACGCACGAAGGTGGGGATGACCAGGGCTGGCCGCATTCGGGGACCGTAGGGGATCCCGTAGCGCAGTACCGTCACCGGCAGGCCGTACCGGTGGCCGTAATCATGGCAGAGCATCTCGGCTGCCAGCTTAGAGGTCGTGTAGATGTGCCGCGGAGCCGAAACAGAAAAGGGGGACTCCTCGTGCGCCGGGCCCTCGCCCGCCAGGGAAGAGTAGACCCAGACAGTGCTGGCCAAGAAGAAGCGGCCTATCTCATTCCGCAAGGCCGCCTCCAGAGCGCAGACTGTGCCTCCAACGTTGGCAACCATCGCCGAGATCGGGTCCCGGGATACCTCCTCGACATCGGCCACAGCTGCCAAATGGAAGAGGACGTTCAGCCCTCTCGTGGCCTCTAGAAGGGCCTCCCTGTCCCGTACATCCACTTGCTGGAACTCCACGTCCTCCCGGTGGGGGAGGCGCAGGTCCAGGACCCGCACGCGGTGGCCCACCTCCAGGAGAGCGTCCACCACGTGCGAGCCTATGAAACCAGCACCCCCGGTGACGCCTATGAGCATTCCAGCCCACCCCCGCTGTTCCCTTTGCCGACCAGTTCCCCTAAGGACAAGGCCAAGGCGGAGAGGACGTAATGGGCCTCCAGATGGGTCATCGCGGCGGAGATGGGAAGACAGATGTGGCTGGCACAGAGGGCCTCGGCCTTGGGAAGGGGGCCAGGCGACATATCTGCAAAGACCGGCTGCAGGTGGCAGGGGAGTTCGTACACCTCGCCGCTGAGGGCCACGCCGAACTCCCTTCGCAGCTTCTCCTTCAAGGAGTCCCGCGGCACCCCAGAGAGCCAGGCTATGTACTTGTAGTAATTGGACGCTGCCCCCCTCGGCATGGGCAGTGGTCTGACGTGTGGCGACAGCCCCGCCAGGCCCACATCGTAGATCAGGGCCAGCCGACGACGGCGCGCGATGAACTCGGGCAATCGTCGGAGTTGGGCCAGGCCGATGACTGCTTGCACCTCGCTCAGGCGCCAGTTGTAGCCATGACGGATGTGACGATTGCTCTCTGGCCGCTCCTTCCCCTGGTCGCGGTAGACCAAGGCGTCACGGTAGACCGCCTCATCATTGGTGACGATGACGCCGCCCTCGCCGCTGGTGATGACCTTGGTAGCGTAGAGGGAGAAGGCAGCGGCAATGCCGAAGCTGCCGGCGGGCTGGCCGTCCAGTGTAGAGCCGTGGGCATGGGCGGCGTCCTCCACCAGGGGTACGCCAGCGGCCCGGCAGAGGGCGACGATCTCGTGCACACGAGGCGTGATGATCCCTCCTATGTGGACCAGGATGACGGCCCCCGTGCGCGGCCCCAGGGCTGCCCGCAGAGAGTCCACATCCATAGCAAAGGTCTCAGGGTCACAGTCCACGAAGCGAACACGGGCGCCGGCGCGCAGGGCCGCTGCCGCTGTGGCGTAGAAGGTGTTAGTGGGGACTATCACCTCCCTTCCCTCCACGCCCAGACAGCGGAGGACGATCTCCAGAGCACCGGTGCCACTGCTGGTGGCCACAGCATACCGGCTGTCGCACAGGCGGGCGAAACCCTCCTCCAGCGCCTCCGTATAAGGACCCAAGGTGAGACGACCGCTGCGCAGCACCTGGTCTATCTGGTCCAGCACCCAGGCCCTGTCCTCGTCGAGGAAGTGGACGGCCGCCGCAGGCACTCTCAGCATCTTCTCCCTCCTCGCCGATATGGTGGCTGAGAGGACAGGGCAGGGGCATGAAGGCAGAATTAAGAGAGGCAGAAAATTAGAAAAAGATTAGGGCCTCAGGAGCCAAGGGCGGCTAAGGGAAGCCGGACCGTGAACGTAGTCCCTCTGCCCCACTGGCTGCGGACGGTCACGGAGCCACCATGGACCTCTACGCCGTGCTTGACGATAGCCAGTCCCAGGCCCGCCCCCTGGGGGCGCCGAGACCGCGCCCGCCGCCCTCGGTAGAAGCGCTCGAAGATATGGGGTAGCTCGTCGGGAGGTATACCAGGCCCCGTGTCCCTGACCTCTAGGGAGGCCATCTCCCCGGTAGACTGCAACCTCAGCTCTATGCGTCCTCCCGGGTCAGTGTAGCAGGCGGCGTTCTCCAGCAGGTTCCACACGATCTGAGATAGCCGCGTCCTGTCCCCCAGCACCCAGACGGGGCCGTCGGTGTCCACGGTCACGGTGTGTTCGGGATACTGCTCCCTCAGCCGTTCACCCAACTCCCGACAGAGGGCGGCCAGGTCCACGGGGGCGCGCTCTATAGCCTGGGCGCCCTCTCGGGAGAGGAAGAGGAGGTCGGAGATGAGCTGGGCCATCGCCTCTGTCTCCGAGGCTATTTCGTCCAGGCAGGCCTGTTGTTCCTCCGGGGAGAGGGCGTCGGACCGCAGGGCGTCCAGGTTGGCGCGGATGACGGCGAGGGGCCGCCTCAGCTCATGGGAGGAGTCTGCCAGAAAAGCGGTCTGCACCTCCAGCATGCGCTCGAGGCGCTGGATCATGGCGTTGAAGGTGGATACCAGCTCCCTGGGCTCACCCCTGGTAGCCGGCTCGGGGAGACGACGGCGGAAATCGCCTGTACGCTCTATGTAGCGGGCGAGCTCGGCCAGCCGCCGCACCGGCAGGAGGGCTCGCCCGGCCAGCAGGTAGGCCGATGCGCCCGTCAGCAGGAGGGCAATGGTGCCGCCCAGGACAAAGACATTACGCACCTCGCTGAGGGCGTTGTCGGTGGCCCGCAAGGACTGCCCGACCTCTATGCTTCCCCACAGCTCTCCCTCATGGAGGATGGGCAGGTGGTAGAGGCGGATGGGCTGTCCTCCGACGTGAGTAGTGATGAAGACCGGCCTATCCGCTCCCTGCCAGGGGGCAGTGGCGGAGATGGGGACGGAGAACTTGATGGAGGAGTACAGGACTTCCCCCGTGGGGGACAGAACCTGGAAGATACCCAGTTCCCTGGCCTCCTCGTTCAGGCGGGCGCGGTGCGCCTCCACGCTCTGGGCGGTCAAGGGGCCGTCCAGGGGAGCGAGAGCCTGGAGGACGGCCTCGCTGCTCAGGCGCAGGCTGTCGTCCACCGCTCCGTACAGGCGCTGGGAGACCAGGAGATAAGCGCTGGCCCCGAAGGCGCCGAGGGCTAAAGCCAGCAGGGCTGAATATATGAGGGCCAGGCGGAGGCGCAGGGACAACTTATGGCTCACCCGCCCTCAGGACGTAGCCGACTCCACGCACAGTCTTTATGAGGCGGGGTCGTCCCCCCGCCTCCAGCTTCTGACGGAGGTTGGCCACGTGGACGTCCACCACGTTGGACTCCACGGCTGGCTCCTGGCCCCAGACGGCGGCCAGTATCTCTTCCCGTGTCAGGACCGTCTCCGGATGGCGCAGGAAGAGCTCCAGGAGGCGGAACTCGCGGGTGGTCAGCGAGATGGGCTCGCCGCCACGCGTGGCCCTCCAGGAGCGCATGTCCAGCTCCAGGTCGGCGTAAGAGAGGCGATTCTTCAGCAGGGGGGACGATCGGGAGCGGCGCATGAGGGCCCGTATACGGGCTACCAATTCATCCAGGGAAAAGGGCTTGACGAGGTAATCGTCCGCCCCGGCCTCCAGCCCGGCCACGCGGTCGGGCACGCTGTCCAGAGCGGTCAGCATCAGGATGGGCACTGGCGAACGCTGTCGCACCAGCCGACAGAGGCTGAGGCCGTCCATGCCGGGTAACATCACGTCCAGCACTACTATCTCTGGCCAGCCCGACTCCAGGTAGCCCAGCGCCTGCCCGGCATCCCTCGCCAGGCCTACCGCGAAGCCGTGCAGCCGCAGGCCCCGTTCCAGCGCTGTCAGGAGGCGCTCGTCGTCGTCCACGAGTAGCACGCGCACGTTGGCAGAGGGATGCTTAGCGGCAGATAGCCTCTGGAGTGGCTTCCCCTCGGCCACGTCTCTCACCCCTCAGGCGTCGGCTGGATGATGGCTTGGTCTTCAATGCCGGAAGGCGGGGCGCTCGTCCCCGGCCTCGTAACGCTGCTGGGGTGGCGGGTCCCGCTCTCCCTGTTCGTGCAGGGCCTGACGGAACTCTCTGAACGCCCGGCCTAAGGCGCCCCCCACCTCAGCGATACGTTCCGCCCCGAAGAGGAGTGCTACGACGAGCAGTACCAGTAACAGTTCCGGTAGGCCGACCTCCAACAGTCCATCACCCCGCCCTCCAAGGAGGTGCCGCTATTAGGATGCCAGCCTCCTGGCCCGAAAACATTAAGGAGAGATGAAGCTGCTGTGAAGCTCAGGCAGGCTGGATGCTGGCCGTCACAGGTAGGCTGATGCAGCATCGCGTCACGTTCGGCTTCCGGCCCTGGCCTCCCGCTTCATTCCGTGTAGAGGGACAGAGGAGCATACTTGGCCTTGGTCCGATCGGGAAGGAAGGGATACGAGGAGGTGAGAGGCGGGTCAGGGACGCACGGAGGCGCAGCACTGCTGGCCGGGGCCCATCGCCCCAGGACGGTTACGGCACGGTAAAGGAGGAGAGGGAGCATGTCTGCCTACCCGGCCTATCCGCGGTCGCCGTTCTCGCGCCTAGCCCGGTGGACGGCGCGGGCGACGGGTCATCCTCTGGGCTTCCTGGTCGCCCTGGCAGTAGTCATCGGCTGGGCGGCCACGGGGCCTATCTTCGGCTTCGGCGATTCCTGGCAGCTCGTCATCAATACCGGGACGACTATCGTCACCTTTCTGATGGTCTTTCTGATCCAGAACACCCAGAACCACGACAGCGCCGTGGTCCAGCTGAAGCTGGACGAGTTGATCCGGGCGGAGCGGAGCGCTCACAATGCCCTGCTGGACCTGGAGGAGTTGACCGACGCCGAGATCGAGCGGCTGCGGGCCCACTACGTTGAGCTGGCGCGCCTGGCCCGCGAGGCCCTGCGGCAGGGCCGACGGGACATCGGCACCCCCGATGTCCCCCTGGACTGGGACTCCACCGCCAAGGCCGGTCCCAACGACTGAAGAATGGCCGGGAAGGGGCGTCCCGCCAGTCCGTAGGCTTTTTCGATGCCGCTCGTCATTATGCAGCGAGGCCCGTCACTCCCTGGACCGGGGATGGATTGGGGCCTCCCGATATGAAGACGTGCGTTGAGATGAGACTAGCTGTGGGCTTCCTCGTGGCGCCGGTCTGGTGGTGGTTAGGGGCCACGGGCCTAGGCCTGTTACAGGGGCTGGTGGGTGGGGCCTTCGGCATCGGCGGGAGCAGCATCGGCACACCGTTGTTGCGATTGCTGCTGGGAACGCCTCCTCTGGTCGCGCTGGGGACGCCATTGCCGCTGACGGTGCCCACAGCCGCAGCCGGCACCGTTATCTATCACCGGCACGGGATGGTCAACTGGCGAGCAGTGCGCTGGACCGTTCCCCTGGCCACTCCAGCAGCGGCGGCCGGGGCTGTGTGCACTCGCTGGGCACCTGTCGACCTGGTGATGCTGCTGGTGGCCACCGCCATGCTGCTGTCGGCTGCCCAGTTGTGGCGGAGCGCCGCTGCCCTGACCTGTTCGGCTGTCAGGGGAGGCGGAACGTGGCATGGGGCGCCGGTCTGGCTGCTGGTGGCCATGGGCGCAGGAGTGGGGTTCGTATCGGGGCTGTTGGCCAATGCCGGAGGCTTTCTCTTGGTCCCCCTCTATGTGTGGATGTTGGGCGCCCGCGTTCGTCAGGCAGCGGCTACCTCCTTGGCCTGTGCCCCGTTCATCGCCCTTCCCGGGCTAGTTGTGCATGGGATGTTGGGCCATATCGACCCAATACTGGCCCTGCAGATGGGCATAGGAAGCGTGGTGGGCTCTCTCCTGGGGGCCAGGCTATCTCTGCGCTTCGAGAGGTGGCGACTGCGGCAGCCCTTCGCTGTCCTGCTGCTCGCCTTCGGTCTGTACTTCGCCGTCAGGGTGGCCGGTAGGGGGGCCTAGTACGGGTGACGAGAGGAGCAGACCTGCCCTTACGAGAACTGTCGGGGGCGGGCCTGGCACCTGTGCGGCGCTGGCTCTTGCCAGGGAGCGCCCGGCGGCCCACAATGAAGGCAAAATCTGACAGTCCGAGGACAGGAGAGATGCGAGTCGAAACGTACGTCACTGGTCGCACCATCAAGGACATCGCCGCCTCGGCGCAGCGGGCGGAGAACCTGGGGTTCGATGGCCTGACCACGGCGGAGACGGGCCGCGATCCCTTCTTCCCCCTCCTCATCGCTGCCGAGCACACGCAGCGGGTCAGCCTGGGGACGGCGGTGGCCATCGCCTTCCCCCGCAGCCCCATGGTGACCGCCCAGATCGCCTGGGACTTGCAACACTTCTCGGGCGGGCGCTTTCAGCTCGGGCTGGGGACTCAGGTCAAGGGCCACAACGAGCGGCGCTACTCCACCCCCTGGGTGGGCCCGCCGGGCCCCCGCCTGCGGGAATACCTCCTCTGCCTCAAGGCCATCTTCAACAGCTTTCAGACCGGCGCCCGGGCGGACTTCCAGGGCAAGTACTATCAGTTCACCCTCATCACCCCTATGTTCAACCCGGGGCCTATAGAGCATCCTAACGTTCCCCTCTACATCTCCGCCGTCAACCCCTACATGTGTCGCCTGGCGGGGGAGCTGTGCGATGGCGTCCGCCTCCACCCCCTCAACACCGTCAAGTACACGCGGGAGGTCATCCTGCCCAACATGGAGGCCGGCGCCCGTAAGGCCGGCCGCAGCCTGAAGGACGTAGACATCGTCGCCTCCTGCTTCTTTGTGGTGGGGCGCAACCGGGAGGAGCTGGAGAAGGCGAAGCAGCCGGTGAAGAGTCAGATCGCCTTCTACGGCTCGACGCGCACCTACCACGGGGTGCTGGGCGTCCACGGCTGGGAGGAGCTGGGGCTGCGATTGCACCAGCTCTCTCTGGAGGGTAAGTGGCGAGAGATGGCGGAGGAGATAACGGACGAAATGCTGCAGGAGTTCGCCATCGTCGGCACGCCGGACGAGATCGCCGCCCAGGTGAAGGAGCGCTGGGGCGGCGTCGCCACCACCATCAGCCTGGAGTGGCTGACCTCCCGCGGGGCCGGCCTGGACGAGGGCACCCTGCAGCGCCTGGTGGAGGAGCTGCACCGCATCTGACCCCATGAGCGGGGACGGTTTCCTGGAGGTCAACGGCCTCCGCCTGCACTACCGGGACTGGGGTGGCTCTGGCCACCCCGTCCTGCTTCTCCACGGCCTCGCCTCCACCTGCCGCATATGGGATATGGTGGCCCCCCGGCTGGCCCGCAGTTTTCGCGTCGTGGGGCTGGACCTGCGGGGGCACGGACTCAGCCAGCAGCCGGACGAGGGGTACGACCTCCCCACCGTGGCCGGCGATGTCCTGGCCGCCCTGGAGGCGCTGGGCATGGAGACGGCCGTCCTGGTGGGGCACTCCTGGGGCGCCCACGTGGCGCTTGAGTGCGCCCTGAGGCGGCCCTTCCCTGCCCTGGTGCTGGTGGACGGAGGCTTCCTCGAGCTCTCGTCCTGGCTCCCCTGGGAGGAGGTCTGGCGAGAGCTGGCCCCGCCGCGCCTGGACGGGCTGACCCTGGACGCCTTTCTGGCCCAGGGCCGCCTCTATTACGCCTCCTTCTGGTCGCCGGCGGTGGAGGAGGTGGCCCGCTCCCTGGTGGAGGTGCAGGGGGATGGCACCATCCGACCTCGCCTGCGCCGCGAGAACCATCGACGCGTCCTGCAGGGGCTATACGAACAGCGGCCCTCCCAGCTCTACCCTCACGTCCGCTGCCCCGTGCTGCTGGTGGCAGCGCGGGAGGAGCCGCGCCGGGAGCGAGAGCGGCGCTGGCTCCTCCTCAAGGAGGAGGGAGTGCGCCAGGCCCAGCGGCTCCTGCCGCGGGCGCGGGTGCTGTGGCTGGAGGACACGGTGCACGACGTCCCGCTGCAGAGACCGGAAGAGCTTGCGGCGGCTATCGAGAGCTTCCTAAGGGGCGTCCTGTCCCCTATTGACCCAGGACGGGGCTAGTGTTATATATCCCACAAAAGGCAAATTGTTTAGACATTGAAAAATGCTATCCAACCTGGTGCTGAGGTGGGGAATTGGACATACCGTCGGTAGTGATAGACAGGCTTCCCCTGTATGCGCGGGCGCTTGAGCATCTGGAGCAGGAAGGGCGGCAGGTGGTGAGCTCGCAGGAGCTGGGGCAGCGTTTGGGAGTGACGCCAGCCCAGATCCGCAAAGACCTGAGCTACTTCGGTCGCTTCGGGAAGCAGGGCCGGGGCTACAACGTGCGCGTCCTGCGGGAGGCCTTGCGCCAGATCCTGGGGCTGGACCGGCAGTGGCGCATCGCTGTGGTGGGCGTGGGGCGCCTGGGACGGGCCATCATCGGCTACGAGGGTTTCGCCTCCCAGGGGTTCCGAGTCGTCCACGCCTTCGACAGCGACCCCGCCATCATCGGCCAACAGACCAACGGCGTCATCGTCCGGGACGTGGCCGAGCTGGAGAAGGTCCTGGCCGAGGAGCCGGTGGACATAGGCGTCGTTGCCGTCCCCGCCCGGGCGGCCCAGGAGGTGATAGACCGCCTGGTGCGGGCCGGCGTCCGGGCCATCCTCAATTACGCCCCCATAACCGCCCGCGTCCCCAAAGGCGTCCAGATACGGCGCATAGACCCCGTCCTGGTGCTCCAGGGGATGACCTATTACCTGAAGCAGCAGCGCGAGGGCAGCCTGACCGCCCGCCAGGTGAGCGGCTAGAGGGCCACCGCCCACTCCTCCTGAGGCGGCATCGCCCGCCGGATGAGGTCCAGGTGGTCCAGGGCTATCCCGGCGCCCAGGGCCACGCACTCCAGCGGATTGTCGGCCACGTAGCAGGGGACGCCGATCTCCCGCGTCAGCAGCCGGTCCATGTGGCGCAGGAGCGCTCCTCCCCCCACCAGCACGATCCCGCGGTCCACGATGTCCGAGGCCAGCTCGGGAGGCGTCCGCTCCAGGACAGCGCGCACCGCCCCCACCACTGCCTGCAGGGAGTCCTGCAGCGCCTGGTGCACCTCGTTGGCCGTGATGGTGATGGTCTTGGGGAGGGCGGTTATCAGGTCGCGGCCCCGCACCTGGTAGGAAATGTCCTCCTCCAGGGGCAGGGCGGTGCCGATGGCGATCTTGATCTCCTCCGCTGTGCGGTCGCCGATGATCAGGTTGTAGCGTCGCTTGACATAATTTGCGATAGCCTCGTCGAAGCGGTCGCCGGCCACCCGCACCGATTCGCTGGCCACGATGCCGTAGAGGGAGATGACAGCCGCCTCGGTGCGCCCGCCGCCGATGTCCACTATCATGTGGCCACGCGCCTCGTCAATGGGGACGCGGGCGCCCAGGGCGGCGGCCAGCGGCTCCGGTATGACGTTGGCCGGCCGACGGGCGCCGGCCGCCTCGCAGGCCTCCTGCACCGCCCGTCGCTCCACGCCCGTCGCCCCGGCGGGGGCGCAGATGACCACCTCCGGCTTCACGAAGGAGAAGCGCCCCACCGCCTTGCCGATGAAGTAGCGCAGCATCGCCTCCGTCGTCAGGTAGTCGGCGATGACGCCGTGACGCATGGGCCGGATCACCTGGATCGCCTCCGGCGTCCGTCCCTCCATCTCCCGGGCCTCCCGGCCCACGGCCACGATGCTGTTGTCCCTGAGGGCCACCGCGACGATGGACGGCTCGTTGATGACGATGCCCCGGCCCTTCACATAGACCAGGACGTTGGCTGTCCCCAGGTCGACGCCGATGCACTTGGCCAGCATCTGGGCTTACCTCCTAGTCCTCTCTGCCGCCCCCTGTCCGCTGCCAGCGGCCGGCCTAGGCCACCACCCGCTCCACTACAGCGCCCAGGCCGCGCAGCTTGGCGTCCAGCTCTTCGTATCCCCGTTCCAGGTGGTAGATATCGGTGATCTCGGTGCGGCCGCGGGCCACCAGCCCCGCCAGAACGAGGGCCGCCCCGGCCCGGACGTCCAGAGCGCGCACTCGGGCGCCCATGAGGGGGGTGGGGCCGGTGATGATGGCGGTGGTGGTGCCGGTGGTGACCACCTCCGCCCCCATCTTGCGTAGCTCCCCCACGTAGAGCAGGCGGTTGTCGAAGACCCGCTCGTGCACGTAGCTGACGCCCCGGGCCTGGGTGAGGAGGGCGGCCACGGGCGCCTGCAGGTCGGTGGCCAGGCCGGGGTAGGGGAGGGCCTGGATGGTGAGGGGGCGCAGTTCGCCGCGGCGCCGCACCCGTAGCCAGTCCTCTCCCTCCTCCACCTCCACTCCCGCCTCCTGCAGCTTGTGGACGAGGGAGCAGAGGTGCTCCGGCACCAGCCCCCGCACCTCGACATCGCCCCCGGTGATGGCGGCGGCGATGGCGAAGGTGCCGGCCTCTATGCGGTCCGGTATGATGCGGTGCGTCACCCCTCGCAGCCGCTCCACCCCCTGCACCTCTATGGTGTGGGTGCCGGCGCCCCTGATGCAGGCCCCCATCTGGTTCAGCATATCGGCCAGGGCCACCACCTCCGGCTCGGCGGCGGCGTTGACGATGACCGTCCGCCCCCGGGCGGTGGCGGCGGCCAGCATCAGGTTCTGGGTGCCCAGGACGGAGGGGTAGTCCAGGAAGAGGCGGGCGCCCCGTAGCCCCTCGCTGCGGGCCACAAACTTGTCCCCCTCCCGCCACAGGCGCGCCCCTAGCATCTCGAACCCCTTCAGATGGACGTCTATGGGACGCTGGCCTATGACGTCTCCCCCGGGCGGGGCGCAGGCGGCGTTGCCGAAGCGGCCCAGCAGCGCCCCCATCACCAGAAAGCTACCCCGCAGGTTGGCCACCAGCTCAGATGGGGGCGATAGGGAGTGGATGCGGCTGGCGTCTATGCGCAGGCGATGGGGGCCGGCCTCCTCCACGCGGGCACCCAGGCTGCGCAGCACCTCCGCCATGGCCGCCACGTCCCCGATGTTGGGGACGTTCTCCAGGTAACACTCTTCCTCCACCAGGAGGGCAGCGGCCATAGCCCCCAGGGCGGCGTTCTTGGAGCCGCTCACGTGGACGATGCCCTTGAGGGGCCTGCCACCCTCGATGGCCAGGAAGCCCTCGGCCCGCCCTACGCTGGCAGCGGAGGATGGCCGCAAGGGCATGCCCCTCTGCTCACCTGCCCGGCGCCGGCCCCGGGCCGGCGCCCCGGCGGCGACGTCGCTCGGCGACGCGGAGGCGGGCCAGGGCGCGCCGCAGGGACGCCTCCAGCGCCGCCCGCTCCATCTCCTCCACGTGCGCCTGGGCCAGTCGCTCCTGGGCGCGGCGCCGGGCGGCCTCCGCCCGTTCTACATCTATCTCCTCGGCCCGCTCGGCGGCGTCGGCCAGGACAGTGACGCGGTTGTCCCGCACCTCCAGGAAGCCGCCGTGGATGGCCATCTCCTCCTCCTCGCCACCGCGGACGATGCGCAGCAGGCCCGGCTGGACCATGGTCATGAGGGGAGCGTGGCGGGGCAGCACTGTCAGCTCGCCCATGACGCCGGGCGCCGTGACCCGGTCCACGTCCTCGGCGGAGTAGACCACCCGCTCGGCGGTGATAATCTCTACCTTGAGCTTGGCCATGACAGCTCCCTAGACGGCGGCCTCCTTGGCCATGCGCTCCGCCTGCTCCGCCGCCTCGTCTATGGTCCCCACCATGTAAAACGCCTGCTCGGGCAGGTGGTCCCACTTGCCCTCCAGGATCTCCTTGAAGCCCCGCACCGTCTCCCGGATGGGGACGTAGCGGCCCGGCCGGCCAGTGAAGGCCTCCGCCACGAACATGGGCTGGGAGAGGAAGCGCTGGATCTTGCGGGCCCGCATGACCGTTATCTTGTCCTCCTCCGAGAGCTCCTCCATCCCCAGGATGGCGATGATGTCCTGCAGGTCCTTGTAGCGCTGGAGGACTCGCTGCACCTCGCGGGCCACCGTGTAGTGCTCGTCTCCCACGATGCGGGGGTCCAGGATGCGGGAGAAGCTGGCCAGGGGGTCCACCGCCGGGTAGAGGCCCTGCTCGGCGATGGAGCGCTCCAGGGCGATGACGGCGTCCAGGTGGCCGAAGGTGGTGACGATACCCGGGTCGGTGTAGTCGTCGGCGGGGACGTAGATGGCCTGGAAGGAGGTGATGGAGCCGCGGCGGGTGGAGGTGATGCGCTCCTCCAGCTCGCCCATGTCGGTGGCCAGGGTGGGCTGGTAGCCCACGGCCGAGGGCATGCGGCCCAGAAGGGCCGAGACCTCCATGTTGGCCAGGATGTAGCGGTAGACGTTGTCGATGAACAGGAGGACGTCCTGTCCCTCCACGTCGCGGAAGTACTCGGCCATGGTGACGCCGGTGAGGCCCACGCGCGCCCGCACGCCGGGCGGCTCGTTCATCTGGCCGAAGACCAGCACTGTCTTGTCGATGACGCCGGAGGCCCGCATCTCGTGCCAGAGGTCGTTCCCCTCGCGGGAGCGCTCGCCCACGCCGGCGAAGACGGAGAAGCCGCCGTGCTCCGTGGCGATGTTGCGGATCAGCTCCATGATGATGACGGTCTTCCCCACGCCGGCGCCGCCGTAGGCGCCCACCTTGCCGCCCCTGGTGAAGGGAGCTATGAGGTCTATCACCTTGAGGCCCGTCTCCAGCACCTGGGGGACGGTGGTCCGCTCCTCCAGGGGTGGCGGCGGTCGGTGGATGGGCCAGCGCTCCTCGGCCTGCACCTCGCCCAGGTTGTCCAGGGGCTCCCCCAGGACGTTGAAGAGGCGGCCCAGACAGGCCCGCCCCACCGGCACGGCGATGGGCGCCCCGGTGTCCACCGCCTCGGCGCCGCGGCGGAGGCCGTCGGTGCTGCCCATGGCCAGGGTGCGCACCCAGTTGTTGCCCAGGTGCTGCTCCACCTCGGCCACCAACTTAGCTCCGTTTCCGGCGTCGATCTCGATGGCGTTGTTGATCTCCGGCAGCTCCTCCGGCGGGAACTCCACGTCCACCACCGTGCCGATGATCTGCACTACGCGTCCCCGTGTTCCCTTGGCCATCTACCTTGCCCCCTTCTGAGGTAGGTCTTCGCTCCTCTAGGCGCGGGAGGCGGCCAGCGCCTCCACGCCGCTGGTGATCTCCAGTAGCTCCTTGGTGATGGTCTCCTGGCGCGCCTTGTTGTAGACCAGGGTCAGCTCGCGGATCAGCTCGTTGGCGTTGTCGGTGGCGTTGCGCATGGCCACCATGCGGGCGGACTGCTCGCTCGCCACCGCCTCCAGCACCGCCTCGTAGACCTGACGCTCCACGTAGCGAGGCAGGAGCTCCGCCAGCACCGTCTCCCGGTCCGGCTCGTAGATGTAGTCTATCCCCCAGGTGGCCGCCTCCTGGGGCGGCTCCACGGGCAGGAGCTTCACCACCTCAGGCCGCTGCACCGTGGTGCTGACGAAGAGCGGGTAGAGGACATAGACCTCGTCCACCTCGCCGTTGATGTAGTCCTGGATGGCGATCTGGGCGATAGGACGGACGTCCTCATAGGCGGGGCGGTCGCCCAGGCCGATGAACTCGGCCACCACGTTCTGCCCCAGGCGACGGAAGAAGTCCCGCCCTTTGCGCCCCACGGCGACGATGCGCACCGGCCTACCCTGCTCCAGGACGAACTGGCCGGCCCTTCGGTTCATGTTGGTGGGGAGGCCGCCGCAGAGGCCGCGGTCCGGGGTGATGAGGATGAGCTCCACGGCCCGCACTTCGGGGCGGCGCTGCAGCAGCGGGTGGAGCCGCTCCGGCTCCATGAGGGGGATGGTCTCGGCCAGGTCGGCTATGACCCAGCGCAGCCGCTCGGCGTAGGGGCGGGCGGCCAGGGCGGCCGCCTGGGCGCGCCGCATCTTGGAGGCGGCTACCAGCTCCATCGCCCTGGTGACCTTGGCGATGTTCTGGACGGAGCGGATGCGTCGACGGATCTGCCTCAGGCTAGCCATGGCCGGACAGGTGCTCTAGCGCCCGGTGAAGCGGGGCTCCCGCTTCTCCACGAAGGCGCGCGCTGCCTCCTTGTGGTCCTCGCTGGCCATAGTCATGGCCTCCAGCAGGGTGGAGGTGTCCATGGCCAGATTGACGCTGTCCCGCAGCCACTTGTTGAGGGCGAACTTGGTCCACTGGATGGCCTTGCGGGGGCCGTTGGCCAGCCGCCGCGCCAGGTCCAGGGCGGTGGGCATGAGCTGGTCCGGCGGGACGACGTGGTTCACCAGACCGATACGCTCCGCCTCTCGGGCGTCCAGCAGGGTGCCCAGCATCAGGTGCTCCTTGGCGCGGTTGATGCCCACCAGGAGGGGCCAGATGGGGACGCCACCGTCCCCGGCCACCAGCCCCATGCGGACGTGGGTATCGCCGATGCGAGCGCCCTCCGCCATGACGACGATGTCGCAATAGAGGGCGATGGTGGCGCCCAGCCCCGCCGCCGGCCCGTTGACGGCGGCGATCATGGGCTGCTCCACCTCCAGCATGTTGAGGATGAGGCGTCGCGCCCGCCCCAGAGGCAGGGAGGCGCCGCCGCCCAGCGCCTCGTCCAGGGTGCGGTCGGACATGGCACGGGCGTCGCCGCCGGCGGAGAAGGCGCGGCCAGCTCCCGTCAGCACTATGGCCCCCACCTCGCGGTCCTCGTTGAGGTCCACGAAGACGTCCTCCAGCTCGCGGTGGAGGGCGGCGTGGATGGCGTTCAGCACCTCGGGCCGGTTGAGGGTGACGATGGCAACGTTGCCGTCCTTCTCTACCTTCAGGAACTGATAGCGGCTGTAGTCTACCATGGCTCCCCTCCTGCAAGAGACCTACGCTCTACCTGCTGACGGCGCTGACAGTGCCTCGTCCCTCCGCGTCTCATACCTCCTCAGTCCTGTCTACCTCCCGTCCTGACACGCCCCTAGTCTAGCCCATGTCGTGCCGGCCGGGGGAGACGGCCGCCCGCGCTCCCTCCTAGTAGGGCACCGTCTCCTTGAACTCCCGTATAGCCGCCCGCAGCGCCTCCTCGGTCTCCGGCGTCAGGTCCTTGCTCTCCTCGATGGCCTGGACTATCTCTGGGTGGTTGCTCTCCAGGAAGCGATGGAAGGCCACCTCGAAGTCCCGGACCTTGGCCACGGGGACGTCGTCCAGGTAGCCATGGATACCGGTGTAGATGATGGTGACCTCCTGCCACAGCTTCTGGGGCTGGAACTGGAGCTGCTTCAGGACCTCCGTCAGACGCTGTCCTCGCTCCAGCTGGCGGCGGGTGGCCACGTCCAGCTCGCTGGTGCCGAACTGGGCGAAGGCGGCCAGCTCCCGGTACTGGGCCAGGGAGAGACGGAGGCCGCCCGCCACCTTGCGCATGGCCCGTGTCTGGGCGGCACCGCCGACGCGGGAGACGGAGAGGCCGGCATTGATGGCGGGGCGGATGCCGGCGTTGAAGAGGTCCGTCTCCAGGTAGATCTGACCGTCGGTGATGGAGATGACGTTGGTGGGGATGTAGGCGGAGATGTCGCCCGCCTGGGTCTCGATGATGGGCAGGGCGGTGAGGGAGCCGCCGCCGTACTCCGGCGCCAGCTTGGCCGCCCGCTCCAGCAGCCGCGAGTGGAGGTAGAAGACGTCGCCCGGGTAGGCCTCGCGGCCGGGGGGCCGCCGCAGCAGGAGGGAGATCTCACGGTAGGCCCAGGCGTGCTTCGTCAGGTCGTCGTAGACGATGAGGGCGTCCCGGCCCTGCTCCATGAACTCCTCGCCCATGGCGCAGCCGGCGTAGGGGGCCAGGTACTGGAGGGCGGCCGGGTCGGCGGCGTTGGCCGCCACCACGATGGTGTGCTCCATGGCACCGTACTCCTCCAGGGTGGCCACCACCTGCGCCACCTTGGACGCCTGCTGGCCAATGGCCACATAGATGCACAGGAGGTCGCCCCCCTTCTGGGCGATGATGGTGTCCAGGCAGATGGCCGTCTTCCCGGTGAAGCGGTCGCCGATGATGAGCTCCCGCTGGCCACGGCCGATGGGGATCATGGCATCGATGGCCTTGATGCCGGTGTGGACGGGGGTGTTGACGCTCTGCCGCACCACCACGTTGGGGGCGATGCGCTCCACCGGGCGTGTCTTCTCGTAACGGATGGGCCCCTTGCCGTCCAGGGGGCGGCCCAGGGGGTCCACCACCCGTCCCAGGAGGCCTTCGCCCACCGGGACCTCGATGATGCGGCCGGTGCTGCGGACCTCGTCCCCCTCCTTGATGTGGGTGAAGTCGCCCAAGATGATGGCGCCTACCGTGTCCTCCTCCAGGTTCAGGGCGAGGGCCAGGGTGCCGTCCTGGAACTCCAGCACCTCGCTGTAGGCGCAGTTGCGCAGGCCATAGATACGGGCGATGCCATCGCCGGCCTCGACGACGACGCCCACCTCGGCCGCCGTGACGGTGGCGTCGAACTCCTCTATCTGGCGGCGGATGATAGACGCTATCTCCTCAGGTCTGACTGCCATGATTACCCCCTCTTTGCCCCGGACTATCCAGGGACGTCCCTACAGGGCGGGCCGTTCCCCGCCCTGGTGCCAGGGCCAGGCCCCGCCAGGGGCCGCCCGGGCCGCCCCTTCATCCCAGGATACCACCGGGCGGGCCGCGGTCTGCCTATACCCTCGCCTCCTCCAGTTGGCGGCGCAGGGCCAGGAGCTGGCTCCGCGTGCTGCCGTCAATGATGCGGTCGCCTATCTGGACCACCAGCCCGCCGATGATCCCTTCGTCCACCTCCGTCTCCAAGACGACGCGACGGCCCGTAAGCTGCTGCAATCGCTGGGCCAGCGCCTCCCTCTCCTCGTCGGTGAGGGGGACGGCCGTCTTCACCCGCACGTGGGCTATCCCCTGCTCTTCGTCCAGCATCTCCCGGTAGACCTGGGCGATCTGGGGGGCGAGGGCCGTCCGCCCCTTGGCGATGAGGAGCCTGGCCAGGTTGAGGACGTGACTGTCCAGGCCCCCCAGCCCTTCCTCCACCAGTTGCAGCTTGGTGGTGACGGGGATGCGGGGGCTCTCCATGAGGGCGGCCACGTCCGGGTGGCTGAAGAACTGGGCCATGGCGGAGAGGGCCTCCGCCCACTCCGCCATCTGCCCCCTCTCCTTGGCGATCTGGAAGACGGCTTCGGCGTAGCGTCGGGCTGCGGTCTGCCGGATCACCCTGTCCTGTCCCCTCCGCCGCCGTCAGGTAGGGCGGCCTGGGCCAGGGTCTCCTCGATGAGCCGCCGGTGGGCCTCCCTGTCCAGGCTCTGCCGGATCACCCGCTCGGCAGCACGGATCGTCAGGTCGGCGAACTCCCGCCTCAACTCGGCGATGGCGGCGTCCCGCTCCAGCTGGATCTCGCTGCGGGCCCGCGCCAGGAGCTGCTCCGCCTCCCGGCGGGCCTGCGCCCGCGCCTCCTCCTGGATGCGGTTGGCCACCTGCTGGGCCTGGGCCACCAGGGCCTGCCCCTCCTGGCGGGCCCGCTCCAGCTGGGCCTGCACCTCCTCCTCGGTGCGGGCCAGCCGGCGCTTGGCCTCCTCTGAGGCCTCCAGCCCTTCCTGGATGCGGCGTCTTCGCTCGTCCAGGTAGCGGAGGGCGGGCTTGTAGGCCAGGAAGTACAGCACCACCAGGAGGATAGTGAAGTTGATGAGCTGCGCCAGCAGGCTGGGCAGGTTGATGCCCAGGGCCCTGAGCCCTTCTACGAAGCCTTGCAGGAAGGGCAAAGGCATGCCTTCACATCCCCTCGCTCGCCTAGAAGACGAAGCCGATCATGACGGCCGTCACCAGGGCGTAGATGCCGATGGCCTCGGCGAAGGCCAGCCCCAGGATCATGTTGGTCTGGATGGCCGGCTGGGCCTCGGGGTTGCGCCCCAGCGCCTCCATGGCCCTCCCCACCAGGTTGCCGATAGCCAGCGCCGGGGCGATGGCCCCCACGCCCATGGCCAGGCCAGCCGCCAGGAAGCGCAGCCCCTCGTCTGAGAGGACGATGTTGGTCTGCTCCTGGGCGGCCACCCTCAGGGCGTCCGTCAGGGGTCCTGCTACGGCGAGGAACCAGTCCATCGGGCACCTCCTTGATGCATTAGTGGTGACTCGATCTCTCCGTTGACGCGGCCAGTGTCGGCGCTGCCTCGCCCATGTGCTCCTCCGCTCCCGCCTCACCATGGGCCTCGCCGTGGGAGACGGCCATGCTGCCGAAGACCAGCGTCAGCATGGCGAAGATGAACGCCTGGATGACCCCCACGAAGAGCTCCAGGCCGTAGAAGGGAAGGGTCAGGAGCAGGGGGGTCAGGAAGGTGAACATCAGGATGACCACTTCCCCGGCGAACATGTTGCCGAAGAGACGGAAGGTGAAGCTGATGATCCGCACCAGCTCGGAGATGAGCTCCAGGAAGCCCACGAAGGCGTCGATGGCGCCCTCGAAGATGAGGGAGGGCTTGAAGCTCAGGAGCCCCTGGCGCAGCCGGCGGAAATTGAAGAACTTGCTACCGTAGGCCCCCAGCCCCAGGGCGCTTATCCCCCAGAACTCCACGGCGATGGCGGAGGCCAGGGCCAGGGCCAGAGGGGTGTTGACGTCGGTGTTGAGGCTGCGCAGGAAGGGGAAGAACTCTCCCACCAGCTTCCCCTGGGAGGTCTTCTCCTCGATCTTGGCCGCCGCATCGGGCTCGTCCAGGTGGACGGCCTCGCCCTGCCAGTTGCCCACGCCGGAGAAGTCGGTGTAGGCGATGGTCAGGGGCCCGGCATCCAGCCGCTCCATGACGAAGGCGGTGCCCTCGTGGGGCTCCTCCTCGGCCGCCGTGGGCTCCACGTGCACCTCTTTGACGAGCCCTATGACGTTGAAGATAGGTGTCAGGGCGAACCAGTTGGCAAAGAGGATGAAGAAGAAGATGGTGGCCACCACGGGGAAGAAGCGCCGTCCGTTCTTCTCCCCCACCACATTGACCACCAGGTTGTAGAAGGCCTCGATGATGGCCTCCAGGACGTTCTGGGGGCCGCGGGGCACCAGCTCCCACCGGCGGGTCATCAGGAAGACGATGAGCACCATCAGCGCCACCACCACCCAGCCGGTGAGCATGGTGTTGGTGAGCTGGAAAAGCCCGAGGTCGGCCAGGACCTCGGGCCTGATCTGGATGTGGGGGCTGGGGCCTCGCAGGAAGACGAATCCCAGAATAGCCAGCAGGACGGCGCCCAGGGCTATCAGCCGACCGCGTCCCTTCATTTGCCTTCCGTATCGTCCTCAGGTCTTTTGGGTCTCAGCGCTTCGTTGAGCATCCGGTAGCTGCCCCAGAAGGCCACCGTGAGCCCCAGGAACAGCCCCGCCAGGGTCAGGGCCGGGCGCGTCCCCAGCCACGTGTCCAGCAACACTCCCCCACCGATACCCAGCGCTATGGACAGCGCCACGTACCAGCCCAGCCCCACCAGGCGCACCGTGGGCGGTAGCCGTCCCATCGCTAGCGCCCCGGGAGGCCGGCCACGTGAATTGTATCACGACCTCCCACTAAGGCCAACCCACCCTGCCCAACATTAAGCGTCCCCCTCCAGCGGGGGACGTCGCCTGATCTGCTGTGGGCCTCGCTGTCAGGACTCGGGACGCTGCTCGAAGTCGTCCAGGTCCAGGTTCTCGATCACTTCCCGGAAGGGAGAGAGCTTCTCCAGCTCCTCGGCCGTTATCTCCTTGGCGGCCTCGGCGCTCTTGCGCTCCCCTCCCTCCTCCAGGAGCTGGCCCTCCTCGTCCAGCCGCACCCCGGCCTTCTCGAGGACGGACTCTTCGGCGTAGATGGGGGAGAGGGTGCGCACCGCCAGGGCTATGGCGTCGCTGGGGCGGGAGTCTATCTCCAGCAGCCGCCCGTTGGTGTCCAGATAGATCTTGGCGTAGAAGGTGTCGTTGGCCAGGTCGTTGACGACGATGTAGCTGACGGTGGCCCCCAGCGCCTCGATGACGGAGCGGAGTAGATCGTGGGTCAGGGGACGGGCCACGGCCACCTCCTGCAGACGAACAGCGATGGCGTCCGCCTCAGCGGGGCCGATCCAGATGGGCAGGTACCTGTCGGCGTGCTTCTCCTTCAGGATGACGACGCGCTGGTAGTTCACCAGGCTGACCCGCACGCTGTCAACTACCATCTCGATCACGCCTTATCGCCCCCTGCACCAAGGGTGCACCGGCATTCTAGCCAAACCTGCCCGCCCTGTCAACCGAAGCGGGACGCCTTCGCGGTGGTCTCGTCTCCCCTTCCAGCAGGCTCAGGACGGCGATCCCCGTGACCGCGAAGGCGATGATGAGCATGACTATGGTGACCCCGGGCGGCCCCGCCAGGCTGTCCAGTATGTCCGTCAGGCCGCCTATGAAGAGGACGGGCAGGAGGGCCAGAAAGTTGGCCAGTATCGCCTGGAGGGTGAAGACGCGTCCCCGCATATGGGGCGGCGCCCGCTCGTGGAGGACGGTCTGGGCGGGGGCGTTGAGGAAGGCGTAGCTGAAGCCCAGCGGCCCGGCGAAGACCATCGTCAGCAGCTGAAGCAGGGAGAGGCCCAGCAGTCGCTCCGGGTGGAGGGGGTCCGGCGCCGCCGCCATGGCCACGGCCAGGGGCTGCACCAGGGCCAGGGCCAGTAGGCTGAGAGCGATCCCCAGCATCCCCGCCGCCACCAACTGGCTCTTGCTGAGCCGTCTGGCTGCCCAGGGGAGAAAGCGCAGCCCCACCAGGGCGCCGATGCCCGTGGGAGCGAAGACGAAGGCGGCGTTGTCCGGCGCCACGCCCAGGATATCGTCCATGTAGCGGGGTATCAGGGTAGCGAAGAGGAGAACCAGGGTCTGGCTGGTGGTGAGCTGGAGCAGGGCCAGCGCCGAGGGGCGATCCCGCAGCAGCAGGCCGATGACCTCCCGCAGCTCTCCCGGCATGTCCCGGAAGACAGGGAGGGTGCTGCGGGCGCCCGCCCCCACGCCGCGGCGGGCCAGCCCGAGGGCCAGAAGAGCGGAGCCCAGCAGCATCGCCCCGCCGGTGATGAACATCGCCTCTGCGCCGCGGTCCCCGCCCAGCTTCAGCGCCACGGGGGCGAGGAAGACCATCCCCAGCAACTGGGCCGCCGTCACCGTGAAGTTGTACAGGCTGTTCGCGCTCACCAGCCGCTCCTGGGGCACCAGCGCCGGTATCAGGGCGATGACGGAGGGATTGAAGAAGAGGGATGCCCCCGAGAAGACCAGGCTCAGGCCATAGATGGCCCACACGTTGCTGTGGAAGAGGAGGTAGAGGACGCAGGTCGCCGCCCGCAGGAGGCTGGTGACGAAGAGGATCCGGTCCTTGGGCCAGCGGTCCAGCAGCACCCCCACCAGCGGCCCCAGCAGCACCGAGGGCATGATGAAGGAGAGGACCAGCAACCCGGTGTGGGTGCTGGAGCGAGTCTGCTCCAGCACTACTATCAGCAGGGTGAACAGGAGGGCGCTGTAGGCCACCTGAGCGAGCCCCTGGAGCAGCCATAGGGCCAGGAGCCGCCGGTCCTGCATCAGCAAGGGGACCGGGACGAGCTCTCGCTGGGTGGGCGGTCCGCGCACTATCATGGCCCCTCCGCCCTGGTGTGCGGCCGCCGGGGTCTGACCTCCTTGATGCGCCTCTCCAGTTCACCCCGGGGCATGAGGACGCGGCGCCGGCAGCCCAGGCAGCGGAGCCCTATATCCGCCCCCAGGCGCACCACCTCCCACTCCAGGCTGCCACAGGGATGGGGCTTGCGCAGCCGGACGATGCAGCCCAGCGCCAGCTCCCGCACCGTGGGCCTCTAGCCTCCCCGTCTGCTGACCAGGACCTCGGCGCGACGACGGTTGATCTCGTCCCGCAGCGCCTCCGCCTGACGGCGGGCCGCCCGGGCGAAGTCGCGGCCCGAAGAGGCGTAGAGCACCTGACGGGAGACGGTGATGATGACCCCCCCGCCCTGGGCGTCCAGCCCCCCGGCCAGGGCGGCCGCCAGGTCTCCCCCCTGCGGCCCGATGCCGGGGACGAGGATGGGCAGCTCCGGGCAGGCCTGGCGCACCCGGGCCAGCTCCCCGGGCGCTGTGGCCCCCACCACCAGCCCCACCTCTCCCCTGCCGGCCAGGGAGCGGGCCATCTCCGCCACCGCCAGGTAGAGGGGGCGGCCATCGGCCAGGGGGAGGGACTGCAGATCGGCGGCGCCGGGGTTGGAGCTGCGGCACCAGATGAAAATGCCCCGCCCTTCGTATTCCAGGAAGGGCTCCAGGGAGTCCCGCCCCCCGTAGGGGTTGAGGGTGACGGCATCGAACCCGTAGACCTCGAAGAGGGCGCGGGCGTAGAAGCGGGCGGTGTTGGGTATGTCGCCTCGCTTGCCATCGGCTATGATGGGCACCTCCCGCGGCACGGGGGCCAGGCACTCCATGAGGACGTTCATCCCGGAGGGGCCGAGCGACTCGAAGAAGGCCAGGTTCACCTTGTAGGCGCACACCTGGTCCAGCGTCGCCTCGACGATCTCCTGGAGGAAAGAGGGGATGTGCCTCCCCTCCAGCCGGTCCGGGTCGGGGTCGAGGCCGAGGCAAAGAAGGCTCTCGTTGCGGTCCTGGGCGGACCGCAGCCGCTCCAGGAAGCCCATCTACAGCACCGCTCCCTCGCTCGTGAGGCGATAATAGTAGCGTGGCTGGGCACGGTCAAGGCGAAGCCATCCCTCTGAACGTGGCCCTCCTGCCCCCTGCGGTGCGGCCGGCGGGCCAGGTCTGCGTAGTGGTGGACGTGTTGCGGGCCTCCTCCACGATGACGGTGGCCCTGGGCCGGGGCGCCCGTCACGTCCTGCCGGTGGCCTCCCTGGGCGAGGCGAGACGCCTCAAACGGCTCCTGCCGGACCACCTCCTCTGCGGGGAGCGGGGGGGCCTGCCGCCCCGCGGCTTCGACCTGGGGAACTCGCCCCGGGAGTTTCTGGCGACGTCCCTGGAGGGGCGCGGCCTCGTCCTCACCACCAGCAACGGCACCCGCCTCCTGCGACGGCTGGAGGGGGCGGCCGCCGTCTTCGTCGGCTGCCTGCTGAACCGTCGGGCGGTGGCGCGGGCAGCCCTGACGGAGGCGGCGGCCCGGGGGACGGGCCTGCTGGTGGTCTGCGCCGGCGAGGGCGGGGGGCGTCGTCTCGCCCTGGAGGACGTGCTGGGGGCGGGGGCCATCGTGGACGCCGCCCTGGCCTGGACCCCCGCCCCGGCCCTGGGCGAGGGGGCACGGCTGGCCCGCCTCGCCTTTCTGGCGGCCGCCGGAGGGCTGACGGAGGCCCTCAGGAGCGCCGCCCACGGCCGCTACCTGGTCTCCCTGGGGCTGGGGGAGGACGTGGACTACTGCGCCCGACTGGACGCCTGGACGGTGGTCCCGCGCCTGGAGCGAGGAGAAGACGGCCCCCGGCTGGTGGCCCGCCCTCAAGGCTTGACGGGCGCCCCTGACCGGGCCTAGTCTTTGGCCGGAATGCGGGCAGAGATCATCGCCGTCGGAACCGAGATCCTCCTGGGGGAGATACAGGACACCAACTCCCACTACCTGGCCTCCCGCCTTCCCGCCCTGGGCATCGACCTCTACTACATGACGGTGGTGGGGGACAACCTGGGCCGCCTGACGGAGGTGATAGGCCGTGCCTTCGGCCGTTCCGACCTGACCCTCATCACCGGCGGTCTCGGCCCCACCGACGATGACCTGACGCGGGAAGCCATAGCGGCGGTACTGGGAGAGGCGCCCCGCGTAGACCCGGAGCTGGAGCGGCACCTGCGGGAGTTCTTCGCCTCCCGTGGCTTCACCATGCCTGAGAGCAACATCAAGCAAGCCTGGCTGATTCCCTCCGCCCGCGCCATACCCAACCCGCGGGGGACGGCGCCCGGCTGGTGGGTGGAGCGGGACGGGCGCATCATCGTCGCCATGCCCGGGCCGCCGCCGGAGTTGCAGCGGATGTGGGAGGTGGAGGTGGAGCCACAACTGGCCCGGCGGGCGGGGGGACAGGTTATCGTCTCCCGTACCCTGAAGACCTTCGGCATCGGCGAGGGACACCTGGACCAGGCCCTGGGAGACCTGCTCAAGTCCACGGCTCCCACCATCGGTGTCTACGCCCGGCCGGACGGCGTCCATGTGCGGCTCACCGCCAAGGCCGCCAGCCGGGAGGAGGCGCTGGCCATCATCGCCCCCATGGAGGAGAAGGTGCGGGCCATCCTGGGGCCTTTCATCTGGGGCGCAGACGATGACACCATGGAGGCGGTGGTGGGCCGCCTCCTGAAGGAGCGAGGCCTGACGCTGGCCCTCATGGAGTCCTGCACTGGGGGGCTCCTGGCGGACACTATCACCAACGTGCCTGGCTCCTCGGCCTATCTGAAGGCCGGCTTCGTGGCCTACCAGCCCGAGACGAAGGTGGCGCTGGGCGTCAGGCGAGAGCTCATAGAGGCCTACGGTGTGGTGAGCCCCGAGGTGGCAGCGGATATGGCCCGCGCCGCCCGCGAGACGGCCGGGGCCGATATCGGCGTGGGCATCACCGGCGTGGCCGGCCCCGACCCCCTGGAGGGGAAGCCGCCGGGCACCATCCACGTGGCCGTGCACGACGGCGTGGCCCCGCAGACGGCCAGCTTCACCTATTACCAGGGGCGGCTGGCCGCCAAGCGGCGGGCCGTCGCCATGGCCCTGGACCTCCTCCTGCGCCTCCTGCGCCAGCCCTCCGTCTGAGGGGCGAGAGGAAGCCCCTCTGGCTCCTCCGTCCCCGGGGGCTGAACTGCCGGAGGGCCCTCGTATAGCATGTATGAGATACCTCCTGGGGAGGCGTTGCCGATGCTGTACCTTGTACTCCGGCATTCCCCCTGGCTATCCGCCCTGGCGCTGGGCCTCGTCCTGGTGGCCGCCGGCGCTTATACCCTGGCCCAGGCCCTCAGCGTGCGAGACCAGATCCGTGACGAGCTGCGGGACGAGCAGATCATCACCAGCCAGGACGCCCGCATACCGGGGGTCCTGGTGGAGGACGCCGAGACGGCCCGGGCCCAGGCCGATGCCATAAAGGAGCACACCCTGGGCCGCTGGGGGCCTTACAGCCAGCTCCCACGGGAGGACCCTCGCCGCGCTCAGTACATAGACGGTGTGGCCCTGCGCACTGCCCTGAACCTGGCGGTGATGGGCTTCGGCATCACCGACCTGCTCGTGGGCCTGGGGGCCATACTGATAGTAGCTGGCGGCGCCACAGTGGGCCTGGCCACGCCGGCCCTCTACTTCCTGGCCGGGATGGTAGTGGCGCGGAAGCGCCCCACCGGCTAGCCGGCTCCCCCGCGGGATGGGGGCTCGCCGCCGGCCTACACCCGGGCGACGCCGGTGCTGATGGCCGCCTCCTTCACCGCCTGGGCCACCGCCTGGAACATCTCCCGCTTGAAGATGCTGGGGACGATGTACTCCTCCGTCAGCTCTCTCTCGTCCACGGCGGCGGCGATGGCCTCGGCGGCGGCCAGCTTCATCTCCAGGTTGATCTCACGGGCGCGGGCGTCCAGAGCGCCCCGGAAGAGGCCGGGGAAGCAGAGGGCGTTGTTAATCTGGTTGGCGTAGTCTGAGCGCCCGGTGGCGATGATGCGCACGTGGGGCCAGGCCGCCTCGGGGCGTATCTCCGGGTCGGGGTTGGCCAGGGCGAAGACGATGGGGTCACGGTTCATCTTCTTGATGTCCTCCACCGACAGCAGGTCAGCGGAGGAGACGCCCAGGAAGAAGTCGGCCCCCTCCATGGCGTCGGACAGGGAGCCCTGTCGGCGCTCCCGGTTGGTGTTCTGGGCCAGCCACTCCTTCATGGGGTTCATGGCCTCGCGGCGGCCTTCGTAGATGATGCCCAGGCGGTCCACCACCAGCATCTCCCTGACACCCAGCGAGAGGAGGAGCTTGGCGCAGGCGACGCCGGCCGCCCCGGCCCCGGAGATGACCACGCGCAGCTCCTCCAGGGACTTGCCCACCAGCTTGAGGGCGTTGCGGAGGGCGGCCACTACCACCACGGCTGTGCCGTCCTGGTCGTCGTGGAAGACGGGAATGTCCAGCTCCTCCCTCAGGCGGGCCTCGATCTCGAAGCAGCGGGGGGCGGCGATGTCCTCTAGGTTGACGCCGCCGAAACCGGGGGCCAGCAGCTTCACCGTGCGGACGATCTCGTCCACGTCCTGGGTGGCCAGACAGATGGGCCAGGCGTCCACGCCACCGAACTCCTTGAAGAGCATCGCCTTGCCCTCCATCACTGGCAGGGCGGCCTCCGGGCCCAGGTCTCCCAGGCCCAGGATAGCGGAGCCATCGGTGACGATGGCGACGCTGTTGCCCTTGACGGTCAGCTCCCAGACGGCCTCCGGGAAGCGGGCGATGGCCCGGCTCACTCTGGCCACCCCCGGCGTGTAGACGATGGAGAGGTCCTGACGGGTGGCCACGGGCAGCCGGCACTGGACCTGCACCTTGCCCCCGCGGTGCAGGTCCAGGACGCGGTCGACTACGGCATGGACGGTTACATCTGGGAGGGAAGAGAGCTCATGCGCCACCCGCCGGGCGTGCTCGTCGTCCGTGACCCGCACCAGGAAGTCACGGACGATGCTCTGGGCGCTGGCCTGCACCATGTCCACGGCGGTGATATCGCCGCCGGCGTCGCCGATGGCGGAGGCCACTTTGCCCAGCATCCCGGGGCGGTTCGGGTATTCCACACGGACGGTAAAGGTGTAATCGCTGCCCAGCATGGTCGCCTCCTGGGGGATAGAGACCGCTTTCCCAGGATACCACGCCCTGTCTTACGCTCCAGAGAGCCCCGGTCGCCGGGGGCGCTGGCCAGTGGACGCTAACGGGTCAGCTCGCGATAGAGCTGGGTGATGCGGGAGGGGAGGGACTCCACGTCCGGCACCACGGCGTAGCCGATGTCCTGACACATCTGCTTCAGGTAATCGTGGCCGTAGCGGTCCACCGTCAGGCAGAAGGGGACGATCCCCTTGCGCTTGGCCTCCAGCAGGGCCATGTGGGTGTCGTGGATGGCGTACTCCTTCTCGGTGCGGTCGCGGCCGTAGCCGTGGTCCTGGGGGCGGCCGTCGGAGACCAGGAAGAGGATGCGCACCTTGGCGTCCGTCTGGTCCAGCTTGTAGGCGGCGTGGCGGATGGCCGGCCCCATGCGGGTGGAGCGCACGGGGGCGATCTTGTCGATGCGCCGCTTCACCCGCTCGGAGAAGGGCTCGTCCATCTCCTTGATGATGTAGAACTCCACGTTCTCCCGTCCGTAGCCAGAGAAGCCGTAGATGCCGTAGGTATCGCCGATGGTCTCCAGGGCGCGGATGAGGAGGACGATGCTCTCCTTCTCCACGTCGATGATGCGCTTGGGCGGCGTCATCATCTCCTGGGCCCGCCGCGTCATCCACCAGGCGAAGTAGCGCCTGGGGTCGTCGTCGAAGTCGTCGTGCAGGAGGCGACGGGTGTGCTTGACTATCTCCTCGTCGGTGGAGGCGCTCATGTCCAGCAGGAAGGAGACGGCCACGTCCCGCTCCACCTTGTTGCGCCGCCAGTAGATCTTGCCGGGGGGCGAGGCGCCGGCCTCTCGCTCCACGAGGTAGTCCACCACGGCGTCCATGTCCAGGTCCTCGCCGTCCAGGAGGCGCTTGATCTTGCGGAAGAGCTCCGGCCGCAGCATCTCGAACTGGCGGCGGGTCTGGGCGGCGAGGGCGGCGTAGTGGGCCAGGGTGTGGTCGAAGTAGGCGGTGGTCCCCTCCCCCACCACGTATTCGACGATGCGGCACCAGCGGGGCTTGTAGTCGCCGGCCCGGAAGTCCCACTCGTCGTAGTAGTAGTGCCGCGGCTCCTGGGGCAGGGGCTGGTCGTCGGTGCTGGGGGTGCTGAGGCCGCTGGTGCGCCGCACCTCCCGCCGGCCCTGCTTCTGGGCCTCCTGCTGCTCCTGCTGGGAGACCTCTTTCTGGAGGTTGGCCAGGAAGGCCTCCGCCGATTGCTGGAGGTCGTCCCCGGAGTCCTTCAGGTCTATCTCCAGGCTCTTCTCCAGCAGGGCCTGCACCTGCTCCTGAGTGAGGGAGGGCTGGGACTGCTGCTCTCCCCGTTGCTCCTGCCGCAGCTTGTCCAGGAGCTGGACCAGCTCCGGCTTGAACTCGCCGCGGAACTCCACCGGCTGAGGGCTCTGGTAGGGCTGCTGCTCTCCCCGCCCCTGTAGCTGCTGCAACATCTGCTGGCCTTCCTGCCCCATGGAGGTGGAGGACTGGGCGGACTCCTCCTCCTGGCTCTCCCCCTCCTCCTGGGACTGCTCCAGGTACACGTTGGGGAGGGAGCTGGCCAGCTCGTAGAGGCGGAGGGTAGCCTCGGCGGCGTCCTCCACGGTGGCCTCCGGGGCCTGGACGGCCTGCAGGATGCCCAGGGCCTCCTCCAGGAGGGACATGAGGCCGTCCGGCCACTCCAGGCGGTCCTGACCGCCCAGGGAGGCTCGCACCAGGTTCTCCATGAAGGCCTGCTGCAGGGGCAGCTCATCGACCGGCGGGCGGCCCGCCAGCTCCCGCTCCTGCATGCGTCGGTATATCTGGCGGATGCCGGCGTATTCGCGGAGGATGCAGGCGTCTATGCGGCTGTCCTCCACGATGGTGAAGAGGTCCTCCGCCAGCCGCCGGTTGTCGAAGAGGTCGAAGAAGCGCTCCATGTCGGTGATGGGGGGGCGGTCAGGGTCGATGAGGCCCTGCTGGCGCCGCTCCTCCTCCCACTGGCGGCGACGGTTGGGGAAGAGGCGTCCCTCGCCCTCGAAGCGGAAGAGGAAGCTGCCGAACTCCAGGTGGCCCGCCTGGTGGGTGGCGTAGACCTTGTAGACGTTGAAGTTCTCCTGCTTGTCCTCGTACTCCTGCACCGCGGGCGGCAGGTAGATGGCCGTCCCCTCGGTGGTGGGGGTCTCGGCTCGCACCCAGCCTATCCCCTTCTCCGCCAGCGCCTCCGCCGAATGGATGGCCACATCGGCGCCGGTGAGGGCCTTGCAGTACATGCGGAGGACGCTGCTGACGCGGTTCAGGTCCAGGCGGGAGGAGAGGGCCTCCAGCATCTCCTCCGCTCGTATGGACTCCAGGCGGAAGAAGGCTTCCCCTCCCTCGCGGTTGACCTGGAGGAGGGCCAGCCCCTCCGCCTGCCAGGCCGCCACCTCGTCCTCCCGCAGGCGGGAGAGGACGCGGGGGAGGGACTTGAGGAACTCCATGGCCCCCACCGGGGAGTAGGTGACCAGCTCTTCGGCCAGGCTGATGAAGTAGCCGTGTCCCTCCGGCGTCACCTGGGCCAGGGCGCGGGCTGCCTCGGCGAAGTAGGTGAAGGCCTGTCGCCCCTCGTGGCCGATGACGTAGGAGGCGAGGCGGAGGAAGCGGCTCCGCTGCTCAGGGTGGATCTGGCCCAGGAGGGTGGGGCCCCGCTCCAGGTAGGAACGGGCATCGGCCCAGCCGGCGTTGGCCAGGGACTCGGCGAAGCGCAGGAAGGCCAGGCGGTCCTCGTCGCGCAGCGGCTCCAGAACGTGAGGGGCCACGCCCAGGCAGTGGGCGGCCAGGTCGTAGGAGCGGTCGCAGAGGATGTCCAGGAAACGGACCAGCATCCCCACCTCGGCCAGGGAGAGGCGGGAGAGGAGGACAGGGCTGTGCTCGAAGAACTGGACGGCCAGAGAGGCGGAGCGCCAGCTACCCTTGTAGAGCTGCCGCCCCAGGGTGACCCAGCGGCCCAGCCCCTCCTGACCCAGGAGGGGGACGGCTGCCGGGCTGGCGCGGAAGTAGGCGGCGGCCAGGGCGGAGGAGATGGTGGTCAGCTCCCTGCCCTGACGCGCCCATTCCCAGAAGCCGTGCGGACCCAGGACGCGCGCCACCTGTGGGGAGGCCAGGTAGTATTCGCCGCTGGCCTCCCAGGCCCGCCAGGCCTGGCGGGCCATCTCCAGCCCTTCCTGGGCCCAGCGGGCCGTCTCCTCGGGCCCCAGGAGAGGGGCTATGTTGGGGAGGGAGCGCCGGAAGTCCGCCACCAAGGAGGGGGAGAAGGAGGAGAGCTCCCTCTCCAACTGCTCGAAGCCGCGTTGACCGCCTTTGCTATTCAAAGATCGAGTTCACCACCTCTTGGATGCTGCGCTGGACGTCGTGCTCGTCGGTGAGGGCCCAGACCACCGCCACCTGGCAGGCCCGCCGCGGCGGTATCCCCCGGGCGATGAGCTTGCCGGCGTAGATGAGGAGCCGGGTGCTGGCCCCTTCGGTGAGGCCGTGCTCCTTGAGGTTCCTCACCTTCTCCCCCAGCTTGGCCAGGGACTCCGCCACCTCACGAGACACGCCCGCCTCGTGCTCTATTATTTTAGCCTCCAGCTCCCGAGGTGGATAGTTGAACTCGATGGCCATGAAGCGCTGACGAGTGCTGTGTTTCAGGTCCTTGAGGGCGCTCTGGTAGCCCGGGTTGTAGGAGATGACCAGGAGGAAGCCGTCCCGCGCCTCCACTATCTGGCCCAGCTTTTCGATGGGCAGGATGCGCCGGTGGTCCGTCAGAGGGTGGATGACCACCGTGGTGTCCTTGCGCGCCTCCACGATCTCGTCCAGGTAACAGATAGCGCCGGCCTTGACCGCCCGGGTGAGAGGGCCATCGATCCAGCGGGTCGTCTCCCCCTCCAGGAGGTAGCGGCCTACCAGGTCGCTGGCGGTCAGGTCTTCGTGGCAGGCTACCGTGACGAGGGGCAGGCTGGTGCGGGGGGGCTCACGGCCGGTGACATCCTTGATGACGGTGAGGGGCCGCCCCAGGCGGTAGGCCATGTACTCCACGAAACGGGTCTTGCCGCAGCCGGTGGGCCCCTTGAGGAGCACCGGTATCTTCTGCTCGTAGGCGGCCGTAAAGAGCTCCACCTCGTCCGCCACGGGGACGTAGAAGGGCTCATCCTCGATGAGGTACTCCTCGATGGCGTACTGCCGGTAGCCGCCGTTGCCCTGCATCTCTCCCATCACCTACCCTCGACATGCAAGCGGGCCTGGAGCCTCTCCCATTCCTGGTGCACCTGCTGACAGGTCTCCTCTAGGGAGCAATCGGTGTCGATGACCACCCGGGCCCGCCTGACCCGCTCCTCGTTGCTCATCTGCGCCCTGACCCGCGCCAGGGCCTCCTCTAGGGGGATGCCGCTGCGAGCGGCCGCCCGCTGGGCGGCCACCTCGGGCGGCGCCACCGTCACCCAGACCTCGTCCACCAAGTCGTCCCAGCCGGCCTCCAGGAGGAGGGCAGCCTCCACCACCACCACCTCCGTCCCCTGGGCGGCCAGCTCAGCCAGTCCCTCTTGGATCATCTCGCGGATACGGGGATGGGTGATGGCGTTGAGCCGCCGCAGCGCCTCCGGGTCGGCGAAGACGATGCTGGCCAGCCGCTTGCGGTCTATGGTGCCGTCGGCCGCCACTACCTGCTGGCCGAAGGCCTCCACCACCTCCTGCCAGGCCGCCCGGCCCGGCTCGTAGACCCTGTGGCCCAGCAGGTCAGCGTTGAGGACGGCGGCCCCCTTCTGGCGGAGCATCTCGGCCACCGTGCTCTTCCCCGACCCCAGGCCTCCCGTAAGGCCGATGGCGAACACCTCTTCCCCTGCAGCCTCTACTTATATGGAACAAACGCCCCGACGGCCGTCGGGGCTCAGCGTCATTATATTGTGGGGCCGGTGGTGGCGTCAAGGCCGAGGGTGCGGGCGCCGCCGCCCCCCCGGTGGCCCATTGACACCGGCCGGGGTGGCTGCTAAACTTGGCTAGCAAAATCGGATATATGGCCAAAGGCTGCGAACGGGGCTAGTAAGCGGCTGAGCGCAGCCCAGAGAGCCGGGCTGCGGGGGCTCGCTCCGCATGGTGGGAGCCCGGTGCTGTAGCCGCCGCCGAATGGGCCCGGGAGCCGCCACCCGAAAGGGGCGGACTGGCCGCCCTCAGTAGGCGTGGACGGGTGGGGCGCCGTTATCCGCCCGGGGCATCGCCGGCCGGCGTCATGCCGCCTTTGTGTGGCGGCGCGGCTGGCCGTGCCCACAAGGAGTGCCCGCCGGGTCACGGCGGGAACTAGGGTGGCACCGCGAGGAGGCCCTCGCCCCTAGGGGCGAGGGCCTCTGGCTACCTTGAGCGAGGAGATACTACGAGGAGGACGCCATGCGTTACAAGTTCGTCCTGGACGAGGGCAGCCTGCCCACTCACTGGTACAACATCCTGGCGGACGTGGAGCCGCCGCCCCCACCGGTCCATCCCGCCACCGGCCAGCCTATAGGGCCGGAGGCGCTGGCGCCCCTCTTCCCCATGGAGCTCATCAAGCAGGAGGTCTCCCGGGACCGCTACATCCCGATACCGGACGAGGTCCGGGAGGTCTACCGCCTGTGGCGGCCCACTCCCCTCTATCGGGCCCACCGTCTGGAGCGGGCGCTGGAGACGCCGGCCCGCATCTACTACAAGTACGAGGGCGTCTCCCCCGCCGGCTCCCACAAGCCCAACACGGCCGTCGCCCAGGCCTACTACAACAAGGCGGAGGGAGTGAGGCGCCTCACCACCGAGACCGGCGCCGGGCAGTGGGGCTCCGCCCTGGCCATGGCCTGCGCCTTCTTCGGCCTGGAGCTGAAGGTCTACATGGTGAAGGTCTCCTATCACCAGAAGCCCTACCGGCGGGTGTTGATGGAGACCTGGGGCGCCCAGGTGGTGCCCAGCCCCAGCCCGGATACCCAGTCCGGGAGGGCGGTCCTGGAGAGAGACCCGGAGTCGCCGGGCTCCCTGGGCATCGCCATCTCGGAGGCGGTGGAGGACGCCGCCAGCCGGGAGGACACCAAGTACTCCCTGGGCTCCGTCCTGAACCACGTCCTGCTGCACCAGACGGTGGTGGGGCTGGAGGCGCTGCGCCAGATGGAGATGGCGGGCGATTACCCGGACGTGGTCATCGGCTGTGTGGGGGGAGGGTCCAACTACGCCGGGCTGGCCCTACCCTTCCTGCGGGAGCGGCTCGTCCTGGGGAAGAAGACCCGCTTCATCGCGGTGGAGCCGGAGGCCTGCCCCTCCCTGACCCGCGGTCAGTACACCTACGACTTCGGTGATACTGCGGGCACCACGCCCCTCATCAAGATGCACACCCTGGGACACACCTTCATGCCACCGCCCTTGCATGCCGGCGGCCTCCGTTACCACGGCATGGCGCCCATCATATCCAAGCTGGTGGCCGACGGCCTCATGGAGGCCAGGGCCTATCACCAGACGCGGGTCTTCGAGGCGGCGGTCCAGTTCGCCCGGGCGGAGGGGATCGTCCCGGCGCCGGAGTCGGCCCACGCCGTGCGGGCGGCCATCGACGAGGCTCTGGCGGCCCGGGAGTCAGGGGAGGCGCGGGTGATCCTCTTCAACCTGAGCGGCCACGGTCACTTCGACTTGGCCGCCTATGACCAGTACCTGTCCGGCAGGCTGGAGGACTACGCTTACCCGGAGGAGATGGTGCGGGAGGCGCTGGCCCGGCTGCCTCGCGTGGGAGGTTGAGAGCATGGTCATACCCACCGTCGAACCGAAGCCCAACTGGAAACGCATGCTAACGGGGGACCGGCCCACCGGGCCTCTCCACCTGGGCCACTATGTGGGCTCCCTCAAGATGCGCCTGGACCTCCAGGACAAGCTGGAGTGCTACATCCTGGTGGCCGACCTGCACGTCCTGACCACCCGCATAGAGCGCCTGGGGGAGATCGGCCAGAACGTGCGGGAGGTGGTGCTGGACTACCTCTCCGTGGGCATAGACCCCCAGAAGACCACCATTTACCTGCAGTCGCTGGTGCCGGAGGTGCTGGAGCTCACCTGGCTCTTCATGGCCCTGGTGGGGGTGCCGCGGGCCCAGCGCATCCCCACCATCAAGGAGATGGTGCGAGACCTGCAACTGGAGTCGGCCTCTATGGCCCTCCTCTCCTACCCCATCCTCCAGGCGGCGGACATCCTCATGGTGAAGGGCGATGTGGTCCCGGTGAGCCGTGACCAGCTCTCACACCTGGAGCTGACGCGGGAGATCGCCCGCCGCTTCAACCGCCTCTACCGCCCTATCTTCCCCGAGCCGGACGCCCCCATCGGCCCCCTCCTGGTAGGGTTGGACGGTCAGAAGAAGGCCAGCAAGTCCCTGGGCAACGTCATCTTCCTGACCGACGACCCGGAGACGGTCCGGCGCAAGGTGATGCGCATGTACACCGACCCCAAGCGCATCCGTGCCGACATCCCCGGCCGTGTGCGGGGCAACCCCGTCTTCATCTATCACGACTACTTCAACGATGACCGTCCCGAGGTGGAAGACCTGAAAGAGCGCTACCGCAAGGGCCGCGTGGGCGATGTGGAGGTCAAGGAGAAGCTGGCACGCGCCATCAACCGCTTCTTGGACCCCATACGGGAGCGGCGGGCCCGCCTCGCCGGCCGGCCCGGGCTGGTGGAGGAGGTGCTGCAGGAGGGCACTCGCCGCGCCCGTGCGGAGGCCCAGCGCACCCTGGCCGAGGCGCGGGAGGCCATGGGCCTCACCCACTTCCGCGGGGCGGCGGTGGGGACAGGAGGATAGCTTGTACTGGCCCGCCATCTCCCAGGTGCTGGAGCTGGCCCGCCAGGGAGAGGGCAACCTGGTGCCCGTCTTCAAGGAGGTGCCGGCCGACCTGGAGACGCCGGTCTCCGCCTACCTGAAGGTGGCCAGTGACGCCGACTACTCCTTCCTCCTGGAGTCCGTAGAGGGCGGCGAGCGGCTGGCCCGCTACAGCTTCATCGGCACGGAGCCCTACCGTGTGATGCGGGCCGGCCCCTATGCCCACCCATGGGACGGCGCCGACCCCCTGCGCGAGGTGGAAGGCGAGCTCTCCCGTTTCCGCCTGGTGCGCCCGGCGGGGCAGGGGGCGAAGACGGCCCTACCGCGCTTCACCGGGGGTGCCGTGGGCTACCTGGCCTGGGAGACAGTCCGCCACTTCGAGCCACGGGTGCCCATAGGCGAGAGCGACCCCCTGCGGGTGCCGGAGGCCATGTTCCTCTTCGTCGATACCCTCCTGGTGTTCGATCACCTGCGCCACACCATCAAGGTGGTCTCTCACTGCCGTCTGGACGGCGACATCGAGGCCAGCTACCGTCAGGCCTGCTGGCGCATCGACGAGCTGGTGCGGCGCCTCTCCCGCCCCCTGCCCACCGTTCCCTACCCGGTTCGACGGCCGGAGGCATCGGCCCCCTCCATGAGTGCCAACCTGCGGCGGGACGAGTTCCTGGCCATGGTGGAGCGGGCCCGACAGTATATCATCGCCGGGGACGTGATCCAGGTGGTGCTGGCGCAGCGCCTCTACCGGCCCACTGCCGTCCATCCCTTCTCCCTCTACCGGGCGCTACGGGTGGTCAACCCCTCTCCCTACATGTACTACCTGCAGATGGGGGACTTCCAGGTCATCGGCGCCTCGCCGGAGATGCTGGTGCGGGTGGAGGAGGGCGCCGTCCTGACCCATCCCATAGCCGGGACGCGGCCGCGGGGCGCCACGCCGGAGGAGGACGCCGCTCTGGAGGAGGAGCTGCGGGCGGACGAGAAGGAGCGGGCCGAGCATCTGATGCTGGTGGACCTGGCCCGCAACGACATCGGCCGCGTCTCCCTGCCGGGGACGGTGCGGGTGCCCCAGTTCATGGAGGTGGAGCGCTACTCCCACGTCATGCACCTGGTCTCCCACGTCAGTGGGCGGCTACGGCCCGGCCTCACCTGCTACGATGCCCTGCGGGCCTGCTTCCCGGCGGGCACCGTCTCCGGCGCCCCCAAGATACGGGCCATGGAGATCATCACCGAGCTGGAGCCGGAGCGGCGCGGTCCCTACGCCGGCGCCGTCGGCTACTTCGATTACTCCGGCAACATGGACACGGCCATCACCATACGCACTATCGTCCTGAGCCGGGGGGTGGCCCACATCCACGCCGGGGCGGGCATCGTCTACGACTCGGTGCCCGAGAGGGAGTACCAGGAGACCCTCAACAAGGCGGCCGCTCTCCTGCTGGCCATCGACGAGGCGGAGGCGGCGGAGGCGGAACTCGCCACTGGCAGCCTCGGCTACTAACAGAGTGTAGCCTAGCGCTAGCTAGGTCATTGTCCTCAGAGGCGTTATGTCCTACGATAGAACGAAACGTTCGCGGGCACAGAGAGGCAGGCGGTGAAATGAGGGGCCTTTCCACATTGCAGGGACTCCTCCCGGAGCCGGTGCGCAACATCATGCGGCGTCGCCTGCGCACCTCTCTCACCGTGCTAGGCATCACCATCGGCATCTTCGTCCTGGTGGTGCTGGGGGCCATGGCGGAGCGGGTGAACGTGCTGGTCCAGGGGGGAGAGCAGTTCCTCAAGGGGCGCATAGCCATCACCGAGGCGGGCGCCCATCCCTTCGTCTCCAGCGGTCTGATATCGGACAGCCTGGCCGACCGCGTGCGGGGGCTGGAGGGCGTGGCCTGTGTGGAGCGGGACATCAGCATGCTCCTCGACCCGGATGACGCCTTCTCCTTCGGGATGCCCCGCACCATATCGGGCATCGACGTGTCCGAACGGCAGACGTGCGAGCGGGAGGCGCCGGGGCGGGCCTTCAAGCTCAACTTCACCTCTGGCGGCTGGTGGCAGCCCGGTGAAACGGGGAAGACCGTCCTGGGGGTGGACGTGGCCCGGCACTTCGATGCACGCGTGGGCGACACCGTCTTCATGCGGGACCATCCCTTCCAGGTGGTGGGAGTCCTGGAGCGGACCCTCACCGGGCCGGACAACATCGCCTTCGTCTCCCTGGAGGACGCGCGGACGCTCCTGGCGGACGAGCGCCCCATCTTCCGGGAGATAGACCTTTCCGACAAGGTGATGAACATCTACGTGATCCCCCGCGAGGACGTCGATCCCGATGCCCTGGCCGCTACCATCCGTGACCGCAACCCCGATATGGGAGTCCTCTCCCCGAGTGAGCTCATCGGCCCCCTGGAGACCTCCGCTCAGGTCTTCAACTTCATCATCCTGGGGGTGGCCATGGTGGCCCTCATCGTGGGCGGCCTCTCCATCATCAATACCATGGTCATGTCGGTGGCGGAGCGGGTGCGGGAGATAGGCATCAAAAAGGCGGTGGGCGCCAGCGACTGGGATGTGCTGAAGGAGTATCTGAGCGAGGCCGCGGTCATCGGTCTGCTGGGCGGGGCCATCGGCCTGGCGCTGGGGGCGGCGGCCGTGGCGGTACTGAACGACCTGGCCACGCAGCAGACCGGGGCGTCCCTCTTCCTCATCACTGCCCGTCTGGCCGTAGGCTCTCTGGCCTTCGCCACCGGGCTGGGGGCGGCGGCCGGCCTCCTGCCGGCCATTCGGGCCGCCCGTCTCCGGCCCGTGGAGGCGCTGAGGGAGGAGTGACTAGGTGAGAGAGACCATGCAGGTAAGGGAAGGCCGCAGGGAAGAGGCGCCCCCGGCCGTGGTGGCGCGGGGACTGCGCAAGACCTATCGTCTGGGGTCCTCCGTTGTGCGGGCGCTGGACGGGCTCGACCTGGTGGTGGAGAGAGGGGAATTCGTGGCCATCATGGGCCGCTCTGGCTCCGGCAAGAGCACCCTCCTCCACGTTCTGGGCGGCCTGGACCGACCGGACGAGGGCCAGGTGGTCATCGAGGGCCAGGACATCACCCGCCTCAGCAACGGACAGGTGACGCGCCTGCGGCGCGAGAAGGTGGGCTTCGTCTTTCAGGAGTTCAATCTGGTGCCTACCCTGACGGCGCTGGAGAATGTGGAGTTGCCGCTCCGCTACGCCGGCGTCTCCCGGGGCGAACGTCGCCGGCGGGCGGCGGAGGCGCTGGCCATGGTGGGGCTGGAGGAGCGGCTCCACCACCGGCCCTCTCAGCTATCGGGAGGGGAGCAGCAGCGGGTGGCCATCGCCCGGGCGCTGGTGAACCGGCCGGCCGTCGTCCTGGCCGACGAGCCCACGGGCGAGCTGGACTCCCAGACCGCCATGCAGGTGGTGGACCTGATGCGGGGGCTCGCCCGCGAGCTGGGCCAGACCTTCGTCATAGTCACCCATGACCCGGCGGTGGGAGAGCGCTGCCAGCGCATCATCCGCATGAACGACGGCCGCATCATCAGCGACGAGCGGATAGAGAGCTAATATGCTCCTGCTCATCGATAACTACGATAGCTTCACCTACAACCTCTACCAGTACCTGAGCGAGCTGGGGGCCGCTGTCCAGGTGGTCCGCAACGATTGCGTCACTGTGGAGGAGATAGAGGCGCTGCGGCCGGAGGGCATCGTCATCTCGCCGGGGCCGTGCACGCCCCGCGAGGCGGGCGTCTCCGTGGAGACGGTGCGCCGGCTGGCCGGCAAGGTACCCATTCTGGGGGTCTGCCTGGGCCACCAGTGCATCGGCGAGGCGTTCGGCGGGCGCGTCGTGGGGGCGGGGGAGATCGTCCACGGCAAGACCTCCCTCGTCCACCACAGCGGCCAGGGGGTGCTGCGGGGCCTCCCTGACCCCTTCGAGGCGGTGCGCTATCACTCCCTGATAGTGGACCGCGAGTCCCTCCCGGAGGAGCTGGAAGTGACAGCCTGGACGGAGCGAGGCCTCATCATGGCGCTGCGGCACCGCCGGCTGCCAGTGGAGGGCGTCCAGTTCCACCCGGAGTCCATAGCCACCGGCGTGGGCAAGGACATCCTCCGCAACTTCCTGGCCATGCTCTAGGGGCCTCCCGTGCCCCTCCTGTGGAGCCAAGGGCGGCCTCGGGTATAATGGGCCAAAACTCCTTGAGGACCGGAGCATGATCCGCGAGGCCATCGCTGCCCTGGTGAACGAGGGACGCCACCTCAGCGAGGAGGAGGCGGCCGCCGTCATGGAGGAGATCATGGCCGGCGAGGCCACGCCGGCCCAGGTCGCCGCCTTCCTCGTAGCCCTCCGCACGAGAGGGGAGACGGTGGAGGAGGTGGTGGGGATGGCCCGCGTCATGCGTCAGAAGGCGCTGCGCCTCGACGTGAGCGGGCCCCTCCTGGACACCTGCGGCACCGGCGGCGATGGCCGCGGCACCTTCAACGCCTCCACGGCCGCCGCCATCGTGGCGGCGGCGGCCGGGGCGCGGGTGGCCAAGCACGGCAACCGCGCCGCCTCCAGCCACTGCGGCTCCGCCGACCTTCTGGAGGCCCTGGGCGCTCGCATAGACCTGGGGCCGCAGCAGGTGGCCCAGTGCCTGCAGGAGACGGGCCTGGGCTTCCTCTTCGCTCCGCTCTTCCACCCGGCGATGCGCCACGCCGCCGGGGTCAGGCGGGAGATCGGTGTGCGCACCGTCTTCAATCTGCTGGGCCCCCTCACCAACCCGGCCGGCGTCCAGTATCAGCTACTGGGGGTGCCCCATCCCGCCCTGGGCGACCTGGTGGCCCAGGCGCTACAGCGCCTGGGGGTGCGCCGGGCCCTGGTGGTCCACGGGGCCGAGGGTCTGGACGAGGTGAGTGTCTGCGGCCCGACCCTGGTCTGGGAGGCCAGCGAGGAGGGGCTGCGCCACTACCAGATAACGCCAGAGGAGGCTGGCCTCTCCCGTTCGGCCCTGGGCAGCGTCCTCGGGCGTGACCCGGTCGGCAATGCTGCCCTGCTGCGGGCCGTCCTGGGCGGCGAGCGTGGCCCCCTGCGGGACTTCGTCCTCCTGAACGCCGGCGTCGCCCTGGTGGCGGCCGGCCTGGCCCGCGACCCGCGCGAGGGCACAGCCCTGGCTAGCGAGACCATAGACTCCGGGGCGGCCCTGCGCAAGCTGGAGGAGTTCGTGGCCACCACTCAGCGGCTAGCCGCCGCGGCCGCCCAGGCCTGACGGAAAGACGAAGCGATGAGCCCCGGCACCGTCCTGGACCGCATCCTGGCCGACAAGCGGGCCGAGGTGGAGGAATCGAAGCGGCGGCGCCCCTTGCCGGAGCTGCTGGCCGCCCTGGAGGGGGCGCCCCCGGCGCGCCCCTTCGCCGCTGCCCTGCGGGGCCCCGGCATACGCCTCATCGCCGAGGTGAAGGCGGCCAGCCCGTCCAAGGGCGTCCTGCGGGCTGACCTGGACCCCGTCGCCCTGGCCCGCACCTATGCCTCCGCTGGCGCCGCTGCCATCTCCGTCCTGACGGACCGGCCCTATTTCCAGGGCTCCCTGGAGCACCTGTGCACTGTCCGCGAGGCCCTGCCCCAGGGACCGCCCCTTCTGCGCAAGGACTTCCTCATAGACCCCTACCAGCTCTACGAGGCCCGCCTCCACGGCGCCGATGCTGTCCTCCTCATCGTCGCTGCCCTGACGCCGTCCCTCCTGGGCGAGCTGCTGCAGGGGGCCAGGGCGCTGGGCATGGACGCCCTGGTAGAGGTGCACCACGAAGAGGAGCTGCAGGTGGCCCTGGCGGCGGGGGCCGACCTCATCGGCGTCAACAACCGTGACCTCCGCACCTTCCACACCGATCTGGCCACCACGGAGCGGCTGCGCCCCCTGGTCCCCCCTCACGTCACCCTGGTGGCCGAGTCCGGAGTCCACACTAGGGACGACGTCGCTCGCATGGCGGCCTGCGGCGTTCATGCCCTCCTCATCGGCGAGGCATTGGTGGTGGCCCCCGACCCGGCGGCCAAGATCCGCGACCTCTTCCCCGAGATGTCATAGCCCCTCAGCGCGCAGGGGTGCCCCGCCTGATGTATCATTGGACATAACCCAGGGAGACACCGGTGAGTAGCAGCCACTGCCTCGTCAAGATCTGCGGCGTCATGGAGCCCCAGCACGCCCGGGCAGCGGCGGCGCTGGGCGCCGACTTCATAGGCGTCATCTTCGCCCCCAGCCGGCGCCAGGTGACGCTGGGGCAGGCCCAGAAGATAGCCATCGCCCTAGGGAAGCTGGACCGTCCGCCCCTGGAGGTGCAGGGTCCGGCGACCGCCGCCGACATCGAGCGGCTGCTGGAGCGCTCCCGGCCCCTCCTGGTGGGCGTCTTCGCCGACCAGGACGTCCAGACCATCAATGCCATAGCCCGGGAGTGTCGCCTGGACATAGTGCAACTGTCCGGATCTGAGCCGTGGGAGATGTGCGCCCAGCTCTCTCGCCCCGTCTTCAAGTGCGTCAAGGTGCGCCCTGGCCAGATGGCCGCCTCCGTCCTGGCCACCATCGGCGAGGGGGCGGTGCCCCTCCTGGAGCCCTACGTCCCGGGCGTTTACGGCGGGGCCGGGCGGGAGCTGGACTGGGCCGTGGCGGCCCAGGTTGCTCGCCAGAGGCCGGTGGTACTGGCGGGCGGCCTCCATCCAGGCAACGTGGGGGAGGCGGTGCGCATCGTCCGGCCGTGGGCAGTGGACGTCTCCAGCGGCGTGGAGACGGAGGGGGCCAAGGACGTGGAGAAGATCCGCAGCTTCATCCTGACCGCCAAGGCCGCGCCTACCATCTCCTGATGTCTGGCGTATCCTTAGCGACGTCGCTCATGTCTTTGAAGGTCGAAGTGAGGAGACATCAGGCGTTCGCCGTGCGGTGCATTTGGGTAGAATATTCGGAAGAGCAGGGCGAGAAGGCCCGGGGCCTGCTCTTCGTTACCGGGTGTCCTGGAGGAACCAAGGGGTCTTATGCGGACGGCATGGGCTCCTGGAAGGCAGTTAGCGCCGGCCCGGCCTCACGACTGCTTCTACCTGGCTCCCGGGACTCTTTTCAAGCGCGGGGCATGGAGGGTGGACGAGCGCCTGTACCAGCGAGCGGCCCGCCTTCTCCTCTCGCTGAGCTGTGTGGGTCATGACTAGCAAGGAGACGGGCCTCAGCCTGCCCGACCAACGGGGCCGTTTCGGCCCGTTCGGCGGCCGCTATGTGCCGGAGACGCTGGTGCCGGCCATCCTGGAGCTGGAGGAGGCCTATTTCGCCGCCCGAGCCGACCCCTCCTTCCAGCAGGAGCTGACATCGCTCCTGCGCCACTACGCCGGCCGCCCCACGCCACTCTACTTCGCCCGCAACCTGACGACCCACCTGGGAGGGGCCAAGCTTTACCTCAAGCGGGAGGACCTGGCCCACACCGGCGCCCACAAGATCAACAACGCCCTGGGCCAGGGACTGCTGGCCAAGCGGCTGGGCAAGCGGCGCATCGTGGCGGAGACAGGCGCCGGCCAGCACGGCGTGGCCACGGCCACTGTCTGTGCCATGCTGGGCCTGGAGTGCGTGGTCTACATGGGGGCCGAGGACATCCGTCGTCAGATGCCCAACGTCTTCCGCATGCGCCTCCTGGGGGCGGAGGTGCGGCCGGTGGAGACGGGCAGTCGCACCCTGAAGGACGCCATCAACGAAGCGATCCGCGACTGGGTCACCAACGTCCGCACCACCCACTATCTGCTGGGGAGCGCCGTGGGGCCCCACCCCTACCCCATGATGGTGCGGGACTTCCAGTCAGTCATAGGGCGGGAGGCGCGGGCGCAACTGCTGGAGGCGGAGGGGCGCCTGCCGGACTACGCCATCGCCTGTGTGGGCGGCGGCTCCAACGCCATCGGCCTCTTCCACCCTTTCTACGAGGACAGGGAGGTGTGCCTGGTGGGGGTAGAGGCGGGCGGGGAGGGTCTGGAGACGGGCCGCCACGCCGCCAGCCTGAACGCCGGCCGTCCGGGCGTCCTTCATGGCTCCCTCTCTTACCTGCTGCAGGACGAGCACGGCCAGGTGCAGACCACCCACTCCATATCGGCGGGGCTGGACTACCCGGGCGTGGGGCCGGAGCATGCCTACTACCGGGAGACGGGCCGCGCCCGGTACGTGGCCGTGACAGACGCCCAGGCGCTGGAGGGCTTCCAGCTCCTGGCCCGGACGGAGGGCATCATCCCCGCCCTGGAGCCCGCCCACGCCATCTACTACGCGGCGGAGTTGGCCCGCCAGCTCCCGCCACAGCAGATCGTCCTGGTATGCCTGTCCGGCCGGGGGGACAAGGACCTGGGGGTTGTCGCGGCCGCTCTAGGCGTTAATATATAGTCGCTCAGACTCTCGCAGGGGGCGCCCATGATAGACTTCCGCATACCGCCCGAGACCGCAGCCATCGTAGAAGGACTCCTGGGCTTTATCGACGGGACGGTGCGCCCCCTGGAGGAGGAGCACCGGGAGCTTCTGGAGGACGATCACGCCTACTATGGGCCGGACGGTCGCCTGACACCGCCGGTGCTGGATCTCATGCGACAGGTGCGCATGGCCTCCGCCCGGGCCGGCTACTACACCCTCTTCCTGCCGGAGGACTTGGGCGGTCGCGGCCAGGGTCCCCTCACCCTCTTCCTGGCCTGGGAGGCCTTATACCACCATGTGGGCGCCAGGCGGCCCCTCTCCTACCAGACGCTGGCCCACTGGGCCACCGGGCCCAACACCATCATGCGTGGGCTGGCGGAGCACCTGAAGGCGGAGGCACTACCTCGCCTGGTCAGCGGCGAGGTGACCTCCTGCTTCGCCCTCTCCGAGCCGGGCGCCGGCTCCGATGCCTGGGCCATCCAGACCCGCGCCGAACGGGACGGCGATGGCTGGACCATCAACGGCACCAAGAAGTGGATCACCAACGCCCCCTATGCCACCTACGCCCTCATCTTCGCCGTCACCGACCCGGAGCAGGTGGAGCGTCGCCAGGGGGGCGTCAGTTGCTTCTTCGTGGAGACCAGCAGCCCGGGCTTCATCGTGGAGGAGGTGATCCGCCTCTACGGCCATCCCGGGGGCAACGAGGGACTTCTGCGCTTCCAGGACCTGCGCGTCCCGGGCGACCGCCTGGTGGGAGAGCTGCACAGGGGCTTCGCCCTGGCCCTGAGCGGCGTCAATACCGGGCGCATATACAACGCCGCCCGCTCCGTGGGCCTCTCCCGCTGGGCACTGGAGCAGGCCACACGCTATGCCCAGGAGAGGGTGGCCTTCGGTCAGCCCATCGCTGAGTACCAGGGGGTGCAGTGGCTGCTGGCCGACTCCGCCATCGAGACCTACGCCGCCCGCATGATGAGCCTCAACTGCGCCTGGCGGCTGGAGCAGGGGCAGGCGGCGGTGAAGGAGACGGCCATGGTCAAGGCCTTCGCCACCGAGGCCGGCTACCGCACCCTGGACCGCTGCATGCAGGTGCTGGGGGCCCTGGGGCTCACCAACGAGGCCCGCCTCTACGACGCCTGGCACCAGTTGCGGACGGTGCGTATCGCCGACGGCAGCGGCGAAGTGATGCGCCGCACCATCGCCCATCGCCTGTTCAGGGGTGACCTGGAGTTCTAGGGGGAGCTGAGCGTCCCGGTGAGGTGGCCGCCGGTCCACCGGCCCCGGACGCCTGGCGAAAACCGAAAAGGGGAGGGCAGAGAGCGATGCTCGTGATGGGTATCTTCAAGCTCAGGAAGCCGGCGGGGATGTCCGACAAGGAGTTCTACACCGTCTGGCAGAAGGAGTCCGAGGCGGCCATGGAGGCGGTGCGCCAGGGGGCCATCAAGGCCGTCTGGAAGGCGGCCGGCAACCCTTGGGTCATCGCCGTCATCGACGTGGGCTCCGGCGACGACATAGACCACGCCCTCCAGGGCCTCCCCATCTGGCGGATGGGCTACCAGCAGATGGTGGAGTCCATCGAGTGGATACCCCTCCGCCCCTACGAGAACTGGGCCGAGGACCTGAAGAGGCTGGCGGCGGAGGCGGCCTAGGTCTCCTGAGGGGGCCGCTTCTCGTCCCGTGACCGACCGCTGACGGCCTGCCCGCCAGCGGACCGGACGATGTGTGTCGGGGAGGGATTTTTCATCATTTCTCGAGGAGGGTAATGGCCCCATGACACAGCCAGTGGTCTACATAGAACGCGACGGGCCGGTGGCGGAGGTGGTACTGAACCGGCCCGAGAAGCTCAACTCCCTGAGCTGGGAGATGATCGACCGTCTCGAGCAGGCGCTGAAGGAGCTGCGGGACGCCCGCGCCGTCCTGATCCGCGGGGAGGGGCGGGCCTTCTGCGCCGGCTGGGACCTCAGCCAGCTCGACAACTCCCGTGATATAGGGCAGGTGATGCGGGCCCGCGTCCATCCCGTCCTCCTGGGCTGGTACTCCTTCCCGGTGCCCACCATCGCCGCCGTGCACGGGGCCTGCCTGGGCATGGGGCTGGGCCTCGCCTTCGCCTGCGACGTCGTCATCGCCGCCGAGGACGCCGTCTTCGCCTCACCCTTCCGCCGTCTGGGGGCGGTGCTGGACTCCGGCGGCCACTACCACTTCGTCCGTTTGCTGGGACGGCACCGGGCGCTGGAGCTCATCTACACCGGCCGGCGGCTGAGCGCCCGGGAGGCGGAGGCCTGGGGGCTGGTGAACCGCGCCGTGGGCAACGAGGAGCTCCTCCCTGTGGCACGGGAGATGGCGCGCCACATCGCCGATGGCCCCACCGTGGCCTTCAGGCTCTCCAAGGAGATAGTCCTGGCCAGCGACCGCCTGGACCTGGCGGGGATACTGGAGGCGGAGGCCATCGCTCAGGTGGAGGCCGCCCGCACACAGGACTTCCGGGAGGGGATGCGCTCCTTCCGTGAGAAGCGGGAGCCCACCTTCAGCGGCAGCTAGCACGGGATAGAGGTGAGAGGATGCAGGTAGGCTTCGTAGGCACCGGGGCCATGGGTCTGCCCATGGCCCGCAACCTGTGCCGGGCCGGTTTCCATGTCGTCGTCTACAACCGGACCAGGGAACGGGCGGCACCCCTGGAGCAGGAGGGGGCGAGGCTCGTCGACCGCCCGGCCGACGCCTGCCGGGGGGCCGATGTGGTGGTCACCATGCTGGCCGACGACCGCGCCACCGAGGAGGTGGTCCTCCGGGACGGCGATTTCCTGCGCAGCCTGGGGCCGGAGGCGGTCCACGTCTGCGCCAGCACTATCAGCGTCGCCCTCTCCGAGCGACTGGCGGAGGAGCACGCCCGCGCCGGGCGGGCCTACGTGGCGGCGCCCGTCTTCGGCCGGCCCACGGTGGCGGAGGCGGGCAAGCTCCTCATCGTGGTGGCGGGCCCCTCGGCGGCCGTCGAGAGGTGTCGCCCCGTCCTGGAGGCCATGGGAGACCGCATCGTCGCCCTGGGGGAGCGAGCTGCCCTGGCCCACGTGGCCAAGCTGGCCGGCAACTTTCTCATCCTCTCCGCCCTGGAGGCCCTGTCCGAGGTGGCGGTCATGGTCCACAAGCATGGCCTGCCGCCGCGCCAGTTCTTGGAGATCATGACCAGCTCCTACTTCGACTCCCCCGCCTACCGCACCTACAGCGACCTCATCTGCAAGGGGGCCTTTGAGCCGCCGGGATTCCGGCTGGCCCTGGCCCTCAAGGACGCTGGCCTGGTGCTGGCAGCGGCCGAGGGGGCGCGGGCGCCCATGCCTCTGGCCAGCCTGGTGCGGGACCATCTGCTGAGCGCCATGGCACGCGGCTACGGAGAGCTGGACATGACGGCCCTCTCCCTCGTCATAGCTCAGGAGGGGGGTCTGGAGGGGCTGGCCACCTGACCCCTGGCCGCCCGGCCGCTGTTCCCGGTGGCGCCGCCGACGGCCCGGGCTGCGACACCTCCTCCGTCTGTCTGGAGCAGCCCAGGAGGGCCAGCGCCAGGAGGCCGACCACCGCGGCCGCTAGTGCAGTTCCCGCACCGCCTCCTCGCCGGAGGAGCTCTCTCATACGTGGCCGTCTGTACAGGTGGACCGACGACGCCTCGCCCAGAGACTAATCCTTAACGAAAAGGGGAGCCGAGCACAGGTTGCGGCTTGGGACCAGCGGCCCGCGCGCCCGGTCGGATAGGCCAGAAGGACGGCGACCGGCTCAGGTGGCGTCCTGGCCAGCCGGGCCGGCGGTCTCTCCCACAAGGGTAGCCTCCCCTCGGGCGGCGCGGCTAGCGGCCAGGGCCAGGGCCCACCAGAGGATGAAGGAGAACTCCAGCAGGGCGTCCAGCAGGTAGATCCGGGAGATGCGCCCCCGCCCCACGTAGTAGACGTCCACGGCAGCCAGGGCGCCCGAGGCGGCGATGCCCAGGGCCGCCAGCTCCTGGGTGACCTGCTGACGGCGCGCCGCCAGCCCGAGAGCGCCACCGATGACGGCTATGAGCAGGCCTACCGTCCTGACCAGCCAGTCATCGGCCTTGGGCCCCGTGATGGCGACGAAGCTGCGGTAGTGCACCAGCGGCCAGAGGCCGCTGACGACGAACACCACCGCCTGCAGGGCCGCCGGGCCGGCCAGTGCGGCCGCGGCGGGCCGGTCCCTATGCCTCCTCCCCACCACAACCCCCTGTCAGCGGTACATCATGGTAACCCCGGACCGGGCAGGTCGCAAAGCGCCACGACATACCAATGTCGTTGCATCCTCTGTCCCCTCGTACCCCGAGAGGGCATGGCGGGGGGCGCGGTCGGGGGACGCGGCGGGCTCAGGCGACGCGCCGCCGCCCCTGAGGAGCCGGCGAGGGAGCGGCGACCTGGGGATGGGCCCAGAGACCGAGGGCCAGCTCCGCCAGTAGCCGTCGTTGTCCCGGAAGGAACTCCACCCTCAGCTCCTGCGTGCCGTCCGCCAGAGGTCGCGCGCCGCGGACGACGCAGCGCAGGGCCACCTCCCGGTGAGGCAACAGGAGGACGAGCCGCAGGGCATCCCCCGCCTTCGCTGGCGGGGAGGCCATGGCGACCAGGCGGGCGCCGGACAGGGATACGTCCCGGGTCTCGCAGGGGACGCCGTCGATGTTCCCCTGGAGGGAGACCGCGAAGCGGACGCCGCGGCGCCGCTCGCCCCAGAAGCGCCTGTCCACGACCCGCCAGATGGCCGCCCCCAGCAGAGCCGCATTGGTAGCGGCGAAGACGGCCGCCCCGGCGACGGCCCCTAGCTGGTGGTACACCGTCGGCGTGGCCCCGGCCAGGGTGGCACCGAACCAGGCGAGGGCGCCCAGGGAGACGACTAGGAGCAGCCACAGCAGAGAGGGCACCCGCGGCCGACGCCGCCCCGTGGCCCCCTTGGAGGTCACTCTGAAGGGCACCTCCCGCCGGGGCAGGAGCAAGATAAGGGTGGCGGGCAGCACCGCCGGCAAACGGAGGACCTCGAACACCAGGGAAAGCAATGGTGGGTAGTATCCGCGGGCCAGCAGCCGCAGGCTCACGAACTGGGCGATGAACGTGGCTAGGAACAGAGGGCCATACAGATAACCCGGGGCAGCGATGGGGATGGCGCCGCTGAAAATTACGACGGGAGGCAGCAGCATGTAGGCCAGCGTACGCCAGGAATCGAACCAGGCGAAGAGAGTGGCCCAGTAGGATAGGCGCTGCCCGAAGCTCAGGCCCCTGAAGAGAGGCCCCTCCACCTTCAGCACCTGCATGCCTCCCTGGGCCCAGCGCTGCCGCTGTGTCCAGTACTGGGCGGCGTCGCTGGGAGCCAACCCCAACACCAGCACCTCGTTGTGATAGACAGTGCGCCAGCCCTGGCGGTGCAGGCGCAGGGTGGTGTGCATGTCCTCCGCCACTGTCTCGGTGGCCACACCCCCCACCGACCGCAGGGCGGCCACCCGCAGCAGGGCGTTGGTGCCGCACCAGAAGGCAGCGTTGTAGCGGTTCTTCCCCGCCTCGATGACCCGGTAGAAGACCGCCTCCTCATACCACTGGCCCCCCTCGCCCAGGGAGGCATGTTCGAACGAATTCTGGTTGTAGAAGAACTGGGGCGTCTGCACCACCGCCACTCTGGGGTCGTCGAAGTAGCAGAGGGTGTGCACCAGAAAGTTGGGCATAGGCACTTGGTCGGCATCCAGCACGGCCACGATGTCGGCCTGGATGCACTCCAGGGCGTAATTCAGGTTGCCCGCCTTGGCGTGACGGTTGTCGGGGCGGGCCAGATAGCGGGCACCCAGCTCCGTCGCCATCTCCCGCACCCAGGGCCGACGCCCGTCGTCCAGCACCCAGGTCTCGTGCGGGGGCGAGAGGCGAACGGCTGCCGCCACTGTGGGCAGGAGCACCTCCTCGGGCTCATTGTAGGTGGGGATGAGGACGGCGAGGCGGTAGGGCGTCCTGTGCACCGGCCGCCAGGGAGGCCTGACATCGACGGCCCAGAGCTGGGTGGTGAACAGGAGGAGGCCCAGGGCGTTGTGAAGCTCGGCGGCGATGAGGGGCACCGAGACCCACCAGACCCCCAGGTTGACGGTGCCTGCCGCCAGGCGCCAAGTCAGGTAGCCCACCGTCAGGGCGATGGTGAAGAGGGCGAAGGAGCGTATGAAGGCCCGGCGAGCTGACGTCTCGGCGGGCAGCCCTATGGACGGTGCCGGTCGCGGAGAGGCCGGCCCGTGACGTTCCTCTCGCTGGCGCATCCCTGTCCGTAAGCGTGTGGCGGGCTGTGAGGAGTCCCGGACGCGGAGCCCGGCACAGCGCGTCTCATAGCAGGTGACGCAGCGGCAGGAGCGCTGTTACAGCGCCCTTTGCGCCAGAATGGCCGTTGTCAGGCCGCTCTGGCGTCGGTAGTCTATGGCCGAGGGGGAGAGAGGGGTGCGCTTCGGCATCATCTGTCTGGCCCGCTCGCTGGAGGAGGCGGTGGCCGACGCCCGGCTGGCGGAGGAGGTGGGCTTCAGTCTGGTGGGGGTGGCGGACAGCCAGTCCCTCTACCGTGAGCTGTACGTAACGGCCGCCCTGTGCGCCCAGGCCACGGGGCGGGTGTGGATAGGGCCCACCGTGAGCAACCCCATCACCCGCCACCCGGCGGTGACGGCCTCGGCCATTGCCACGCTGGACGAGGCGTCTGGGGGGAGGGCCTTCCTGGGCCTGGGGACAGGCGACAGCGCCGTTCTGAACCTGGGGGAGCGGCCGGCGACGCTGGCGCAGCTGCGCGCCTACGTGGAGGCGGTGCGCTCGCTGCTGGCCCAGGGAGAGGCCGAGTACGGGGGCAGACGGCTGCGGCTGAGCTGGCGCCGGCGGTCAGTGCCTATCTATCTGGCGGCGGAGGGACCGCGGACGCTGGAGCTGGCGGGCGAGGTGGCGGACGGCGTCATCGTCAACCTGGGGCTGGAACCCGGGGCGGTCAGGGAGGCCCTGGCCCGCCTGGAGGCGGGGGCCAGGCGGGCCGGCCGCGAGCCCGGGGCCATCGACGTCTGGGTGATGGTGCGGGTGAACGTGTGCGACGATGCGGCGGCCGGGCTGGAGGAGATCAAGATGGAGCTGGCCTCCAATGCCCACCACGTCTTCCGCTTCACCTTCGAGGGGAAGGGGGTGCCGGGGGAGCTGGTGGAGGCGGTGGGGCGGGTGCAGCGGGGCTACCGGCCGGAGCAGCACGAGGAGATAGAGGGGGCCAACGCCGCCCTCATCGCTGGGGAGCCGGCGCTGCTGCGCTACCTGGCGGAGCGCTTCGCCGTGGTGGGGCCGGCCGAGGCCTGTATCGCCAGGCTGCGACAGGTGGCGGAGGCCGGGGTGACCAACCTCCTGTTCACTGGCTTCGTGCGGGACAGGCAGCGTCTCATCCGTGAGCTGGGGGAGCGGGTGCTGCCCGGGCTGGTTGGCGGGCTCTCCTGAGGCCCTGTGCCGAGGCGATGACGGGGCGCTGGCTGACGGTGGTAGCGGTGGCCCTGGCCGCCCTGGGCTGCGGTGGCGGAGGCCACTCCACATCCCCTTCCCCTGAAGCGTCCCCGTCCCTGACGGTGAGCAGCGGCGCCTTCGCTCCCATGGGCGCTATCCCTGTGCGCTACACCTGCGACGGCGACAACGTGTCGCCTCCCCTCGCCTGGTCGGGGGCGCCCGGGGGCACCGCCTCCTTCGCCCTGGTGATGGACGATCCCGATGCGCCCCGCGGCACCTTCGTCCACTGGGTGCTGTACAACCTGCCCGCCGGCGTCCAGTCCCTGCCGGAGGGCGTCCCCACCGTGGAGCGCCTGGAGAGCGGTGCCCTTCAGGGGAGGAACAGCGCCGGGCGGCTGGGCTACACCGGCCCCTGTCCACCCCGGGGCCCGGCCCACCGCTACCGCTTCAGCGTCTATGCCCTGGACGCCACGCTGCCTTTGGCGCCCGGGGTTTCGCAGTCGGAGCTGGAGAAGGCCATGGCCGGCCACATCCTGGCCCGGGGCCAGCTGGTGGGCACCTACAGCCGCGAGAGCGGGCCGATGGGCTGACGACGGCCGGGCCCTCAGGGGACGGGCCTGGTGACGGACCAGGTGTCCCCGAAGGTGGGTACGAAGGTGTTGTGCAGGCCGCCGGTGGAGCCGGCCACCACGATCATGAACTGCTGGGGCTCCCGTACCATGGAGACCTGGTCGCCCCGGAGGCGGCCCGCCAGCTCCATCCGCTCCAGGGTGCGCCGCGAGAACCAGGAGAGGGGGGCGCGGGCGTTCTCGAACAGGTACTCCTTCAGGGAGTCCTTGCTCCAGCCGGCCTCCGCCAGGATGCGGGCGTGCAGGGGGTTCAGCACCAGGAGAGGCTCTCCCTGGCCGAGGACGAAGTTGTTCACTCCGGTGTTGACGATGCCGTGGGCCAGAGCGATGAGGATGTCATCGGCGTAAGGGCTGAGCTCCAGGATGTTGGTGGTGCCCTGGGCACCCACAACGGTGACGGCGCTCTGATGAGGCGAGAGTCCTCGCTCCACGTGGAGGGGCTCCCAAGGCGACTCTTCCTCGTTCTCGCCGAAGCAGAAGGTGTACTTGCCCGGGTAGCCCTGGACCGCCTTGTCCACCATACCCGGAGCGGCCCCGCCTATGTTGAGGAGGACCAGCCGCACCGCCCGGCCTATGGTGGCGTTGGCCCGCCAGCCTGGCCCCATGCACCCGGCACCGCAGTTGATGCCGATGGCCGAACGCACGGGCCCGTTGACGATGACGAGGGGACCCACGGGGTTAGTGGTGGCCTGGATGCCCATAAGGTTGAAGCGGGGCTCGCACAGGGCCTCGATGGCGGCCACCAGGACGGGGAAATACTCGGGGAGGCAGCCGGCCATGACGGCGTTGACGGCCAGCTTCTCCACGGTGGCCGGCGCCATGGCGGGCGGCACCTCGGCCACCACCTGGTCCGGCGGCCGTCCCAGAGCCTCGACGAAGGCCCAGACCCGCTCGGGGGTAGGCGGCACCACGGGGAGGCCGTCGCTCATCCCCTGCTGGAGGAAGAAGTCGTAGACGGCCTCCCAGGAATCGGGCAGCCGCCGGCGGCGGGACGTGAGCTGGCCCTCGGGCAAGGGCGCTGTCGCCTCCCTCAGTCGATGGTCTGCTTGGAGGGCGCCTCCGGGTCGGTGAGGGCCTCCACTACCGCCAGGAGCGCCCGCCGGGCGATCTCCCGCACCTGAGCCTCGGGCAGCGTCTCGTAGGGGTAGGGCAGGATGACCTGACGCAGGTCGGGGGCGCCCCTACCCCGGGCGGTGGTCTCGGCCAGGGCCTCGAAGAAGCGGGTGGAGAGGGTGACGGTGGGGACTCCCCTCTTCTCCAGCTCGATGCTGTCGTGGATACACCACGACGTGCAGGAGCCTCAGTTGCCCAGGCCGGTTATGACGGCGTGGGCGCGGCGGGCCAGCTCCTCCAGGTCGGCCTGGGGGAGGGGGCTGGACTTGGCCTTGGCCTTGACGATGAACTCCCGCACCTCCCACTGGCTGCGCAGGAGGCGCTGGAACTCGTCATAGGTGGTGTCCAGGGAGAGCCAGCCGTTATTGATGAGGCCGATGGTGCTGCCGGCCAGGGCCTCCAGGCGGGGGGCTAGACGCACCTGCTGGTCGCCCTCCAGCTCCGGGGTGGGGAGGAGCACCTCGATCTCTCGCTCCGCCATACCGCATCACCTGCCAGAACTGGGCTGCGCAGAGAGTTTACCGAGATGCCAACGTCGCTGGCAAGGGGGTGGAGAGGGCACCGCTGCGGGCGCCCATATGAGCGGGGAGGAAGGAGCCCCCCTCACGGGAGTTTGAAGCCTAGGCGACGGCTAGGGCGCGGGGCCTACACGCTCACCACGGCGTCGGCGGAGAGGACGACGTCGTTGAGGGTGGCGGCGCCCACCACCTCGGCCCCCTCGATGAAGTCGCCCCGGTCCAGCCCCAGGAGCTGGCAGGACTGCTCGCAGACCAGGAGCCGCACGCCGGCTTGCTGGGCCTGGTCTATAACCTCCTTCAGGCTGGGGAAGGCGCCTATCTTCACCTTCTCTGCCTCGCCCTTCTTAAGAGCGGTCACGCCCTTGATGAAGAAGTAGATGATGGGTTCCTGTCCCATGGCGGCGGCGGTGGTGGCCAGAATGAAGGGAGCGTAGAGGCGCTCGGGCGTGTCCACGCCGCTGGTCTGAAGGTAGACAATGCGCTTCTTTTCGGCCATCTCCTGCATACCCTCCCCTGAAGTCCTCCGGCCCCTGCCGGCGTTAGCTACCCTTGCGGATGAGGACGCGCAGTTCGCCTCCCTCTTTCTCGAGGGCGATGACCTGATGACCGGCCCACTTGGCCCAGGCCTGGAGGTCGGCCTCGGCGGCCGGATCAGTGGCCAGCACCTGCAGGACCTCGCCAGGCGCCAGGGAGTCCATCTCTCGCCGGGCCTTTAGCACCGGCCCAGGACAGAAGTCGCCCCGCACGTCCAGGACCTTGTGCACCGTTGACTGTCTGGCCATCTCCGCACCCCCTTGCAGACCATTATCTGCTTTGTCACTCGATTTAGTCAATAATACTACGAGGGGAGCTGGTCATAGCCCGTGGGGCAGCGGTGTCATAAACTAGCGCCAGGAGGAGCGACCTATGGCGCGCCTGGAAGCGATGGAGGAGCGCCCTCACGTCCCCTGGGGGCTGGCGGACATCGGGCTGGCCCTGGTGCTGCTGGTGGTATCGGCCCTGGTGGTCCTGGTGCCGGTGTCCCTGGTCATCGTCCTGCTCACGGCGGATGTGGAGCTGGAGGAGAACCCCACTGCCCTGGCCCTCCTGCTGGGCGTCAACATGGGGTTGGAGCTCCTGTTGCTGGGCGTGGCGGCGGCCCTGACCCTGGGGAAGTACAACGCCTCCTGGGCCGACCTGGGCTGGCGACGTCCCCGCAGGGGGGCGGTATGGGTGCCGGTGGCCTCCCTGGCGGCGGCCTATCTCACGCTGGGCGCTTACGTGGGCGTCCTCCGGGCGACGGGCCTGGAGGACCTCCTCCCCGAGACGCCCTTCCCGGAGCTGGTCTTCCAGGAGCCGCTCCTCATCGTTATGGCAGGAGTGCTGGCCCTGGGCCTGGCGCCTCTGGTGGAGGAGACCTTCTTCCGGGGCTTCGTCTTCAGCGGTCTGCGGCGCTACCTGGGCGGCGTCGGGGCGGCGGTGGCCTCGGGGCTCCTGTTCGCCCTGTTGCACATCCAGGTGGGGACTATACTCCCCTTCACCATCATCGGGATGGTCCTGGCGTGGGCCTACAGCTATACGGGCTCCCTGTGGCCCAGCATCGCCGTCCATCTGGTCTTCAACAGCGTAAGCTTCGGCGTGGCCGTGGCTGGCGGGGCCACCTGAGGACGGAGCGGAGGAGACGGATGGGCCGCATCGCCGATTGCTTCCAGAGGCTGCGAGAACAGGGTGAGCTGGGGCTCATCGCCTATCTGACGGTGGGGTATCCCAGCGTGGAGGGGGTGCTACGTCTGGTGCCCGCCCTCCTCTCAGCCGGTGCCCACATCGTGGAGCTGGGCATCCCCTTCTCGGACCCCCTGGCCGATGGCGCCACCATCCAGCGGGCCTCCCAGGCGGCGCTGCGTCAGGGGGTGACGCCGGCCGTCTGCCTGGAGACGGTGGGGGAGCTGCGGCGCCAGGGCGTGGAGGCGCCCCTTGTCCTCATGACCTACTGCAACCCGGTGCTGGCCTACGGGCAGGAACGCTTCTTGGAGGACGCGGCGGTCGCCGGCGCCGATGGCCTGATCCTGATAGACCTGCCGCCGGAGGAGGCGGGCGAGGTGCGGCAGCGCTGCCGCCGTCTGGGGCTGGACCTCATCACCCTGGTAGCCCCCACCACCAGCGAGGAACGTCTGGCGCGTCTACTAGCCGAAGCCAGCGGCTTCGTCTACTGCCTGAGCGTCACCGGCGTCACCGGGGCCCGCGAGGAGCTGCCGGCGGAGCTCCCGGAGTTCCTGCGGCGGGTCAGAAGACTTACCTCATTGCCGATTGCGGTGGGATTTGGTATATCTAAAGCCAAACACCTGATGGCAGTCCGTCCCCTGGCGGATGCGGTCGTCATAGGCAGCGCCATCATCGAGCGGATCGAGGGAGAGAACTTTGAAGACCGGGTCAAGGAGTATGTGGAGGTGGTCACCGGCCGCAGGGGGCCTGGGCAGGCCAGTTAGGCTGGCGGTCCGGCCCCGGGCCGGGGCGTATGGGTGGAGCTAGTGGGGCCGCTGTCCGGGCCAGGTGGAGGCGAAGGTCGCACTATGCTCTGCCGAGGCATCAGGGGCGCTACCACCGTCGCGGCCAACACACGGGAGGCCATTCTGGAGGCCACGCGGGAGCTCCTGATGGCCATGACGGAGGCCAACCAGATACGGCCCGAGGATGTAGCCTCCGTCTTCTTCACCACCACTCCTGACCTGACGGCAGAGTTCCCGGCCGTGGCGGCCCGGCAGATGGGCTGGGACCACGTGGCCCTCCTCTGCGGTCACGAGATGAATGTCCCTGGCTCGCTGCCTATGTGCCTGCGCATACTGCTGCATGTCAACACCGAAAAACGGCCGGAGGAGATCGTCCACGTCTACCTGAGAGGGGCCCGGGCGCTGCGGCCCGAGTTCGCCACTTAGCCGGCCGGAGAGTCTCATCGCTACGGATGGAGGGCATGAGGAGGGAGAACAGCATGATCGTGGTCATGAAGATGGGCGCCACGCCGGATCAGATAGAGGCCGTCTGCGCCAAAATACGGGAGTTGGGCTACCGCGACCGCCCCATCCAGGGTGTGGAGCGCACCGTGGTGGCAGTGCTGGGACAGGTCTACCCGGAGATGGTGGACGAGTTCGCGGTCATGGACGGCGTGGAGACGGTCCTCAGGGTGAGCAAGCCCTACAAGCTGGCCAGCCGCGAGGTGCATCCCTTTGACACCGTGGTGCGCGTGGGCGGGCTGGAGATAGGAAACGGCCAGATAGTGGTGATGGCCGGCCAGTGCTCCATCGACACGGAGGAGTACACCATGGCCACCGCCCGCGCCGTCAAGGAGGCTGGCGCCCACATCCTGCGGGGCGGTGCCTTCAAGCCCCGCACCAACCCCCACACCTTCGAGGGGCACGGCCGGCGAGGGCTGGAGCTCCTGGCCCGTGCCAAAGCCGAGACCGGCCTCCCCATCATAACCGAGGTCCTGGACCCCCGGGACGTGGAGATGGTGGCGGAGACGGCCGATATCCTCCAGATAGGCTCCCGCAACGGCCAGAACTTCGCTCTCCTCAAGGAGGTAGGCCGCACCGACAAGCCGGTCCTCCTGAAGCGGGGGATGTGGGCCACGGTGGAGGAGTGGCTCCTGGCCGCCGAACACATCATGAGCCAGGGCAACCACAACGTCATCCTCTGTGAGCGGGGCATCCGCACCTTCGAGACGGCCACCCGCTTCACCTTCGATGTCAACGCCATCCCCCTGGTGAAGCGGGAGAGCCACCTGCCCGTCATCGCCGACCCCAGCCACGGAACAGGCCGCTGGTATCTGGTGGAGCCGGTGGCCCTGGCGGCCATCGCCGCCGGGGCGGACGGCCTCATCATCGAGGTGCACGTCAGCCCCGACCACGCCCTGTCCGACGGCGCCCAGTCCCTCACGCCCGAGAACTTCGCCCGCCTCATGGAGCGATTGCGCGGGCTGTGCGAGGCCCTGGGCCGTCCCCTCCACCCGCCGGCTGTCGAGGCGCAGAGGGCCTCCACCCCCTGAGAGGGCAGCCTCGTGCAGGAGAGCCAGGCCGGCGGCCCACACTGGGAGCTGGAGCGGTTGCTGGAGCTGGTCGAACGGGGCGAAATTGACATAACTGATATCTCCCTGGCGGAGGTGATAGGAGAGAGCTGGGCCGGGGTGCAGGGGCGGCCAGAGCCCGATGCCCTGGCCCAGTTCGTCCTGGTGGCGGCGCGGCTGCTGGAGCGCAAGGCGAAGGCCCTCCTCCCCCGGTCCGAGGCCCCCCCGTCCCCGCCCGACCCCGCTCCCCGGGGGGAGGCCTCCCGGTCCCCGGAGGAGTACCAGCTCTTCCAGGAGGTGGCCCAGCTCCTGCGGGCCTGGGAACAGGGTCGGCGTGCCTATCACCGGCCTTCCCTCCGCCGCACTCTGCCTCTCTCCTCCGGTCTGCGGGGCGTAACCCTGAACGACCTCCTCCGCCTGGTCCAGGAGGCGCTGGCGGAGCGCCCCGGCGAGCGGGAGCCCCTCTCCCTGGAGGAGGAGACGGTCCACATCGAAGAGAAGATGGAAGAGGTGACGCAGGCCCTGCGCCGCCACCGGGGTCAGCTCTCCTTCCGCGGTCTCCTGGCCGCCTGTCGCACGCGGCGGGAGGTCATCGTCCTCTTCCTGGCAGTGCTGGAGCTCATCAAGCAGGGACTCCTCTGGGCGGAGCAGGAGGCCCCCTTCGGCGAGATCCTCCTGGTAGAGGCAACGCCGGAGTCGGTGGCCCCCTGACTAGTGCCCGGCGGGCCCTTTCTGGGTAGACTGGAACTGGCCATGAGCGCCATGACCAAGCGAGAGCGGGTGCAGGCGGCCCTGAAGGGGCGGCCGGTGGACCGCGTCCCCGTCTCCGCCTGGGGCCACGACTTCCTACGGGAGTGGACGGCCCAGGGGCTGGCCGAGGCCACCCTGGAGAGCTACCGCCGCTTCGACTGGGACTTCATCAAGGTGAACCCCCGCGCCACGTACTACGCCGAGGCCTGGGGCGCCCGCTATCGGCCCTCCGGCCGGGCGGACGGCGAGCCTGAGCTGGTGGAGGCGGCCGTCCGCTCCGCCGCTGACCTGGACGACATCGGCCCCATAGACTGGGGGAGCGGCCCCTTCGGCGAGCAGCTGGAGGCCCTCCGCCTCATCGACCGTGGGCTGGCGGGGGAGGCCCCCTTCGTCCAGACCGTCTTCTTGCCTCTCGCCGTCATGAGCCGCCTCACCGGGAGCACCCGCAAGGTGCGGGAGCTGCTAACCGAACACCCCCACGAGGTGGAGCGGGCCCTGGAGGGCATCGCCCGCACCCTGGCCGGCTACGCCCGCGCCTGCCTGGAGGCGGGCGCCAGCGGCATCTTCTTCGCCACCGTGGAGTGGGGGAGCCGGGGGATCATCTCCCCTGCCGAATACGCCCGCTTCGGCCGTCCCTACGACCTCCAAGTGCTGGCCGCCGTGGCCGATGCCCCTTTCAACATCCTCCACGTCTGCCGCGCCCCCAACCAGCTCCTCTGGCTGCTGGACTACCCGGTGGCCTGCTTCCACTGGGCGGCCCACGAGACCACCAACCCTGGCCTGGGCGAGGTAATGGCGCGGACGGGGGCCGCCGTCGCTGGCGGCGTCGACCACGAGGGGGCGCTGCGGGACGGCACGCCCGAGGAGGTGGCCCGGCAGGCCAGGGGCGCCATCGCCGAGACGGGTGGCCGGCGCTTCCTCCTGGCCCCCGCCTGTTCCGTGGCGCCCATGGCGCCGGAGGCCAATCTGCGCGCCCTGAGGGAGGCAGCGGAGAGGCTGCCATGAGCGTGCCTGGCCTGGCCAGAGAGGAGCTGCTGCGCATCGCCCCGGGGCGGGAGACCATCGTCACCGTCGGCAAGTTCGACGGCGTCCACCGGGGGCATCAGCACCTGGTCTCCTGGCTCCTCTGGCGGGCCCGGGAGGCCGGCCTGGCCTCCGTCGTCCTCGTCCTCCACCCCAATCCTATAACCGTCCTGCGGCCGGGAACCCGCGTCAGCTACCTGACGGGGCTGGAGGAGCGTCTGGAGCTGCTGCGCTCCCTGGGCCCGGACCGCGTGGGCGTCCTCTCCTTCACCTCGGAGCTAGCCCTCGTCTCCGCCGCCGATTTCGTCCGTCTGCTGGTGGAGACGCTGCGCATGCGCGTCCTAGTGATGGGCCCGGACATGGCCCTGGGGCGCAACCGCGAGGGCACCGTGGAGACGCTGAGCGCCATCGGCCGGGAGCTGGGCTTCCGTGTGGAGGTGGCCCCCCTGCTGCGGGAGAGCGGCAAGAAGGTGGGCTCTTCCGCCGTGCGGGAGGCCCTGGCCAGGGGGGACATGGAGGAGGTGGCCCGCCTCCTGGGCCACCCCTACAGCCTGCGCGGCCCCGTGGTCCGGGGAGAGGGGCGGGGCCGCCACCTGGGCTTCCCCACCGCCAACATCGCCGTGGCGCCGGACAAGGCGCTACCTCCCTACGGCGTCTACGTTACCCTCGCCCACGTGGGGGAGATGGCCCTCCCCTCCTGCACCAACATCGGCGTGCGGCCTACCTTCCCCGAGGCCGACCCCACCCCCACCGTGGAGGCCTACATCCTGGACTACCAGGGCGACCTCTACGAGCAGGAGGTGCGGCTGGACGTCCTCCACCGCTTGCGGGACGAACTGAAGTTCGATACTGTGGACGACCTGATAGCGGCCATGCACCGGGACATCGAGCGGACGCGGGAGTACTTCGCCCAGCTCTCCCGCAAGGGGCACGCCCTCTGAGTCGTGGCGCTATGGGCGATGTGAGGATTCCCAGCGACGAGGAGCTGCGGCGGCTGACCCGCCGGGCGGTGGCCGAGATCGTGCCCGAGGAGGAGTTCCTGGCCGCCCTCCGCTCCGGCCGGCGGCTCCGTCTCAAGATGGGCTTCGACCCCACGCGTCCGGTCATCACCCTGGGCTGGGCGGTGGGGCTGCGCAAGCTGCGCCAGCTCCAGGAACTGGGGCATCTTGTCGTCCTCATCATCGGCGACGTGACCGCCCAGATAGGCGACCCCTCGGGGCAGTCGGAGACGCGGCCCATGCTCACCGCCGAGGAGGTGCAGGCCAACGCCGAGGCGATCCTCCAGAAGTTCTTCCTCATCCTGGACGAGTCCCGCACCGAGGTGCGCCGCCAGAGCGAGTGGTTCGGCAGCTTCACCCTGGGGGATGTCGTCCGTCTGGCCGCCAAGGCCACCGTGGCCCAGATGCTGCAGCGGGAGGACTTCGCCCGCCGCTTCGAGGCCGGCCGGCCCATCGGCCTCCACGAGCTGGTCTATCCCCTTCTCCAGGGCTACGACTCCGTAGCCATCCAGGCCGATGTGGAGTTCGGCGGGACGGATCAGAAGTTCAACATACTGGTGGGGAGGGAGCTGCAGCCCCAGTTCGGCCAGCGGCCCCAGTGCGCCCTCCTGGTGCCCCTGCTAGTGGGGCTGGACGGCCAGCGCAAGATGAGCCAGTCCCTGGGCAACTACGTCGCTATCGACGCCCCGCCCCACGATATGTTCGGCAAGCTCATGTCCATCCCGGACCACCTCATCCTCCAGTACCTAGAGCTCCTCACCGATGTCCCGGACGAGGAGCTGGCGGAGCTGGCGCAGGCCCTGGAGGAGCGGCAGGTCAACCCCATGGAGGTCAAGATGCGCCTGGCCCGGGAGGTGGTGGCCCAGTTCCACGGCCCGGAGGCGGCCCGCCGGGCCGAGGAAGAGTTCGTGCGGGTCTTCCGCGAGCGGGAGATGCCTGAGGAGGTGCCGGAGTGGCCCCTCCCCCTGGCCGGCGGGAAGGCCCGTCTGGCGGCCCGGGAGCTGGCGACGGCCCTCCAGCAGGCCCACCGCTGGCCGGTGAGCGTCTCCGAGGTGCGCCGCCTCATCGGCGAGGGAGCGGTGGAGGTGGACGGCCAGCGCGTCCGTCGCGAGAGCGAGCTCTGGGTCTGGCCGGGTGCCCTGCTGCGAGTGGGGAAGCACCGCTTCCTGCGCATCGTGGACGCTGGCCGTGGTGGCTAGCGATGCCCTCCAGCGCCGTCGGCGTCGACATCATCGAGATTGAGCGCATACAGGCTGCCCTGGCCCGCTTCGGCGACCGCTTCCTGCGCCGCGTCTACACCCCCCTGGAGGCCGCCCTATACCGTCGCCGCCCCCACGAGCTGGCCGCCCGCTTCGCCGCCAAGGAGGCGGTTATGAAGGCCCTGGGCACCGGCGCTCGCGGCGTCGCCTGGCGTGAGATAGAGGTTCTTCCCAACCGGCGGGGCAAGCCCCTGGTCTATCTCCACGGGCGGGCGCGGGAGCGGGCGGCGGCGCTGGGCCTCTCCGGGCTGGACGTCAGCATGTCCCACTCCCGGGACTACGCCGTGGCCATGGCCGTGGGCCAGACCGAGGCGGACGCCGTAGCCGACCGCGACCGCTGGCGGGAGCAACTGGCCGCCATCCTGCGGGAGCGGGGCCTCCTGCCCTGACGGCCGGGCAGAGGGGCCTTTGAAACCCCACCGCTACATAGGAGAATAGCTTCAAAAGGAGCGGAGACGGCGCAGCATGAAGCTGGTCACGGTAGCGGAGATGCGGGAGGCCGAGGCGCGCGCCGGCGTCCCCGTCTCCCAGCTCATGGAGAACGCCGGCCTGGCCGTGGCCCAGGAGGTATGGCTGCTGCTGGGTGAGGTGGTTGACAGGCGCGTCCTCGTCCTGGTGGGCCCAGGCAACAACGGTGGCGATGGCCTGGTGGCCGCCCGTCACCTGCACGACTGGGGCGCCCACGTAGTGGTCTATTTGGTGCGGGCCCGTGCCGAGGACGACCCTGTTTACAGAGAGGTAGCTCAGCGGGGGATAACCGTCCATCGGGCCTGGGAGGACGCCGCCCAGGGCTGCCCTCGGCTGGAGGAGGCGCTGCAGACGGCCGATGTAGTGATAGATGCCATCCTGGGCACCGGCCGCGCCCGCCCCATCGAGGGGGAGATGGCCGAGGTCCTGGGGCGCCTGGCCGCCGCCCGCTCCCGCACCTGGGGGCCGCGCCTCATCGCCCTCGACCTCCCTACCGGCGTGGACGCCGATACCGGCGCCGCCGACCCCCACGCTGTGGCCGCCGATGTGACGGTGGCCCTGCAGTGGAGCAAGGTGGGCCTCCACCAGTTGCCCGGCTCCCAACTGGCCGGTCAGGTGCAGACGGTGGACATCGGCATCCCGGCGGAGATCGAGTCGGCCCTGAGCACAGAGCTCATGGACCGGCGCTGGGCGCGGAGCGCCCTGCCACCGCGGCCCGCCGGGGCGCACAAGGGGACCTTCGGCCGCGTCTACGTCGTGGCCGGCTCCCCCCGTTTCACAGGGGCGGCCAGGCTGGCCGCCCTGGGGGCCCTGCGGGTGGGAGCGGGGCTGGTCACCCTGGCCTGCGCCCGCACCGTACACCCCGTGGTGGCGGCTGGCCTCCTGGAGCCTACCTTCCTGCCCCTTCCCGACCACGAGGGCCAGCTCTCCGCCGAGGCGGTCAGCCCCCTCCTGGAGGCACTGGAAGGGGACAGCGAGTCCCTGCTGGTGGGGCCGGGGCTGGGCAAGGCCGCCTATGTCCAGGCCTTTCTGGGCTCTCTTCTGGCCGCCCTGGAGGGCCGACAACTACGCGCCCTCGTGCTGGACGCCGATGGCCTCAACAATCTGGCCCTCCTGAAGGACTGGCCGCAGCGCCTGCCGCCTTACGCTGTCCTCACCCCTCACCCCGGCGAGATGTCCCGCCTGACGGGGCTGTCCGTGGGAGAGGTGCAGGGTAACCGGGTGACGGTGGCCAGGGAGCACGCCCGGCAGTGGGGGACCTGCCTCGTCCTGAAGGGTGCCCATACGGTGGTGGCCGCCCCGGACGGCCGGGTGCGCATCAGCCCCTTCGTCAATCCCGGCCTGGCCAGTGGCGGCACGGGCGACGTCCTGGCGGGGGCCATCGCCGGCCTGGCCGCCCAGGGGCTGGAGCCCTTCGAGGCGGCCAGCCTGGGTGTCTACCTGCACGGCCTGGCGGCGGAGCGGGCGCGGGTGGAGCTGGGGGACGCCGGCATGCTGGCAGGCGACCTGCTTCCGGAGCTGCCGCGCGCCATCAAAGAGCTGCGGGGGTAGGGATATGCGACGCGGCCTCAGAGGACAGCGCTGGCAGCTCCGTCCGCCGCCACCGCCGGATGCCCTGGCCGGGTCGCCCTATCCACCCCTGATCCGGCAACTGCTGTGGCACCGGGGCGTCGCCAGCGTCGCCGAGGCGGAGCGCTTCTTCGCCCAGACGCCCACGGAGCACGATCCTTTCCTCCTGCCGGAGATAGGGCGGGCCCTGGCCTGCCTGCGGCGGGCCATCCTGGAGGGCGAGGCCGTGGCCGTCTTCGGCGATTTCGACGTGGACGGCGTCACCGCGGCCGCCCTCCTCACCGAGACGCTGCGCGATCTGGGCGCCACCGCTGTCCCCTACATCCCGGACCGCTTCAGCGAGGGCTACGGCCTCAACATACCCGCCCTGCAGATGCTGGCGGAGGCGGGCGTCCGCACGCTGGTGGCCGTGGACTGTGGCACCACCGCCCTGGCGGAGGTGGCGGAGGCGCGGCGGCTGGGCATGGAGGTGGTCGTCCTGGACCACCACACCGTGCTGGACTCCCTGCCGGGCGCCGTCGCCACCGTCAATCCCAAGCGTTCCGACAGTCGCTATCCCCAGCCGGAGCTGGCCTCGGTGGGGCTGGCCTACAAGCTGGCCGCCGCTCTCTACGACTCCCTGGCCCGCCCCTTTCCGGACCATATCTATCTGGACCTGGTGGCCCTAGGCACTGTGACCGACCTGGTGCCGCTGGTGGACGAGAACCGCTGGCTCCTGCAGCGAGGGCTGCGAGCGCTGCGGCGCACCGAGCGGCCGGGCCTGCGCGCCCTGATCGAGGAGTCCGGCCTGGCCGGGCGAGAGGTAGATGTGTGGGCCATCGGCTGGGTGCTGGGCCCCCGCCTCAACGCCGCCGGCCGGCTGGCCCACGCCCGGCAGGCCCTGGAGCTCCTCCTCACCCGGGACGAAGGAGAGGCGCGCCGGCTGGCCCTGGAGCTGTGTCGCCTCAACCAGGAGCGACAGCAGCAGACGGAGGCAGCGCTGGCGCTGGCCCAGGAGATGGTGGCCAGCGAGGGCCCTGCCCCCCTCATCTTCGTGGGCCACCCCGACATCCCCGCCGGCATCGTGGGGCTGGTGGCCAGCCGCCTGGCCGAGGAGCACTACCGGCCGGCCATCGTGTGCGAGGTGGGGCCACAGTTCAGCCGGGGCAGCGGGCGCAGCATCCCGGAGTTCGACATCGTCGCCGCCCTGCGGAGCTGCGGCGACCTCTTCGTCAAGTACGGCGGTCACCGTCAGGCGGCTGGCTTCACCGCCCGGAGCGAGCGACTGGACGAGATACGCGACCTCCTCAGGGAACGGGCGGCCCGGGAGCTGGCGGGTGTGGAGCTGGTGCCGCTCCTGGAGATAGACCTCCCCCTGCCCCTGCGCTCCCTCCGGGGGGAGCTGGTGCGCTGGCTGGAGCGGTTCCATCCCTTCGGCCCGGGGAACCCGGAGCCCGCCTTCCTGGCCCGCGGGGTGAGCGTGGTGGACGTACGCCCCGCTGGCGACGGCGGCCGGCACCTGCGCCTCAAACTGCGGGACGGGCCGGTGGTGTGGCCGGGGACGGCCTTCGGCCTGGGCGACGCTCCCCTCCGGCCGGGCGAGACGGTGGACGTGGTCTACTCCCTGGCGAGGGACCGCGCCCGGGAGGGGCTTCTGGAGCTGAGGATAAAGGACATAGCGCCGGCGGAACCGGGCCTGCTCCCCTCCTAGCCAGTGGAAATGCCCCCGGGGAGCGGGAGCGAGAGGAAAGCGGACTGGCCGCCGCCCGGGCCGCCCGTGGGGGGTGGCCACCGACGGGCGGACGGGGATGACGGCGGCGAGAGGGTACCGTCCTGCGCCTGGCCATCCGTGGAGCGGCCGCCGACTGGCGCGTAAAATAAAAATGTGAGACTGCGCTCCCTGCGGCTGACCAACTTCCGCAACCTCCGTCGACTGGAGCTGGAGCTTCCCGCAGGCGTCCACCTCTTCATAGGCGACAACGCCCAGGGCAAGACCAACCTCCTGGAGGCCGTCCATCTCCTCTCCGCCATGAGGGCCTTCCGGGCGGAGACCGACGCCCAGGTGGTCGGGTGGGAGGGGCTGGCCGAGGGGAGCCCCCTGGCCCGACTGGTGGGCGAGGTGGAGAGAGCGGCCGGGCCCCTTCGTATAGAGCTGGTGGTGACGGCGCGGGAGGGCGCTGGCTCCCTCCAGGCCAGCAAGACCGTGCGGGTCAACGGCGTGCCTCGCCGTTTGCAGGAGGCGGTGGGCCTCTTCCTGGCCGTCCTCTTCACCGTCGAGGACATAGACCTCCTCACCGGGCCGCCGGCCCTCCGTCGACGTCTCCTGGACGGCATCATCGCCCAGACGGACCACGAATACCTGCTGGCCCGCCAGCGCCTGGACAAGGTGCTCCTCCAGCGCAACCACCTGCTGCGCCGACTGCGGGAGAGGGCGGCCCAGCCGGAGGAGCTCGCCTTCTGGGACGAGACCCTGGCCAGCGACGCCGCCTACATCGTCTGGGCGCGGGCCCGCGCCGTGGCCGAGCTTGACCGCCTGACCAGGGAGACCGGCCCCGTCCTGGGCGAGACGGAGGAGCTGAGACTGGTCTACCGTCCCCGGCTAGGGCCGTCCGCCTCCTCCGCCCTGGGCGGGCCGGTGGAGGGGCTGGCCGAGGGGTTCCTGCAAGACCTGCGCCGGGGGCTGCGACACGAGATCGCCGCCGGTATGACCCTCCTGGGCCCCCAGCGGGACGACGTGGAGTTCCAGCTAGCGGGGGCGCCGGTGGCCGGCTACGCCTCCCGCGCCCAGCAGCGAAGCGTCGCCCTGGTCCTGCGACTGGCCGAGGCCCGCTACCTGCAGGCCGTGCGGCATGAGACGCCTGTCCTCCTCCTGGATGACGTCCTCTCGGAGATGGACGGCCGGCGGCGGGCGCGGGTCGTGGAGGCCCTGGCCCCCTACGAGCAGGTCTTCCTCACCGCCACCGATACCTCGCCCTTCCCGGCCGCGCTGCTGGCACGGGCCTGGGTCTACCTCATCTTCGCTGGCGAGGTGCGGCCGGCTACCTCGCCAGCGGCCCCGTGAGGACGCGCGGCCGTCTGCCTCGGGGCACCACGGCCCAGAGGGCAGCGGGGCAGACCTCCACCACCGGGGGCGACTTCACCATAGCGTCGCCGTCTAGCTGGAGGGGCAGAGGCTGCTCCCACTCCAGGCGGAGCCGCCGGGCCTGCCGGTACAGCACCCGGGACGAACGCAGGTGACGTCGCAGCAGGACGCGCAGGACGTGAAGGACAGTCCCGGCGAGCCCTTCGCCCTGGAAGAGGCAGAGGTCAAGGCGGCCATCGTCCACCAGGGCCAGGGGGGCCACGTCCACCAGGCCGGCGTAGTTGCGGACGTTGGCCGCCACCAGCATGAGGGCACGGGCCTCCACGAGCTCGCCATCGGCCTCCACTCGCAGAGGCCGCCCTCGCCAGCGCAGGGCCTCCCGTATGGCGGCCAGAGCGTAGGCAGCGGCCCCCAGCCGACGCTTGAGGCGGAGACTGACGGTCCGGGCTATCTGGCCGTCCAGCCCGAAGCCGGCCATCAGCAGGAAATGCTCGTCCCCGGCCCTCCCCAGGTCGACACGCCGCCGCTCCCCCTCCAGGGCGGCCCGGGCGGCCGCCTCGGCCCTCAGGGGGAAGCCCATCTCCCGCGCCCAGATGTTGACGGTGCCGGCCGGTATGGGCGCCAGGGCGGTCTCCGTCCCCGCCAGGCCACAGGCCGCCTCTCGCAGGGTGCCGTCGCCGCCGCAGACCAGGACCAGGGAGACAGCGCGCTCGGCAGCCGCCGCCGCCAGGTGACGGGCGTGGCCGGGCCACTCGGTCTCCCGCCACTCGGTCTGCCAGCCCCCCGCCTCCAGCGTTTCCCTGACCTCCTCCAGCCGCCGCCGGGAGGGCAGGTTGTGGGCCACCGGATTGACGATGACGAGAGCGTTGCGCTCCATCCCTCCGCCTCAGGGGTGTGACGCTAGCCCCTGCCTGGTCGCTCCTTTATCATCTTGCATAGTGCGCTCTCGTTCTACGAGCGTTTTGGCATAGACATTTGCCGGCGAGCAAATGCTAAGACATTTTCTGATGTCGGTAGGGGGCGGAGATGGACCTTGACGCAGGCATCAAGTATATGGACCACGTCTGCTGGGCGGCCTGGAGGCTGGAGGACGTCCTCCCTCTCCTGACACAGCTTCTGGGCATGAAGGTGGTGGAGGAGTTCAACGACGAGGAGCGGGGCTACAGCGGCGTTACCCTGCTGGCCCCGGGCGGTAACGTCCGCCTGGAGGTGCTGGTGCCCACCGCCGAGGACTCCTTCCTGGCCCGCTTCCTCCGCCAGCGGGGCCCCGGCCTCCACCACATCACCTTTCACGTGCACGACATAGAGCGGACGGCCGAGGCGATACGGGCCTTCGGCATCGAGCCGTGGGGCGGCATCCACCGGCGCCCGGACGGTGTGGCCGAGACCTTCATCCATCCCAGGGACTCCGGCGGCGTACTCATCCAGTTCTCCCAGTTCCCGGAAGAGACGGGCGCTGCCAAGTAGCCCGCCCCGACGCTGAGCCGACGAGGTAGGAGGCGATGAAAGCGCTGGTCCAGCCGAAGGAAGGTGAACTGAAGCTCAACGGTCTGCGCATCCACTACTTCGAATGGAAAGGGAGGGGGGAGCGGCCCCTCATCCTTCTCCACGGCCTGCGGGACTACGCCTACTACTGGCAGGACTTCGCCAACCGCATGCTGGACGAGTTCCACATCTGGGCCTACTGCCAGCGGGGCCACGGCGAGAGCGAGCACGCCCCTGGCGGCTACCTGGTCTGGGCCTATGCCTTGGACCTGGCCGCCTTCGTCCGGGCCATCGGCCTGGAGCGCTTCGACCTGGTGGGCCTCTCCCTGGGCTCCCGTTGCGCCATGGCCTACGCCCGCGAGAACTGGCAGCGCCTGCGCCACCTGGTGCTGGTGGACATGGGCCCCCAGATGGCCCGCCGGGGAGCGATGGGCCTCAAGGAGGACATGACTGCCAAGGTGGACCGCCCTCCCTCTTCCTTCACCTACGAAGAGGCGTGGCGCTTCTTCCAGGAGCAATGGCCTACCCTGGACGGCCCCTCCCTGAGCCGCCTCATCCAGAACGCCCTGGTGGAGAACGAGGACGGCACCTACGCCAACCGCTATGACCGCCGCCTGGCCGATATCACCACTAAGGCGGCCATCGTGGAGATAGACTACCTGTGGGAGTCCCTCACCAGGGTGGAGTGCCCCACCCTGGTGCTGCGGGGCGAGCACAGCCCCATCCTGGACGAAGAGATAGCGGAGCGGATGGTGCGCTCCCTCCCCCGCGGGAGTCTGTACGTCTTCAGGGAGACGGGACACTCCATACCGCGCCTCAGGCCGGAGGAGTTCGCCCGGGTGGTGCGGAGCTTCCTCCTGGACGAGCCATTGCCGGCCTAGGGCGGGGGCCGCTCATCGTCCCCGTCGTCGCCCTCGCCTTGTTCCTTCCTGAGGGAGGCGAGGAGGGAGAGCAGGGCCAGGCCGCCCACCACGCTCAGGAGCATGACAGCTTCGAAGCCGGCCCCCGCTCCGCCCATCTGATGGAGGAGGACGGTAGGCCGGGCCAAGGCGTGCCCCCGGGCCGGGGAGCTCCCTAGCTACCCCTGAGGCGCTTGCGCTTCTGGGCCACGTAGTCCACCAGGATGTACTGGCCCAGCATCTCGGGCGTGGTGTAGAAGACCCGCCCCTTGTTCATCTTGGCTATCTGGTTGACGAACTCCTTCAGGTAGTAGTTGCGGTCCAGCATGAAGGTGTTGATGATGATCCCCTTCTGGGTGCAGCGCTTGACCTCCTGGAGCGTCTTGCGGATGGTGACGGGGCTGGGCGGGTAGGAGAAGTAAGAGCGTCCGTGCTCCAGATGGGCGGTGGGCTCACCATCGGAGATCATTATGACCTGACGGGTGCCGGTGCGGTGCTTGGCCAGTAGCTGCTGGGCCAGGATGAGGGCGTGGTGCATATTGGTGCCCAGGACCGACTCGTCCCAGCGGACGTAGGGGAGCTCCTCCGGCTTCAGTTGGCGGGCGTAGGCGGAGAAGCCCAGGATGTAGAGGACATCCCGCGGGAACTGGGTCTTGATGAGGTTGTAGAGGGCCAGGGCCACCTTCTTGGCGGCCTGGAAGCTCCCCCTGAGGGCCATGGACCAGGAGAGGTCCAGCATCATCACCGTGGCGGTGGTGGTGAGGTGCTCCGTGGAATAGACCTCGAAGTCCTCCTTGGCCAGGTGAACCGGCACCTGGGGGCCCTCCCGCAGGATGGCATTGAAGACAGTCTGCCCCAGGTGGAGGTGGAACGGGTCGCCGAACTCGTACTTCTTGACGTCCTCCGCCCGCTCCAGGCCCGGCCCTCGCTCCCTTATGGCGTGCTTGCCCTGCCCCCACTTCCTGAGCTGAGCGTAGATCTCGCCCAGCGCCTTCTGGCCTATCATGCGGATGGCCCTGGGGGTGAGCTCCCACTCGTCGCCGCGGCGACGGATGTAGCCGGCCTTCTCCAGGATCTCCAGCATCTCTTTGAGCTGGCGGAAGGTCTGGTAGGCCTCCTCGCCCAGCAGTTCGCGCAGCTTCTCCTCGTCCACGTCGTCCAGGCTGCCGCCGTACTGGGTGCGCTCTAGCTGGTGCTCCAGTTCGTCCAGGCCCTGCATGTGCTCCATGAGCTGCATGGCCTGGAGGAGGTCTACCTCCTCATCCCCCCGGAAGGGGTACTGGTTCTGGAGGTTGCGCCAGGGCTGGAGTATGTCCAGGTTGATGGCCAGCTCCTGGAGCTGGCGCATCAGCTCGGGGTCCGCCACCTTCTCCATCAGGAGCTCCTGGAGCTGGCGCCGCATCTCCGGGGGGAGGCTGTCCAGGAGGCTCTGCATGGCCGCCATCTGGTGCTGCATCTGCTGGACCAGCTCGTCCAGGCTCTGGGGCGGGTTGGGGCCGAAGAGGTCGCCGAACCGCTGCATGAAGGACTGGAAATCGGGCTCGCCCCCGGCCATCTTCTCGGAGAGCATCTGGTTGAGGGCCCGCACCATGTCCTTGAGGCGTTGCAGGTCCTCCGGCGTCATGTTGGCGATCTGGTTGTAGAGGTCCTTGAAGAAGGAGTCCAGCATGGCGCGGCGCAGCATCTCCAGCAGCTCCTGGAACTTGGCGCCGGCCTCCGGGTCCATGAACTCGTACTCTTGGAGGGACTTGATCCGCCCAGGGACGTCCTGCGGGAGGTTGTCCAGGTAGTCCTTCTTGCGCTGGGCAATGTTCCGGAGCATCTCGGCCAGGCGGCGCCGCTCCTCGTCGTCCCCGGCCTGCTCCTCCCCGGCCTGGTTCTGCTGCCCCTGGAAGGCGTCCTGGAAGGGCTGGAGGGCGCTGGGGGCGCCCTGGAGCTGGCGCTGGGCCTCGTCCAGGCGGCGGTCCAGGGTCTCCCGCTCCAGACGGAGGACCTCCTCCAGCCGCCGCTCCAGATCCTGGAAAAGGGAGCTGAGGTCGTAGCGTTCCAGCATCTGGCGTCGCTGCTGGCGCAGCCGCTGCAGGAGGTCACGCAGCCCCTGGAGGCGCTGGCCCTGGGAGCCGCGCAGCCCCCGCTGCAGCAGGTTGCGCAGGGCGTGCTGCAGGTCGCCGAAGTTCATCAGGTCATCGCTGATGGCGGAGAGGAGCTCGTCCGGGTCGAGGGGCGGCACCTCCTGGCTGCCGTCCCATTCCGAGTAGCGGTAGAGCCACGTCATCCTGACCACCCCTCAATCTCGGCCCGCCGCCCCTGGCTGGCCCGGGAAGCGCCAGCGGGTGGCGGTGGCCGGGAACTCCTCGCTCTCGATGAAACCGAAGGCCACCTCTGGCCTCACCGCGAAGGTCAGGTCGCCGTCCTGCTGGGGACGGAAGCCGTACTTGGTCTCGTAGAACTCGGCGAAGCGTTCGAAGAGGGCGGCGTCGGCCAGGGCCTCCGCCTCCCCCTCGACGATGACGGCCTCGCTGGCCCCCTCCGTGCAGACGACGCAGCGGGGGGAGCGGGCCAGGTTGCGGGCCTTGCGGGACTGGGCCCCGGTACTGAAGAAGAAGCGGCCCTCCAGCCAGACGCCCCACACGGGCATGCAGTGGGGACGGCCAGCGGGGGAGACGGTGCTGACATAGTAGTTGCGGCTGGCGGCCAGCCGCGTCTCCGCCCACTCCCAGGGGAGGATGCGGGCAGGGGCGCCCTCCAGACCGTAGCCGGGCATGTGGGGCCGGCTGGCTACGGGGCCGCCGGGCTCACGACCGGTACTGGACACGACCAGCCAGCCTCTCTTTGTTGAGGCGCTTGCTCAGGTGCAGCCCCTCCAAGACGAACTCTACGGCGGAGGCCAGGAGGTAGGGAGAGTCGGCGCATTCCAGCTTGGCCGCCACCTCCGGGAGGCCCTCCAGGCGGCGGGCTATCTCCTCGTAGTCCTGGGCGGGCATCATCTCGGAGACCTCCACGGCGAAGCCGCCCCGGAAGCGGGCCACCACCTTCTCCAGGTCGGACAGGGTCAGGTAGCGGTTGAAGACGGCCAGGACGGCGCCCTGGATGAGGCGCTCCATGATCTGCTCCTCCCGACCCTCCTCTACCGTCTCGAACTCCAGCTTGCCGGCCAGAGAGGGGATGATGAAGGGGAGATCGGTGATGCGGGGGACGGCCAGGGGCTCGTCCAGGTAGATGGCCCGGCGCAGGGCGTTGGCCAGAAGGGCCTCATAGCTGGCGATGGTGGCCCGCACGGAGACGCCGGAGCGCTGGTTGATGTCCGGGCTGCGGCGGGCCAGGCGCGTCACCTCGGCCACGATCTCCTTCATGAAGGCGGGGACGGCCACTGGCCGCTCCTCCTCGCCCTCGAAGCGGGCCCGCTCCTGCTCGGCGATGGCGATCTCGTCCTCCACCGTCCTGGGGTAGTGAGTGCGGATCTGGGCGCCGTAGCGGTCTTTGAGGGGGGTGATGATGCGACCGCGGTTGGTGTAGTCCTCCGGGTTGGCGGAGGCCACCACGAAGACGTCCAGGGGCAGACGGATGCGGTAGCCGCGGATCTGGACGTCTCGCTCCTCCATGATGTTCAGGAGGCCAACCTGGATCCGCTCCGCCAGGTCTGGCAGCTCGTTGATGCAGAAGATACCCCGGTTGTGCCGGGGTATGAGGCCGTAGTGTATGGTCAGCTCGTCGGAGAGGTAGCGGCCCTCGGCCACCTTGATGGGGTCTACCTCGCCGATGAGGTCAGCTATGGTGATATCCGGCGTGGCCAGCTTCTCACCATAACGCCGCTCCCGGTCTATCCATTCGATCTCCACGGCGTCGCCCTCGGACTCCACCCACTCGCGGCAGCGCCGGCAGATGGGGTTGAAGGGATTGTCGTTGATCTCGCAGCCGGCGATGATGGGTATCTCTTCGTCCAGCAGGCTGACGAGGGACCGGATGAGGCGGGACTTGGCCTGTCCTCGCTCGCCCAGGAAGATGATGTCCTGACCAGCCAGTATGGCGTTCTGCAGGTGGGGGATGACCGTCTCCTCATAGCCGATGATGCCGGGGAAGAGCTCCTCCCGCTGCCGCATGCGCTGGATCAGGTTCTTGCGCATCTCCTCCTTGACGGAGAGGACCCGGTACCCGGAGGCCTTGAGCTCTCTGATGGTCCGTGCCTTCTTCTCCACTGTGATGTCACCGCCTCCCCTTTAGCCCCTCCGACCGCCGCCGGCCAGGGGCCGCTTTCTGCCTGTGGTTCCCATTATACTGGCTGACGCCGGCAGGCGACAGGGCGGTACGGCCCCTCAGGGTAGCGGCCCCGGCGCCCCTGGTATCGCCTCCTGGCCTCTGTCATACTAGACGTGATGTTCGGCCTTGAGGAGCGGCTGCTGGAGCTGGCTCGCCACCTGTACGAGGCCATCGGCTGGCCGGGCGTGGTCTTTCTCATGGCCCTGGAGAGCGCGGCCGTTCCTTTCCCCAGCGAGGTCATAATGCCCCTGGCCGGCTGGTTTCTGGTGAAGGAGCGTGGCGGAGGTGTGGACTGGCTCCTCCTGGCCGGCCTCTGGGGGGCGCTGGGGAACCTCCTGGGCTCTCTGGCGGCCTACGGCTCTGGCCTCTGGCTGGGCCGGCCCCTGCTCCTGCGCTATGGTCGCTGGCTCCTCGTAACGCCCCGCGACCTGGCCCTGGCCGATGCCTGGTTCCAGCGCCACGGCGAGGCGGCCGTGTTCCTCTCTCGCTTGCTGCCGGTGGTGCGCACCTTCATCAGCGTGCCGGCGGGGGTGGCCCGCATGCCGGTGGGACGGTTCGCCCTGCTCACCCTTCTCGGCTCCTACCCCTGGGCGCTGGGGCTAGCGGCGGGAGGGTATCTGCTGGGGCAGCACTGGGAGCGCCTGATGGACTGGTTCCGGCCGGTCTCCCTTCCCCTGGCGGTGGCCCTCCTGGGGCTGGTGGCCTGGTACTACATACGGCGGTTGCGGGAGGTGCTGACAGAGGAGGCGACGCCAATCTCTGAGGAGGTGGAGAGATGATGGGCTGGTTGCAGAGGCAGATGCGGGCCGTGCGCCGCAACCACGCGCTGGAGCATGCCACCATCGCCGTGCTGATGGGCCGGGTCTCGCGGCCCGTGCAACTGCTGGGCCGGGCCACCCAGGACGGGTTCTACATCCTGGGTGGCGTGCAGCGGGAGCAGGTGCTGGACTCTGCTCACGAGGCGCTGGCCCGTCTGCGCCGGGGCGAGTCCTACCTGGCGGTCTCCCCCCTCTGCGGGACGAACCTGGCGGTGGCGGGCATCCTGGCCGGTCTCGCTTCCTTCCTGGCCACCGGCCGTGGCCCTCGGCTGGACCGGCTGCCCCAGGCCCTCCTGCTCTCCGTGCTGGCGGTGCTGGCGGCCCAGCCCCTGGGGCGCGCTGTCCAGCGCCACCTCACCACCCTGGCCGATGTGGACGGCCTAGAGATAGTGGCGGTGGAGATGCCGGCGCCCGGGCTGCCGCTGTACAAGGTACGTACCGTCTGGCGGGACGGCCCTGCCGCCTGACGCCTCTCGGGAGCGGGGGGAGGGCTACGCCACCCTCGCCCCGCGGGGCCCTCGCCTCTTTGACCCCTCGGGGCTTCTGGGCCTACAATCTGGTTCGGGGCCCCCGTAGCTCAATGGGAAGAGCGGCGGCCTTCTAAGCCGCTTCCCCTATCTGGCCCCGAATACGCCACCACCGTTTCCCCACCATTCGCCGCCCTCCCCGGGCAGGGGTCATTCTAGCCATCGCCCTCGTCTTGTCAAGCCCTAAGCTTAAGGGAAGCCGGGGGGTCTTGCCGTAGAGCGTCCACCTCCACTCATCACGGCGCCAGCGTACTAACTCCAGAAGCAGTTCCAGAGCGCCATGTGAAGTCAGCGGGCACCGCCTATCTCGCCCTTTGGCTTCCCTCTTTCGAGCGGATGTCACCGGTCGCTGCGACTACTAACCTCACCCCGGCCCACTCCACCTGTCGAATTCTCCGCCGCATCCTGTGACTCTAGCCATCCCCTTGCGGAGCTGGCCTCTTTCAAACTGGAGCGTAAACTCAACGACCGCTGTGGGCACCTCGCCCTCTCCACGTTTCAATCCCCTTCCGGAGCTGGCCTCTTTCAAACCCGAACTGGCGATAACTGCCACCCGTGGCTCGCATCAGCGCTTTCAATCCCCTTCCGGAGCTGGCCTCTTTCAAACCCTGCCAGATTCTGGACGACCTAGACCCTCACCTGGCGTAGTTTCAATCCCCTTTCGGAGCTGGCCTCTTTCAAATAGGCAGTTGAAACTCGGCTTGAGCTGACCACTAAAGAAAACGTTTCAATCCCCTTCCGGAGCTGACCTGTTTCAAACCCCTCGGTGGCGGTGGTGGTGGAGGACACCAGCGGCTCGATGATAGTTTCAATCCCCTTCCGGAGCTGACCTGTTTCAAACCATCCCCCTCATACTCGAAGGGGCCGACCTCCTCCTGGCCTTGTTTCAATCCCCTTCCGGAGCTGACCTGTTTCAAACACCGGCTACGGCTTCCGCATCCTCGCCGACGACTTCGTCTTTCAATCCCCTTCCGGAGCTGACCTGTTTCAAACGTCGCCCTCCAGTTCGACTCCCAGTTCGAGCCCTCCGAGCTTTCAATCCCCTTCCGGAGCTGACCTGTTTCAAACTGCCCAGGCGGGTAATCTGCTCGACCTGGGTCAGTATCAGGCTTTCAATCCCCTTCCGGAGCTGACCTGTTTCAAACATCCGAGACTTCGGGTGGATAGAGGTCCCCCCGGGCTACCACCTTTCAATCCCCTTCCGGAGCTGACCTGTTTCAAACCTTCGGCACCTAGACGCGGAGCGGAGGAGATGGTATGAGACCTTTCAATCCCCTTCCGGAGCTGACCTGTTTCAAACTGGGCACGTGGCGGGTGTAACTTCTGGCTGCCCGCGGCTGGCCTTTCAATCCCCTTCCGGAGCTGACCTGTTTCAAACTTGTCGCCTACCCTGACCCGTTAACAGTTCGGCCCTACCCTGCTTTCAATCCCCTTCCGGAGCTGACCTGTTTCAAACAGGAGGAGGAGGCGGCGCTGCGGCTGTCGCCGGAGGTGAGCGACTTTCAATCCCCTTCCGGAGCTGACCTGTTTCAAACTCCGTTACATGGCCACTCCAGACATTGTCTTAGACACTCTTTCAATCCCCTTCCGGAGCTGACCTGTTTCAAACAACGGGAGCGGAAGCGTGGGGAGCGGGAGCACATAGAGCTTCTTTCAATCCCCTTCCGGAGCTGACCTGTTTCAAACGTGGCGGAGCGCAAGGCGGTGAGCGGGACTATCAACCGCTATTTCAATCCCCTTCCGGAGCTGACCTGTTTCAAACCTGCCCGAAGTAGGGCCGCCCCTGCCCGTCCACCAGCTTCCAGATATTTCAATCCCCTTCCGGAGCTGACCTGTTTCAAACATGACCTCGCACGTTTTCAGCCCATATCGAGAGTTAAGCCCATTTCAATCCCCTTCCGGAGCTGACCTGTTTCAAACGCCCAGCTGGCCATCGCCAACTACTCCCCCGACCGCATGAGATTTCAATCCCCTTCCGGAGCTGACCTGTTTCAAACGAGCTGGCCTGGCAGCAGCGGAGGCAGCAGCTCCAGACCCTCCTTTCAATCCCCTTCCGGAGCTGACCTGTTTCAAACGAGCTGATGATGAGATAGCCCTGGACGGGCAGTATCACGCCTTTCAATCCCCTTCCGGAGCTGACCTGTTTCAAACAGTAGATGCCCTGTCCGTCATCCTCGCCCTGGAGGGTGAGGCCTTTCAATCCCCTTCCGGAGCTGACCTGTTTCAAACCCGTGATGGACATCGTCATCGTCATGCGCCCCGAGGACTTTCAATCCCCTTCCGGAGCTGACCTGTTTCAAACCTAGCAGGGATGGGCTACGAGATAACCTACAACGCCGCCACCTTTCAATCCCCTTCCGGAGCTGACCTGTTTCAAACCGGGGCTGATGATGAGATAGCCCTGGACGGGCAGTATCACGCTTTCAATCCCCTTCCGGAGCTGACCTGTTTCAAACGTGGCAGGCACTGTCGTACGCCGCGCTGCTTAGCGAGTACCTCTTTCAATCCCCTTCCGGAGCTGACCTGTTTCAAACCTTGCTAGACCACTCCTCCCGGCGGGCCGCCATAGCCGGATCCCCTTTCAATCCCCTTCCGGAGCTGACCTGTTTCAAACCCTGCCTAAAGCTCTTTTGGCAGCAAGTCTGCCAACGCCTTTTACAATATCACTACCCTCATCTCCTCAGTCAACCCTGGGCCACAGACCACTGCCGTCAGCCGACGACATTCCCGACAGAGGCGATATATCCGCACGCTGTCTTCATTTGGCTCCACGATTCGTGCCAGCCGCGCCTGCAGGCGCTGCAGCTGGTGTTCGGCCAAGTGCCCCTCGAATACGCTCTTCTGCACTCGTATCAAGTATCCTTCCAGTACTCGGGCTACCTTTAGCCGCCGTTTGTCATCGCTGACATCGTAGGCCACTGCCACGAACATAGTTATCTCCTACTGGCCCAAAGCGCTATGGCTCGGTAAGCCCGTTCCCTGCCCAGAACTATATCCGCTACTTGCCGCGCTTGCAGCTCTAGCGCCCTTCGCACCGCCACGGGGGCGTGTTGCGACGGGTGAGGTATCTGCCTTTCAAGGACACGCTCCTGAAAGGCCCGAAGGTAGCGTTTGCGGGCCTCGTCGCTCAGGAATACTCCCCCGTCCCGTACTTGGAAGTCCGGCCAGCCGTATTCTCCCTGCCTTACGGCTTGTAGCACAAAGTCGTCCACAAGGGTGCGCAGCTCTTCTATAAGGTCAAGGGCCAAGCTCGGGCGCGAGTAGACGGTAGCATGCAGGAACCCACCGAAGACGTCCAGTCCGACTTGCTCAACTGCCGACCAGCAAACGTAGGCCAGCAGGGTGTAGCCCAGGCTGAGCATAGAATTGACAGGGTCCTTGGGCGGGCGCTTATTGCGACGTAAAAAAGCGAGATAGCGCGGGACGAGCGAACGCAGCACAGCGAAGTAGGCGGCAGTAGCCAGGCCCTCAAGCCCCCTAAGCGTAGCGACGTCAAGCGATTCTGCAGCCCGTGTCCTCATTTCCCTCAGCACCGTCAGGTCCGCAGGGTCAGCGTTCCAAAGGGCTAGATAGTGCAGGTAGTTGTCCAGCTTGCCGCAGACGATGCCGCGCGCTACTTGGAGGCGCAAGCCCTCGTCGGATAAAGCTCGATACTGGGCCTGACGCAACAAGCCGAAGCGCGAGGCGCCGGATACCAGTCGCCCGAAGTAGTGGCCATCCTGGGAAAGGAAGACGCAGTCCACCCCGTGGCGTAGCAGGTAAGTGAGGGCGGGAGTAGTGATGGATATATTTCCGAACACCACTACTTGCTCCACTAGGCCCGCGGGCACACGCGCCATCACTTCACCCTCACGGGAGACGACCAAGCAGTGACCGTCTCGGCTAAGCCTGCTCCCCTGCTCGGTCAGGTACAGGACGGTCAAGGTCGGACCTCCGGCAGGCGCCCATTCCCATCCCCGTTTTGATGCCCACGCCGCTATAGAAGGCGAAGTCGGCCAGCAGACACAGCGCCCGTGTCCAGTAGGGGTCGTATCGTAGCACCCTGTAGCCACAGCGGCCCACGAATCCGGCATGCCTGCCTCCGGCCACGTTCACGACCCAGGCCTTCAGGTCATAGTGCGCTATCCCCACGCACTCGCGAGCGAAGTCCCGCACGCCAGGGCTCAAGGTGAAGGGCGCATAGGCATTCCACCGTTCCAGGAGCGACCCGAACACAAGCTCGGGTAAAGGCAAGGGCACGTCCTTGCCGCCGCTGTGGAACGAGGTGGGGGTGAGGAAGGTGAGCTCGATGGTTCGGCGCACTGGTCCCGTGGGGAAGTAGCGGTCGCGCAGCCCTTCGTAGGTGTCGGTAGTTGCCTCCACCCGCTCCAGTCGCACGATTACCTCGTCCAGGGCCAGCTCCACGGGGCGCCGCTCCGGCTCCAGGGCCCGGGCCAAGGCGGCGGCTGTTGGCGCTGTCAGGGCCGAAATGCGCAGCCGATACGAGGTTGCCGGAACGAGCCTGGGCGCCAGGCGCTCGTCGTCCCCCACGAAAGGCCCGCACACCGAGAAGGGGCGAGGACCGTCGCCGGTGTGCACCTCCTGCGCCAGGGTGGCATCCGCCGAGCGCAGCAGCTGGAGGGCCACGGCGTGCAGGGCCCGCCCTAGGAAGGGGACTCGTGGCCAGGGCTCGAGGGCCGTCACGTACAGGTCCAAGGCGGCGAGCATCAGGGCTCCTGCAGAAGGCTTCGGGCCAACGTCACGGTGGCCTCGTAGGGGTCTCGCCCACCAGGGGCTAGGACGCGGAGCAGCTGCTCCAGGAGCGCTTCCACCGGGTCGGCATCAGCGCCAAGGGTGTCCAGAGACTGGCGCACCTTCGAGCGTATCTCATCCGGGTCTACTCGCTCGAAGCCATGACCAAGGATGCTACGGTTGCGCAGCTCAGCTATCTCTCGAACGGGGCCGCGCACCGCGGGCAAGAGCTCGCGCAGCTCGGCCTCGAGCTCGCCGGCCATGCCCGCCTCGAGCACGGCCGAAAGGACGGCGGCGAAGGCCGGTCGGTTCAAAGCGCCGCCCCTTTCCACTCCGTATTCCCGCGATACCTGCTCGGCCAGCCCAAGCGCGTCCACCCGTTCCCAGAACCGGCGCCGACTCTCCTGCCGCCTCTCCGGCGAGTCGTCGGTGGCGAATCCCAGCCTTTCCAACCAATGGCGTAGCAGCCCCTCCTCGAGGCGATACATGCGGCCCAGGAAGTCCACATAGCGGCCTGCCCGCCAGCAGAGGCGAGCGTTCCAGACGAGCTCCGCCAGGTGCCCCCGGCTCTGGGCCGGGTCCGGGCGGGAGGGGAGCGAGGCGAGGGCATCCCTCAGGTCGCGGACGGCCCTATTCACTGAGGCCGCACTGTGTATCATGGCGGCCAGGGCCCTATCGAGGTGGCGATGGGCGGCAGGGAAGTCGAAGCGGGAGCGGGCGAGCGCAGAGGCCAGTACCTCCCGCAGAGGGCCTTCCTCGGGAGCAAGAGCAAGGGCGCCCGCTAGGTCGTATGCCTCCAAACGGGCTAGCAGCACCTCCCGCCGCATATCCCCCAGAAAGGCGCGTGGGAAGGGGCTCTCCTCGGCCGACTCAAAGCCCTCGGGCACGACGAGCATCCGCACGCGGTCGCGCCACCTGGCCAAGGCGTGCAGAATTACAGAGGCGCTCATCGCCGGAGTGCCAGGTTGGGGGAACAGCCATGCCCGTGCTATCTCCTGTGCATCGGGCAGACGAGCAAAGCTCTCGCCCAGGCGGTGATAAACACGTCCGTACTCGTTGGGCTCGACCCCGGAGAGGAGGATGAGGCGCACGCCCGTCTTGCCCAGAAAGCGCGGGAGGGCGGGTCGCACCGTCTCTGTCAACCAAAGCTTAGCCAGCTCGCCCGCCTCCCTGGTGTCGCTCTCCACAAACCTTGCGTCTGGGTTGCCTTCTGTCACCACAAGGTAAATCGCGCGCAGCTCCTCCACTCCTTGCATGCTGATATAGTCCAGGCAGGCGCGCAGACGCGGGACGGCGACCCGCTGCAATTGTTCGCGATGAGCTTGCACCGCCTCCAACATCTGGCGGCACTGAGAGCGAAAACGCCCCCTGTTCGGCACGGCGCCGTCGATGTAGACCTCACGGTTGCCTATCGTATACAGGAGGATGTCGTGGGCCATGCCTTATCCTCCTCTGGGGTGGAGCTCTATGCGCACCCAGCCCAGGGGCAGTGGGCCGTCCGGGCCCATGACCAGGCGGCGGGAGGCAGGGAAACGGTTGGGGAAGTGCCTCCCCTGCCACCGGCGGAGGGCGAAGCGTTGGGCCACCCGCCGCACATCCTCGGCTCGCAGCTTCAGCCCCACCGTCTTGGAGGCCCATCCCCCTCCCCAGCCCAGGCAGGCTACCGCTCCCTGGCCTGGGCCGAGCCCTTCCAGACGGTCGGCCAGCCTCCGCTCTTGTCCAGCTCGGTAGAACCGCACCTCAGCCGCGAGCAGCGCCCTGCCGAACTCCGTCAGGGCCTGTGGGAAGCGGCGTGCCGCCTGCAGGCTGCTATCGGGGAAGTGCAGCTCACCGCGGGCCAGGAGCCACTCATCTATCTTTAGCCGGCCGTGGAACGACGCGCCGGGTGCCACCACCTCCAGGTGGCCGAGGGGGACGCGGCGCACGAGCCTGCCAGCCCCATCCAGCGCGTAGGCATAGGCCGGCGCCACCCAGCACTCCGCTTCGCCCACTGGCCGCAGGTCCTCTGGCAGAACGGCGCGGGCCAGGCTGTAGTTCGGGTGACGTCGCCCTGAGGGGTCGTGCCCGAAGGCGGCTAGCTCCAGAGGCTGGGCAGCAGTTCGGGCCGAGTTCCCAAGCTCCGGCAGCGCGCCGTTGAATAGGTGCCACAGCAAAGCGGTACGCATCAGGCCCTTGAGGCTGCTCCCGGGGATGTAGGGCTGCTGGTCCATCGGCCCGCGCATGAGGGGCCAGTAGCTCTGCGGCGCCTCGCCCAGCAGGCGCAGCGAATAGGTGGCGTAAGGGGCTGCCCGCCGCCCGCGCAGCAGCTCAAGGGGCGTCGGCACGGGGCCGGAGCCTCCCCAAAGCTCACGGTAGACCCGGTTCAAGTCCAGCACCCACAATCTGCCGCCCTCGGGCACGAAGTCCCAGCCGGCTCGCCTTTCGCTCGGCTGGCGCAGGTGGAGCGGCGTCAGGACGGTGAGGCGCACCTCGTACTCAGCCATGGCGTCACCCCCCTCGCGCGGCAGGGGCAGGCAAGGCAAAGGCAAATCCCACGCGGAGCACAGGATGAGCACCAGGCGAGCGCTCATCGGGGGTGACATCGGCCACCTGCCCGTAGAGACCGGCCGGGTCGCCGCACAACAGGGAGCCCTCTTGGACCATGTTCACCCACTTCCGTCGCCTACCTGGCCAGGCTGGGGAGGCTATCCAGCCCTCCCGTCGCACGAGCCGGTAGCGGGCCCCTTCGCCCAGCACCCCTCCCTCTAGCTCGGCCAGCGTCGGCAGGTACAGGGAGAGAGTAAGGAAACGCTCGCCATCGGCCCCTGGCGGCTCCCACCTTGCGACCTCCTCGACCTCAAAGCGCCCCAGCCCCACCGACCGCTCGCCGCCGAGGCCCATCTCCCCCAACGCCCGCAGGGCCTCCTCGAGCCTCCCCATGGCCACCTCATCCTCGGAGGTGGCGAGGACGAAGAGGCCGCAATCCTCTCGGAACGCGACCTCCCCCACGTAGTACAGATTTGAGCTGCTGGTGGTCCGGTCTAACGTGACCCTGGCCACGTACACCCGCTGCCAGGGCGGCCCTGGCTTGGCGCGGAGCGCCGCAGCCTCCTCTCCCGTCACCCAGATGTGCTCCAGGGGTGGCGCCACCGTCTCCGCCTCTGACTCCAGCCCCTCGCCCTTTAGCCAGCGCCAGAGGATGCCCTCCGAGACCCAGCGCACGTCCTTCAGCCGCCTGCGAGCTTCCTCAGCTACGGGGAGTGCCAGATGCGGCCTGGGGTAGAGGCGGACTTTGCCCACGCGAGGGAAGGCCGACGACACAAGGAAGGGCGGTCGCCGCTCGGTCAAGGCCGTCGCCAGCTCCCGCAGGGCGACCGGCCCGAAGGTTTCAGCCCAGGCGAAGCACAGGGCGCCGTAGATGGTGTCGGAGCGGGCGAACTCGGCCGTCTCCTCCAGCCCGATGCCCCGCTCGCCCAGATGGAGCCGACCCAGCGGCCGCAGGTGAAAGGCTCGGTACAGGGTCATGAGTGAGACCGCAGGAGCTGCTGCCGCGCCCAACCGACTACTTGCTGCGCCTCGCCGAGGAGCTCGCCCAGGCCGGGGAAGGCCGAAGGGTACTCCTGCCTATCGCCGTACCGCTCGGCCGAGCGCAGGGATAGGCGCAGGTTGCGGAAGCGCACCCGTCCGCTGCCACGGCTGCCCTGGCCACCCAGATAGTCGTCCTCTAGGAGCTGCATGGCCTCCAGGAGCACCTGAAAGCGGCCCACGTCCGCCTCTTCGTAGATGGAGTAGACCAGCTCCAGAGGCTCGAAGACGGCGCCGGCCGGCACCCGCTCCATCTGCCGAGGGTTGGCGGCGGCCGTAATGCGGTCGATGGCCACCTCCCACTTGACCTCGGCGAACTGGGCATCCAGGTCCAGCCCACGCATGCGCTCGGCGCTGGCTGCGCTTAAGGGCACGTCCCTCACCAGGAGGCGGGTCGGTTGGGCGTAGTCCTTGTCCCCCGGAAGGCCGAAGATGTGGCAGACGGGGCATCCGTCGTATTGTTGGGCGCTCTCGCAGATGTGGATGCGGACCCCTCCGATGTTCTGGTTGAGAGGCCGTCCATCCCGCTTCTCCAAAAGGGAGCGCATCTTGCCCTTGAGGGACGAGCCGGGGATGTAGGGCATCTGGGTCATCGGGTCGCGCACTACCGGGTTGTCCATCCCGCCGATAGCCAACGCCCCTCGCCCTGCACCGATGTGGAGGCCAGTCACGGCCTCCAGCTCTCCCCGGAGTATCAGCCTTCCCAGGAGCCTGATGGCCGGCTGCTGCGTCACCATGGCTACCTCCTGCTTGTCACTCGCCGCCATAGAACTTGTGGTAGGCGAGGATGGCCTCGAAGAACTCGGCTAGCCGCCGCAGCCTCTCGGCGTCTGTGCCCACCAGCTCTATGGCCGGGTCCAGCACCCTCTGCAGCTCTTCCCCGCCCTGTATCTCCCGCCTCGCCTGATAAGCGAGCTTCGGCCGCAGCAGGGTCAGTTCACGGAAGGCCCTGGCCTTGTCTGCCTGGTCCTCCCGGTACTGGACATCCATGGCGATGCGCCGCACCTCGCTGTAGAACTTGCGGGCCTGGGCGCTCCTCAGCCTGAATCTACGCGCCAGCTGCTCCCCCACCTCTTTGGCCACCCTCACCAGCTCCTCGGCGTAGTCGTCCTGGGCCAGGATGCGCTCCAGGACCGCCCGCGAGGGTGGGTGCCATCCGCCTCCGCCCTGCCCCTGCTGGCCCAGCGGCCGCTGTGATTGCTGCCGTTGCACCATCCCTTTCACCTCCTGCGCTCTCGGGTCAGGAGCTCTGCCCAGCGGGCGGCATAGGCGTAGGGGCCCAGCCTCTCCGGTTGCGCGTCCAGCTCCGCGGCGATGGACCTGAGCTCCTGCGCTGCTGCCTTGTGCTGCTCGGCCAGCCGGGCCAGGAAGTAGGCCGTCAGCCACAGCCACCTCCCATAATGGGGCCGCTCGCTCCCTCTCCTGAGCCGCTCCCGGTCGCGCCGCGCCATCTCATAAAAGGCCATGAGGCGGTGGAGCAGAGAGCGGGGCGCGTCCTTCTCCATCAAGAGCTGTAACAGCCGGCGGGCGACCTTCTTAGTTTCTTGCAATTCGGGCCAGGAGAAGGTCTCCCCCAGGAAGGTCACCCCATCCTTCACCTGGCGCCCATTCCCATCCCGGCGGGCCTTGGCCCTCTCCAGCCCCTCGTGCGCTCCCCTCACCATCTGGTACAGAGGCAGGCCGTAATCGGCCAGATGAACGCCTGCCGAGGCTGTGAGATAGGGGTTGCCAGAGAAGCGACCGAACTCATGTCGTATGCAAAGGGCCAGCTCCACCGCCAGGTCCCAGGAACCCAGGGCCAGCAGGTCATCGCCACCGGAGTAGATGACGTATAGATGACGAGGACGCTGTCCATCCGTTGGCCCAGCCCCGCTGATAGCTGCGCGGAGGGGAGGGTCGGGCGCTGCTCCCGACTCCAGCTCCAATGCCAGTTCGGCTACCCTCCCCTCGAAGAAGAGGCGCAAGAGGAAGCTCAGTGTGGCCCAGCGGCTGGGGCTTCCCCTCCCCCCTAATCCTCGACCGAACACCTGGCCCAGGTCGTCCACGTCCATCTTGACGACGCCCAGCAGATGGTCGCCGCAAGAGGCGGTGGCTAAGGTTTCGAAGTCAGCGATGGCGTCGTCCTCCGACCCTCGCCGTGGCGTCACCAGGCGAATAAAGCGGAGCACGACCGATGGAGACCTCTCCCACTCGCTCAGGGCTTCGATGGCGCCTCGGAGCGCATCAGCGTCCATGTCCACCCAGAGCCAGGAAGGGGCCTCCGTCCCGCGGAGCTGCCGTGGCTCGGCGACCGCCTCTAGCCGATGGCCAAGGATGGGCCAGAGCCCGTCGCTCTTACCGCTAGCCGGCAGTGCCGCCAGAACCGTTGCGTCGGCCAGCCGGCGGCCTAGCTCTGCCAGGCCCGCACAGGCCCGGCACTGGGACCGCCCCTCCTCCAGGGGTACGTCGGCTCCCTCCCGGCCGCAGACCGCGCACACCTGCTCCAGGGCGCCTCCCCCTGCGGGCACGAACACCTTTCTCGCCATGGCCTCGGCCCCTAGTTCGCTGAAGCGGCGCGCCTTGGTGTCGGCCAGCGCCCCCTCCAGACCCCGGACGGCGGTTGCCCAGCCAGCCTCCGCCCTCAGCTCCTGAGCCGTGACCCGCGTCCTAGCCAGGGCCAGATACAGCCTCCCCTCGAACCGCTCCAAGAACTCCCCGGCCAGACGGGCCCGGAGGTTGCTAAATATGCCCTCTTCTAGGGGGTGGCAGAGGAGGTAGAAGCGTGCCCCGCCGGAGTACACCAGGTTACAGGAGGGCAGCCGCACCTCCTTCAGCAGCCACCGGGCCGCGAGCTCGCTCACCATGTCTATAAGAGGAGCGTCCCCGTAGGCCCCGCGCCACCGCCCGCGACGTGAGGGTGTAGAGGAAGTCCTGTACGCCGGAGACGTCGCCCGCTACCAGGTCGAAGCCGATGGCCCCTAGCGCCTCACCGCCCTCTAGCGCCCTGTCCAGACCCTCCTCGGTCGGCTCCTGCCGTCCGATGGCTGCCGCGAGGGCCGCCGTCAGCCGCAAGTGCTCGAAGAGGGAGATGTCGCCGAGGTCGCGATAGGTGGCGGCCGGCACCGACCACAGATACACCTGAAGGCAGGCTAGGAGCCCGTCCAGGTAAGCCTCCTCTTCACCCTCCCGCCAGGAGCGGCAGTCGCGTAGCTGCCGTAGAGCAGCCTCCAGGCCCCGCCACAGCTCAACGTAGGCGGGCGCGGAGGCCGACAATTCCTCTCGCGGCACGGGGTACAGCTCCGAGACCCGACGCGAGAGAGGCCTTAAAGGAAAGAAGAGGGGCCGCACTGCTGAGGCGCCCAGCTCCAAGGCAGTTAAGACGGACCGCAGGCAGGGTGTGCCGGGCTCGTCCTCCTGTTGCTCGCGTTCCAGCGCCGACAGCCGGTCGGCCAAGGCCACTACCTTGGCCTCCCAGCCCCGCGGTCGATGGTGGGCCCCCGCCAGGGCCGCCGCCCGCCCCGCCCACGGGGGCGGTACCAGCTCCCTGGTGAGGGCCCAGCTTAGGAAGGCGTGCAGATAGCGGAACTCACTTTGGCAGCTGGGGCAGGCGGAGAAGGTGGTATGCGGCGTGGGCGCGGCGCAGTGCTGTCGGGCTATTTGGCGGGCGCGGTCATCGTCCGCGCGCAAGGGCAGCTTGCCCAGGTCATGCAGGGCGGCACCCAGGACGACGGACCATGAGCCCGACGACATGGTAGCGACGAGATTTTAGCACAACTTAGCCACAGGGAGGCAACAAGATAGATGAACCACTAGGTGTTTCTCTCAGAGAGCTGGCCTGCCGTCTGCCGGTGCTCTGTATTTCAATCCCCTTTCGGAGCTGACCTCTTTCAAACCCGAATGGCACAGGCTCCCACATGCGGAGCGGGAGAAATTTCAATCCCCTTTCGGAGCTGACCTCTTTCAAACATGCCGGAGATGGGCGTAGGCACCTTCATGCTCTGGCGGCCCGGTTTCAATCCCCTTTCGGAGCTGACCTCTTTCAAACGAAGACAGTAACGGGTTTGTGTGGATGGACTGGTATGAAAGGGGTTTCAATCCCCTTTCGGAGCTGACCTCTTTCAAACGCCGCCGTTCTCGTGCATCCAGGCCCGCACCCGCTCCAGGTTTCAATCCCCTTTCGGAGCTGACCTCTTTCAAACCGTCCCATCTACCCTCTAGAAATAACTCATAGAGTAAAGCTGGTTTCAATCCCCTTTCGGAGCTGACCTCTTTCAAACCGGGCGAGCCCTGCCCCTGGTGCGGCGGCGCCACCATCCATAGTTTCAATCCCCTTTCGGAGCTGACCTCTTTCAAACTCTACGGAGAGTGGGCGGCTGACCTGCTGGGCGTCTTCTCCCGTTTCAATCCCCTTTCGGAGCTGACCTCTTTCAAACTCTACGGAGAGTGGGCGGCTGACCTGCTGGGCGTCTTCTCCCGTTTCAATCCCCTTTCGGAGCTGACCTCTTTCAAACTCGCCTCTCTCACGCTTCTGATGCGGTCGGCGAAGTGGACAGTTTCAATCCCCTTTCGGAGCTGACCTCTTTCAAACACGGCGGCTTTGAGTATCGAACGCCGCCCAGTGAGATACTCGTTTCAATCCCCTTTCGGAGCTGACCTCTTTCAAACGCGAGCTGTATTTTATAGCAACTCGCCGGGGGGAGAATGCGTTTCAATCCCCTTTCGGAGCTGACCTCTTTCAAACCTCCGGGAAAGTTTGAGGGATGCTGGGCGTTTGCCCGGTTTCAATCCCCTTTCGGAGCTGACCTCTTTCAAACTGCCCCTGGTGCGGCGGCCCCACCATCCACATCCCCTCCAAGTTTCAATCCCCTTTCGGAGCTGACCTCTTTCAAACGCGAGTGGTTGCAGGGCGTCCCTCACGACCTGCCTTCGCTGGCGTTTCAATCCCCTTTCGGAGCTGACCTCTTTCAAACAAGTTCCTTATGGAGGTGTATGGTGAAAGCCACAAAGAGGTTTCAATCCCCTTTCGGAGCTGACCTCTTTCAAACCATCGATGTCGTCATCGCCGAAACGGGCGAGTAGCCCTCGCGTTTCAATCCCCTTTCGGAGCTGACCTCTTTCAAACCGTACCTCAAACTACTTTGGCAAATTTCTTGATTATCATCTCTCAGGACGGCATCGTGATTATGCCGGCCTGGGTGCCCACGCGTCAAGCGGCAGGCTTTGACGCGACTGTCACATATATACACGCTTGGCATTTTTGTCGGCCTCCAAGAACGACCTTGGGCCGCGGGCTCCCACAGAGGGGCGGCCTCTCACCGTCCCCTAGAGAGTCGGCAGCAGTTAGCGATGGCCTCCCCAGGGAGACCAGGCCGACTCAGTCTTGGTGCCCGCTACGTCCTCGTGCAAGCCCACCATTCGGTCGGCCCCCCGTGCTCGCGCCGGCCCCGTCCTAACCGATGTCCTCCTCCAGCACCTGCGCCCCTAGCTGGACCAGGGTCTCTCGCACCTTGTGGTCGAGGGTGGCCTGTTTGATGCTGCCCTGGGGGGAGAAGGCCTGGAGGTAGACCTCGAGTTGAATGTCAGCGTCGTCGCCCTTGAGGGGCATTATCACCCCGCGGTAGAACTCCGACACCTTATCCCAGGGCAATTCCACCCGCAGTCGCACCCTTGCGATGCCCCTGCGCTCGACCGTCGTTGTCTTCTCTTCGGTCGTAGTTTCCTCGGAGCCTGTCGACCCTCCCGTTGCTGCTGGGCCCTCGTGAGCCGCCTCGGTCCTCATGGCAGCCGCCTTCTCAGGTCGCACCACCACTGCCTCCGCCTCCCAGGTGGCAGGGGCCTCGGAGATGTAGAGCCGGTCGTTCAGGCGCACGGCCAGGGCTCCGCCTCTCACCCCCGCCTGCACCGCTCTGTCCACCACGTCCGGCGCGGCCAGCATGGGCAGGTGGGGGTAGCGCAGGAACCTGTCCTTCACCTCACTGAGGGGCAGCTCCTCCTCTTCGGGCTTGAGGGCCTTTTCCAGCAGCTGGGAAGGCGCGATGCTCTCCGCCAGCAGGTCGGCATCCTTGAGGAACTCCCTCACCCTGCGGGCCAGGCTCCCCTTCTCCCCCACGGTGGGGATGCCCATGTCCTCCCAGCGCACCCCTTCCGCCGAGGCCTTGGCCAGGTGACGGTAGGCCGAGCGCAGGTCGAACTCGATGCCATCCTGCAGGCCCTTGATGTCCGACTCCACCTTGCGCCGGTTCTCCTCCGAGAGGCGGGCCCATAGCTCCCTGTCATCACGGATGCTGCGCAGGGCGAGCAGCCGCCGCACCTTCTGGCGCAAGGACGCCAGCTCCCCTCGGTCGGGTGCCAGCACCAAGAGCGTGTTGGCGTAGGCCCGGAAGGTGGTGCCGGCCTGGCTGAGCAGGCGGGCGGCGAACTCGTCCGCCGGCCCGGGGCGAGCATGGTCTGGCCCCAGTATGGCCAGCTTCAGCTCCCTGGTGTCGGGCACGTCCTGGGGCGCCTGAGGCCACAGGAAGGTGCGGAACTCATTGCCAGCGGCACGCCCCATCAGCTGTCTCAACTCCTCCCCTATCTGCTCGTCCCGCACCGCCTCCTCGCGCTCGATGCGGATGCGGTTGATGTTGGGCTGGTTGGTGAAGCAGTAGAGGCCCCTCTCGACATGCAGGTACCAGAGCTCGTCCTCCAGCCGCTTGACGGCGTCCCCCACCAGGGCGGTGGGGATGCCCGGCGCCAGCGCGGCCAGGCGGAGCCAGGGCAGGGTGACGCCGCGCCGCTCACTCCCGCTGAAGGAGCCGAAGAAGATGGCCGTAGCCAGACCTCTGGCGATGCGATATCTGGCGTATTCAGCCCCCATCTCCTGGTCCAGTCGGCCCGCCTTGGCGTTGGGCCCGCTGATGTCCGAGGCGATGACCCCGTTGTACTCGTTGCCGATGTGCTTCACCAGCTCGCGGCGGATGTGGTCGTTGCCCAGCTCCAGGTGGGCGGGCTGCACCAGGGGCGCCGGGTGCTGGCCGTTATAGAGGCTCGCCACCACCTCGGCCAGCAGCCGCAGCACGCCCCGCGTCCGCTGGAAGGTGGGGAAGGTGCTCCAGCGCTCGTAGAGGACGTCGATGACCTCGGGGTGGAAGGGGTAGGCGCGCAGCATGCGCTGACGGTAGGCCGGGTCGCGGGCATAGCTGGGCACGTCGTCCCCCAGGGACTGGTACATCTCCCAGTAGGCGGTGGCCGCCCGCTCCCGCTCGCCCTCGCTGCCCAGGTCCTGGAACAGCCGCCGGCGCACCACCTCGTAAATCTCCTCGTCCCGCACCAGCTCGTATTGCGCCTCGGTGCGGCCGAAAATCATCTCCATCTGGTGGAGCACCCGCTCCCCCTCGTCGCCGTAGGGGGCGCTGGACGGGAGGGTGACCACCAGGGCGGCCCGCTCGCTGGCCTTCACTACCTGGGTCAGCTCCTGCAGGAACGCCATGAGCTGCTCCCGCAAGCCCCTGGCCCTCACCCCGTATTCGGCCAGCTCGTCCATCAGGATGAGGGTCGGCTCCTCGCCGATGACCTGATGAAGCCTCTGGGTGCCCGGAGCGGTGCGCTCCTTGTCCGACTCCTTGACGGCCTCGTAGCTGCCCAGCTGCTCGGCGATGACGCCCCAGGGCGTCTTGTCCTGGAGGGGGTCGGGGCTCGTGCCCACGAAGACGGCCACCCGGCAGCGCGGCAGCCCCTCCAGCCCCGCCCTGCGCAGGGCGGCCTTAACAGGCTCGCTCTCCGCCAGCTCGTGGCCGGCCGTGGCCAGGTGGTAGAGGGCTATCAACGCATGGGTCTTGCCGCCCCCGAAGGCCGTCTGCAGGTTGATGACGGGGTCGCCGCCACGGCCGCCCAGCCTCCTCAGGACTGCTGCCAGGAGGTTCACCAGGCCGTCGGTGGGGTAGGTCTTGGCGAAGAACTGCTCCGGAAAGCGATAATCGCCCGGAGCACGGCTCCGCAGCACATCTTCCAGGTCGGCGGCGAAGAGCGACTCGTCCAGCCGCCCCCGAAGGACATCGCTGTGGGGGGTGACCACATCCCGCCAGGGCTTCACCATCGCGCTCCCCTCCCTCCGCTGGCTAGCCCATCATAACAGACGGCCCTGGGCACCGGCGCGACGGCTGTATAGCAGTCCCATGAGCAGCCGGAGCTCCTTATTTTCTCGCTCTCTGTCGCGGCGCTCCTTTTGCTCGCGCTCCTTCTCTTGGTCGCGCAGCACCTCGGCCACCGCCTGGGCCACCTGCCAGAAGGCCTCGTTGCCGCCGTAGGTGGCCTCCAGCAGCTCCTGCAGCCGCCGGCCCGCGTTCTGGTCGTAGAGCACGCAGGCCGCCTGAAGGACGTCGGCCATGCTCTCGAAGCGGCCTCGCTCCAGGAACTTCCCGTCCCTGTTGCGCTGGAGGGGGTCGGGCACCCGCACGTGCTCGCCGTCCTTCACCACCAGGCCGCCCGGGCCCCACAGGGAGGCGAGCTCCACCCCCACCGCCTGGGCCAGCTTGCGGGCCTCGTCAAAGGGGACACGAGCGTGGTTCCACGTCCAGCGGTAGAGCAGGTAGAAGCGGGTGGGGGCATCCACCCCGCCGGCCTGGGCGCCGTCGCGGAGTATGCGCTCCAGGGCGAAGCGGGCCACCACCTCGCGCACGAAGCCCAGCAGCTCCGGCACGGTGACCTGCTCCCCCGACAGCCGCTCGACGCGGGCGTAGCGGCCGAAGGCCTCCACCGCCGGGCCGATGGCGCTCATGAAGAAGTCGGCCCCGCGGATGCCCTCATCCCAGAACTGCTGCAGGCGGCGGCGGACGCTGTCCTCCACCTCCCGCCTGACCTGGGCATACTCCCCCACCCGGTCGTCCGTCCGCTTGCGGCAGACCAGGTAGATGCTGGAGGCCAGGGCTGCCGCCTCCTGGGCTACAAGCCTTTCTTTCATTTCGGTGTGGATAGGCCAGGAGGCGGTCATGTAGAGGCCAGCGTCTAGGAGCGCCTGGATGACGCTCTCCCAGGCGGCGGTGGTCTTGTGGGCGAAGATGATGATGGCGATGCCCTCGGGCTTGAGTACGCGATGGATTTCGCGGAAGGCCTGGGTAAGCATCTCCTCAAAGTATTGCCTCGCCGTTTCTTTGTTCTTACGACTATAAGGGTCTTGAATTATCTCCTGCGCTTTGGGGGTGAGTGGGGTCGCGAAGAGGTCGGGGAAGAGGTCGCCGATGGCCCGCTTGAGCCATACATAGAAGAAGTCTGACAACGTACTATACTTGACATTGTCGTAATAGGGCGGGTCGGTGATGACGGCGTCGAAGAAGTTGTCCGGCCAGGGCAGGGCAGTGGCGGTGCCGTGGTGGGCCCTCCCACGTGGCCCCTCCGCTGGGGCATTCCCAGAGAGGAGAGAGATGCGGGTGAGGTGGGTGAGGACTTCCGCATTACCTTCTAAATCCCAGCTTCCACGCGCTTCGCTGAAGGGATTTACTTCGCCGTAATCCCAAACCATTGGTAAAGCTTGCCGGTCAAAAGCCCGCTCAAAGGACAGCACATCAGGACGCCAACGGGTGAGAGCACATAGATAGGTGGCTAACTTATCCAATGCCAGCGCCAGATACGTGGTTACCGCCTTGGCTAACTCCGGCTCGGCGCCCTCGGCCAGCATCTCCTTGTGGGCGTGGCGCACGGCGTCGGCGAAGGTGATGAGCGCCAGCTTCTGCCGTGGGTTAAAGTAATCGCCGAAGCGATAGAAACAGTAACGGTCACCCATTGCGTTGCTCCCCAGCGTGCCCGGAGCCTCCTCATCCGGCACGGGGTCGAGGACCCATTCGGCCCACAAGCGTTGGCGCTTGGCCTCCAGCGCTTCCTCGGCGGCGCGGTAGGCTTCCAAGTCGCTCCCGGTCGGCAGGCGGTAGGATTTGCCGGTACGGCCGGGGTGGTGCAGCACCACCGCCATCAGCCGCTGGCCAGCCTTGCCCTGGCGGAATAGGTTGCGGGTGGTTTCGTCATCTATCTTCCCCTTGCACAGTGGGCAGCACACGCGGGCGCGGGCCACCGTGCCCTCCCCCGGGTCAAAGTCCAGCGGCTCACCGCTCTGTCCGACGATTTCGGCATCGATGCATCCTGCGGCACGGTTGGGGATGAGGCGTAGGGCCACCTCCTTGCTGTCCTTCTTGGCCAGCCAGGTCTGGCGCATGAGGGGGATTTCAACCCCGCAGGCCGGGTTTTGACAGGGCACGGTGCGGGCCCAAATGTAGCCCACGGGTATAGAGCCATCGGGGTCGCTGGGGTAGAAACGCTCCAGCTCCTTCCTCGCCTCCTCCAGCACCCATTTACCCCACCGCTCCACCGCCTCCACCAGCGGGCTCACCTCCCGCTCCACGGCGAGGCCGTTGGGAGCTCGCTCCAGCCGGCGCACGGGCCTCCCGAACCGCTGGGGATACTCCAGCACGCATTTGAGGATGAGGACGGCCACCGGGTTGTAGTCCAGGGCGTAGGTCTCGCAGCCCAGGCGCATGAGCTCGAGGGCTATGTTGCCCCCGCCGGCAAAGCAGTCCAGCACCCTGGGCGCCCGGCCACCGTATGCCTCCCGCACCAGCTCGCGGGCCCGCTCGATGAGGGGCGAATCGCCGTCCTTGACCACCTCCCAGGGGGCGATGTCGCGCACCAGCGCCAGGAGCCGCTCCCGCTCCGAGGCTTGGCCCGGGTCGGGGAGGAAGGCGGCCAGGGCCGTGGCGCGGGAGGCGGCCAGTGGGCGCCGCGCCCACCAGATGTGGAGGGTCGAGATGTGGCCTTGGCGGATGTTCTTCTCCCGCACCGACTCGCTGGACACAGGGCTGATGGGAAAGTCCACCTCGATGAGGCGCCGGCTGAACGCCTGGCCCTCGCTCATGGCAACCCCCATTGGCAAACGCGCAGACTTTGTGCATTGTTTTGGGGTTTCAACCTTTAGCCGCCTCCCTCCAGTTGTTGACCACATATCTGACCACGCCCATCACCTCCTGGGGCAGCAGCTTGCTGGCCGGGTCTTGGATGGCGTGCAGGGCCGGCGCCGTGAGGGCGTTGTCCACCACGTAGAGCCAGTACTCGGCCCCCAATCGCTTGGCCATCAGCCACTCGTTGGCGGTGAGCACCAGGGGGCCCGTAGTGCGGTGAGCCTTCACCTCGATGTAGCGCACCTGGCCGTCAGCCCCAACAGAGCGAATGTCGTAGCCCAGGTTCTGTCGGGACACGTCCTCGGGGCTGCGCCCCGCTCGCAGCTCGTATTCCATGGCCACCCGCATCCCCGCCTCCTCCACGGCCGGGTCAGGGGCCAGCTCCGACTGCGCGGTAGGCTTCGGCACCACCCGGGCCACGGCCACGACCTCCGGTCGGGAGGGCAGGAGGCTGGTCTCCCGCCGGGTGAGCGCCTCCAGCTCGCCACGCCGCGCCTCGGCCTCCTCCTTGCGCCGCAACACCCTGTCGACCTCCATGTCGGGCACCGGCTCGCCCTTGAGGCGCCTGGTGTGGTAGTCCAGGAGCCGCGCCTCGCACTCAGCCAGCACCGCCTCCAGCGAGCGCAGCCCGTACTTCCTGCGCACGGCCGCCACCCGCTCCCGCTCCCACAGCAGCTCCTGTCGGTAGGGCTCGAGGAGGTGGCGCACCGCGAAGTCCAGTACCGGGCCCTCGTCGGGCGCGGTGAGGCCATCGCCCGACCTGCCCTGGGGCAGGAGGTCCCACAGGACGCCAGAGTTGAGGGGCTGCAAGGGGCCCTCCAGCGGCTGGTAGAGGCAGAACAGGCGCCGGCCCGCCACCTGGTCGTTGCCATCCCTCACCTCCGCCTCCAGGAACCAGAGCCAGCCATCCAGCCGGCCGTCAGGGTCGGCGAAGACGGCGCCCCGACGCAGGGCATCCTCGGCCCGACCCAACACACCCTCGATGACCGCTTCCAGAAGGGGGTGCCCCGGCGCGACGAAGGTGGCCTCCTGCCGCCTCGCCTGGGCCTTGTCGAAGGCCACCTTGCTGTAATCGCGGAAGACAGGCCCGTAGCGGCGCTGGAATTCCCCGCCCAGGCTGCGCAGCTCCAGGGGCACGTTGGGAAGGCGCCACAGGCCGTCGCGCCGCCGCTCCAGGGGCACTTCTAGGTAGCGGCAGGCCCGCTCGAAAAAGCGTTCGATATACTCGGGCACCAGGCGGTTCTCCCTCGCCCGCCGCTCCTCCCCCAGCACCCATTGGAAGTCGATGTGACGGGTGGCCAGACCCTCCAGGGCCGCCTCCCTGGCCCTACGCACCGCCTCCTGGTCGGGTATGGCCCGTATCTCGGCGACGATGTCCTCCAGGTGGCGGCGGTTGGCCACCGCCTCCACGATGAGCTCCTGCAGGCTGCGGCCTGGGAGCACCTCGCTGATGACGTCGAACACCCGGTCGCTGCCCAGGGCCTCCTTGATGCGCTCCAGCTTGTCGAAGAGGGCGCGCAGCACCTTCCCCTCGCGGGTGTCGATGGCCACCAGGTTGTAGATATGCACCTCCCGCTGCTGGCCGTAGCGGTGGATGCGGCCCATGCGCTGCTCCAGCCGGTTGGGGTTCCAGGGGATGTCGTAGTTGACCATGAGGGCGCAGAACTGTAAGTTTATGCCCTCGCCGCCCGCCTCGGTGGAGACCATCACCTGGGCCCGCTCCCGGAACTCGTGCTCGGCGGCGATGCGCTGGTCGAGGTTCTGGCCCCCATGCAGGGTGACCACCGATAGCCCCCAGCCCCGCAGACGCTCGGCCAGGTACTCCAGGGTCTCCCGCGACTCGGTGAAGACGAGGAGCTTCTCGCCGCTGCGCTGGAGCTGCTCCGTCTCCATCACCCGGCGCAGCTCCCGTAGCTTGGTCTCTACCTCCCGCCGCTCCACGTCCCGTGCTAGCCGCACCAGCTCCCCCAGCCGCTCAATCTCCTGCTGGAGCTCCTCCCTGGTCTCGGCGGCAGTCAACCGCTCCACCAGCTCCTGCTCCCTGCGCAGGCGGTCGGCCTCCGGCAGGTCCTCCAGCTCCTCCTCGTCCACGCTCCCCCGCTGGGCCACCCACGCGCCCAGGCGAAGCAGCTCCTCCAGCCTCTGCCTCCGCCGCTCCAGGGACGCCCGCACCGCCCGCACGCTGGAGGCGAGGCGCCGCTGCAGGATGAGCAGAGCGAAGGCGACGTTGCGCTTCTCGGCCGCCAAGGCGCGGTTGTAGTGCTCCTCCACGTACCGCGTTACCTCGTTGTAGAGGCGCTTCTCGTCGTCGCTCAGCCAGTAGGGCATGGTGGTGACGTTGCGGGGCGGGAAGAGGGGCCGGCCGTGGTAGTCCTTGAGGTCTTCCTTCAGGCGCCGCAGGAAGAGGGGGTTGTCGCGGGCCCGTATCGATTCCTCCAGCAGGCCAGCGCTGGCGAAGAGGTCCGGCTCAAGGAGGTCGAGGAAGAGGCGAAAGTTCTCCGGGTCGCCCCGGTGAGGGGTGGCCGTCAGGAAGAGCAGGAAATGGCTGGTGCGGGAGAGGAGCTCCCCCAGTCGGTAGCGCTCCGTCTTGCTGGTCTTGTTCCCGCCGTACTGGTAGGCCGCCATCTTGTGGGCCTCGTCGACCACCGTCAAGTCCCAGTGGGCCTCGGCCAGGCCGGCCATGACGTCCTCCTGCTTGGCGAAGTCCATGGAGGTGATGGCCTGGTCGTGCTCCTGCCAGACGTTGCGGCCCCATGCGCCTTCCACTGCAGCCCGGTCGATGAGCGTAAACGCCTCATGGAAGCGCTCCTTCATCTCCCGCCGCCACTGGTCGCACAGGTGACCAGGCACCACGATGAGGCACCGCCGCACCAGGCCCCGGTACTTCAGCTCCTTCAGCAATAGCCCGGCCATGATGGTCTTCCCCGCCCCCGGGTCGTCGGCCAGGAGGAAGCGGAGACGGGGGTTGCGCAACACGTGGTGGTAGACGGCCTCAATCTGGTGGGGCAGGGGGTCTATCTGGGCCACGCTCACCGCCAGGAGGGGGTCGAACTGGTGGGCCAGGCGGATGCGGCGGGCCTCCAGCGCCAGGAAGAAGGCCTCGGGGTCGCCCCCTAAGTCCCGCCCCTGGGGAACCCAGCGCCTGACCCTGGGCAGGTCTTCGGGGCGCAACACCCCGCTGTAGAAGCGCCGGGACTCGACCCCCACCGCCTCGATGGAGAGGCTCGTCCCGAGGCTCTGCACCGTCAGGGCCCGAACGGGCTCCGGCCAGAAGTCCCCCTCCAGCACGTCGCCTACGCGGATGGGACTCTCCTCGGTCATGGCCTGCCCTCAGGCGGGGATGCTACGACGGGGCCAGGTGTGAGGCGGCGCCAACATAAGTCCAGCCAGGGGATAAAGCTGCCACTAGTGTAGATATGATGTCCAGGGGTGTCAATGGACGCCGGCCTCGCGAACCTCAGGGGCGCGCTGGCGTCTCCTGCCCGTTCTGTGGGCCTATCTACGAAGGCGCTGCCCTCTGGGGCCCCTCAGCGGCCCCCACTGTAGCGGCCCTGCGTGGCATGTCCAGCGAGGTGGCGCTCCTTCCTATTCCTGGCCATCGTCCAGGGGAAGGAGGGGGGCCCTGGGCTGCTGCTCCAGGGCGGGCGGCGATTGGGGGGTCTGGGACACTACACCCATCTCCTGGAGCTTGCGTAGATGGGGCATGAGCCTCTGCTC